>DSTMC04003__coassemble_878_pt1 | contig 32231 bp, 28 predicted proteins | sample DSTMC04003__metabat2_high_PE_020 | metagenome-assembled genome bin DSTMC04003 | reverse complement strand
GTGGAGGTAGCGAGTTCGAGCCTCGTCGTCCGCTCCAAAAAGCTGTGGCTTTAAAGATCCGCAGCTTTTTTTGCATTTTGGCTTTGCCCGCGGCCCGTCCGGCTGCAGATGCGCCGCCGGATTGCCGGAAAAAGCTGGAATTTTGAAGGATTGGACCGCCGAACATGCAAAAATGTCGGATTCCGGCGCCGAAGCGGTTGATTTTTTCCGCCGAAGGTGGTATCATAGTAAAACGTGCAGGAGCTTTCGCTGCTGCGCGGAAAACTCAGGAAAGGCGTGAACGGATGAGCAGCAGGATTACGGTGGTCTGCGGGCATTACGGCTGCGGGAAAACAAACCTTGCGCTGAACCTTGCGGTCGAGGCGGCTTCAAAAGGGCGGCGCAGCGTCATCGTCGATATGGATATTGTGAACCCGTACTTCCGCTCCTCGGAATACGGCCCCTTTCTAGAAAGGCACGGCGTGCAGCTGATCGCGCCTGTTTTTGCAAATACCACGCTCGACACCCCGGTGCTCCCGCCGGAGATCTACTCGATCTTCAGCATGGAGGACGCGGACGTGTTCATCGACGCGGGCGGAGACGACGTCGGCGCGACGGCGCTCGGGCGCATCAGCCGCGAGCTCGAGGCCGCCGGCTACGAGATGCTCTACGTCGTGAACCGCTACCGCATCCTCTCGACGAAGCCGGAGGAAACGCTGCCGCTGCTTCGGGAGATCGAGGGCGCTTCGCACCTGAAGGCGACGGCGGTCGTCAACAACTCGCACCTCGGCGTGGACACGACGCAGCAGACGGTGCTGGACGCCGTGGGCTTTGCGGAGGAATCGGCACGGCTGTGCGGCCTGCCGCTTCTGTATTCGACCATTCCGGACTTTGCGGCCGGGGAGGAGATCCCCGCGGGCTTCAAGGTCGTTCGGAGATATGTGCATTTCGTCTGGGAAGACGAAACGGATTTTTAACTAGGAGGAAAAACGATGGCAAGGATTATTGTGGACGAAAAAGTGTGCAAGGGCTGCTCCATGTGCATCAACGCATGTCCGAAGAAGATCATTGCGCTCGCGAAGGATCGCCTGAACGCGAAGGGCTACCACCCGGCGCAGCTGATCGATGAAGCGGCCTGCGTCGGCTGCGCGGCGTGCGCGACCATGTGCCCCGATACGGCAATTACAGTTGAACGCTAACAGGGAAAGGAATGTTACATTTATGGCAGAAAAGGTTTTGATGAAGGGCAATGAGGCGCTCGCCGAGGCCGCGATCCAGGCGGGCTGCCACCACTTCTTCGGCTATCCCATCACCCCGCAGACGGAGCTTGCCGCCTACATGGCCAAGCGCATGCCGAAAATCGGCGGTACATATCTGCAGGCGGAGTCGGAAATCGCGGCCGTCAACATGGTGCTCGGCGCTGCGGCGGCCGGCGTCCGCGCGATGACCTCCTCCAGCTCCCCCGGCATCAGCCTGAAGGGCGAGGGCATCTCCTACATGGCGGGCTCCGACCTTCCGGCCGTCATCATCAACGTGCAGCGCGGCGGCCCGGGCCTCGGCGGCATCCAGCCCTCGCAGGCGGACTACTGGCAGGCGACGAAGGCGCTCGGCCACGGCGACTTCCAGATCCTCGTCTTTGCGCCGTCCACAGTGCAGGAGATGGTCAACCTCGTCTCCGACGCGTTCGACAAGGCCGACCAGTACCGCATGCCGGCGATGATCCTCGCGGACGGCATGCTCGGCCAGATGATGGAGCCGGTCGAGCTGCCCGAGAAGAAGGCGCAGGCCGCGATCGAAAAGCCGTGGGCTGCGTGCGGCCACGGCGGCAAGCGCAAGCACAACATCGTCAATTCGCTTTATCTGACGCCGAACGCGCTCGAGGACCTCGTGCGCGAGCGCTATGCGCGCTATGAGGTCATCAAGGCGAACGAGCAGCGCGCGGAGGAATACCGCACCGAGGACGCCGACCTGATCGTCGTCGCCTACGGCGCGTCGAGCCGCGTCGCGCGCAGCGCCGTCAACAAGGCGCGCGAGGAAGGCCTCAAGGTCGGCCTTGTCCGCCCGATCACGCTCTGGCCGTTCCCGACGGACGCGATCCAGCGCGCGGCAAAGCAGGCGAAGCAGCTCCTCGTTGTGGAGATGAGCATGGGCCAGATGGTCGACGACGTCCGTCTCGCCGCGAACTGCAGCGTGCCGGTCCATTTCTACGGCCGCACCGGCGGCATCATCCCCACGCCGAAGGAAGTGCTCGGCGAAATCAAGAAACTCCTGAAATAAGGCGAAAGGACTGGAATAAAATGGCAGTAGTATTCAAGAAACCGTCCACCCTGACGGATGCGCCGCTGCATTATTGCCCCGGCTGCACACACGGCATCATTCACCGCCTTGTTGCGGAAGCCATTGAGGAGCTGGGCGTTGAGGGCAAGACCGTCGGCGTTGCGTCGGTCGGCTGCTCGGTTATGTGTTACGACTATTTCTCCTGCGATATGGTGCAGGCGCCGCACGGCAGAGCGCAGGCGGTCGCCACCGGCCTCAAGCGCGCGAAGCCCGAAAACGTGATCTTCACGTACCAGGGCGACGGCGACCTCGCGGCGATCGGCACGGCGGAGACCGTCCACGCGGCGACGAGAGGCGAAAACATCACGGTTATCTTTGTCAACAACGCGATTTACGGCATGACCGGCGGCCAGATGGCGCCGACCTCCCTGCCGGATCAGGTCACGCAGACGACGCCGTACGGCCGCGACGTCAACACGGCCGGCTACCCGGTGCGCGTCTGTGAGATGCTCTCCACGCTCGACGGCGTCGCGCTCGCGCAGCGCGTCACGGTCGACTGTGTGAAGAACGTCAACATCGCGAAGAAGGCGATCAAGAAGGCGTTCCAGAACCAGATCGAGGGCAAGGGCTACTCGATCGTCGAAGTGCTCTCCACCTGCCCGACAAACTGGGGCATGTCGCCGGTCGACGCGCTCGGCTGGCTGCAGGAGAACATGATCCCGTATTATCCGCTCGGCGTATTCAAGGACGGCACGAAGGGGGACAGACTGAAATGAAAGATCTGAACATGGTTTTCGCCGGTTTCGGCGGTCAGGGCGTTCTGTTTGCCGGCAAGGTCGTCGCCTACGCCGGCCTCATCGAGGGCAGAGAGCTTTCGTGGCTCCCGTCCTACGGCCCGGAGATGCGCGGCGGCACCGCGAACTGCAGCGTCTGTCTTTCCGACGAAGCGATCGGTTCCCCGCTCGTGACGAACCCGAACGTGCTCGTTGCGATGAACCGCCCGTCTCTCGAAAAGTTTGTGAACGAGGTGGAGCCCGGCGGCGTGATTCTGCTCGACAGCAGCCTGATCGACGTGCAGGTCGAGCGCGACGACGTGACGACCTATTACGTTCCGGCTTCGACGCTCGCCGAAGAAAACGGCCTGAAGGGCCTCGCGAACATCATTCTGGTCGGCAAGCTCTTCAAGGAAGTCGGCTTCTGCTCGGAGGAAACGCTCGACAAGGCGCTCCAGAAGTGCATCCCGGCCCGCAAGGCCTCGATGCTCGACTTCAACCGCAAGGCGATCGAAATCGGCCGCGCGCAGTAAATTCGAGAATACATAGAAATGAAGCCCGCACAGCTTTGTGCGGGCTTTTTGCATGGAATATCTGCGATACGGCAGCGTGCGGATTGCGCGCAGACGATGGGCCGTTTCGGCTGTCCCCGATCCCGCAGTACAGCACGCGGCGGGTCAGGCGCCGCCGGTTTGTCTCCTTTTTCTTTACAAAGGGCTTGTTTACAATTTCCTCATATCCTGTTCATAACCCCCTCAGAATATGTTTTTAAAATGTGAACGTTATGTCACGGATGCAGAGATAAGGAGAAAACGAGATGCTGCAAGTCAAGAATATTCACAAGCAATACAAGACCGGCGAGCTTGTGCAGGACGCGCTCCACGATGTGAGCCTGAACCTGCGCGACAACGAATTCGTCGCCGTGCTGGGGCCGAGCGGCTCCGGCAAAACGACGCTGCTCAATATCATCGGCGGGCTGGACCGCTACGACAGCGGCGACCTTATCATCAACGGGATTTCCACGAAGCAGTACAAGGACCGCGACTGGGACGCCTACCGCAACCACACGATCGGCTTTGTGTTTCAAAGCTACAACCTGATCCCGCACCAGACGATCCTCGCGAACGTCGAGCTCGCGCTGACGATCTCCGGCGTCTCGCGCGCCGAGCGCAGAAAGCGCGCGCAGGCGGCGCTTGAGGAGGTCGGCCTCGGCGAGCAGTCGCACAAGCGCCCGAACCAGCTTTCCGGCGGGCAGATGCAGCGCGTCGCGATCGCCCGCGCGCTCGTCAACGACCCCGACGTGCTGCTGGCCGACGAGCCGACCGGCGCGCTCGACAGCGAGACGAGCGTGCAGGTCATGGAGCTGCTGAAGGCGGTCGCGAAGGACCGGCTGGTCGTCATGGTCACGCACAACCCGGAGCTCGCCGAGCAGTATGCGACGCGCATCGTAAAGCTCCGCGACGGCAAAATCACCGACGATTCCGACCCGTACGTCGTGGACGACGCGGCGCTGCAGGCGCCGGAGCACAGGACGATGGGGCGGGCCTCGATGAATTTCCTGACCTCGCTTTCCCTGAGCTTCAACAACCTGCGCACGAAGAAGGGGCGCACGCTGCTCACCGCGTTCGCCGGGTCGATCGGCATCATCGGCATCGCGCTGATCCTTTCGCTCTCGGCCGGCGTGAACCAGTATATCACCGACATTCAGAAAGAGACGATGACCTCTTACCCGCTGATGATTACGGCGGAGACGTTCGACATGGCGTCTCTGATGGAGCTGCAGGGCGCGATGGGCGCCGTGCAGGGCGGCGCGGAGGAGACGGCCGACCAGAACGCGACCGGCGTCCATGCCGACTACCGGCAGCTCGAAATGCAGGAGTCGCTCGAGTCGAGCGTCACGGAAAACGATCTGACGGCGTTCAAGAATTACCTGGACGACCCGGACAGCGAGATCGCGCAGTATCTCGGTGAAAACGGCGTCGTTTACACCTACAACGTCCAGTTCGACGTGTTCGCGCGCGACGCGGACGGCAACATCGTCAACACGAGCATGGACGTCGACGAAGCGGCCGAGAGCGCGGAAGAATCGGATTTCAGCGCGATGATGAACCAGAACATGCAGAACGCGATGACGATGATGACCGGCTCCGACGGCGGCGCGGAGAACTTTGAAGAGATGATGGTCGGCGTGGACAGCACGATCAGCCCCGTCGTCACCGACAGCTACGACCTGCTCTACGGCGCGTGGCCGGAAGCGTACAACGAGGTGGTGCTCGTGCTCGACGAGCAGAATTCGATCCCGACCGACACGCTCTACCAGCTCGGCCTGCTCACGGGCGACGAGTACGAGGAGATCCGCACGCAGATCGAGGACGGGGAGGAGCCGGAGGCGTTCGAATGGGATTATGCCGACGCCTGCGACCGGACCTTCTGGCTCGTGCCGGCGTGCGACCGCTACACGGAAAACGAGGACGGCACGTTTACCTACATCGAGGAGGAAAACGGCGGCGCCGAGCAGCTTATCGATGATGCGCTCGAGCTGAAGGTCGTCGGCGTGATCCGCCCGAAGGCCGACGCGGCAAACGCGCCGCTGCGCGCGCCGCTGGCGTACACCTCGAAGCTCACGGATTATGTGATCGAGCATACGAACGACAGCGCGGTCATCCGCGCGCAGGAGGAGACGCCGGAAATCAATGTGCTCAACGGCGTGGGCTTTGAAGCCGCGGACGACGAGAAGAAGGCCGAGGATGCGGCCGCGTACATCTCGAAGCTCGGCGTTTCGGAAAAGGCCTCGCTGTATACGATGATCCTCTACTACAACGCGCAGGAAGCGGACGGCGCGGAAACGGAGCAGCAGGCGCAGACCGCGCAGGCGTCACAGGCCGGCGCCGCGGCACAGATGGACGAGAGCCAGATGGCGGCGGCGCTGGACGCGTGGCTCGAGAATACGCCGGACCAGGAGATCCTCGTCTCGCTCTACGACGAGTACATCGGCGGCGCGTCGTACGAGGACAACATGCAGGCCTTCGGCAAGGTCAGCTACGACGCGCCGGACTCCATCAGCATCTACACGGACAGCTTTGAGAACAAGGAAGCCGTCGCCGACTGCATCGAAAACTACAACGCGACCGTCGACGAGGACAGCCGGATCACCTACACCGACTATGTGGCGCTGCTCACCTCCTCGATCACCTCGATCGTCGACGTGATCTCCTATGTGCTGATCGCCTTTGTCGCGGTTTCGCTCATCGTTTCCTGCATCATGATCGGCATCATCACGCACATCTCCGTGCTGGAGCGCACGAAGGAGATCGGCATCCTGCGCGCGCTCGGCGCCTCGAAGCGCAACATCTCGCAGGTGTTCAATGCGGAGACGTTCATCATCGGCTTCTGCGCCGGCCTGATCGGCGTCGGCATCTCGGTGCTGCTCACGTTCCCGATCAACTCGATCATTGCGCATCTGGTCGGCACCGATTCGGTGCGCGCGGTGCTGCCCGCCGGCGCCGCCGTGATCCTGATCGTGATCAGCATGCTGATTACGATCGTCGGCGGTCTGCTGCCGGCAAAGCGCGCGGCGACGAAGGACCCGGTCACCGCGCTGCGCACCGAATAAAACCGGCGCATATCCGCGCAAAGCGCTTGTGCGGCAGTGCGGATTGTGCTATGCTGAAATACAGACGGAAACAGCCTGCCGGGCGAAAGCCGCGGCGGGCTGTTTTGACGGAAAGGAGCGAAGCAGGATGAAGATTCTGGCGTTTACAGGCGCGGGCATTTCGAAGCAGAGCAACATTCCGACCTTCATGGAAACGCCCGACGTGCGGGAGAAGCTGTTCCGGAGCTTTGCGCAGTCGCACCATGCGGCGTACAACGCGGTGATCCGGCAGCTCAAGGAAAACATGAACGGCGCAAAGCCGAACGACGCGCACATCGCGCTCGCGGAATACGGGATCCCGATCATCACGATGAACATCGACGGCCTGCACCGCGCGGCGGGCAGCGACGCCGTCGAGCTGCACGGCTGCCTGCCGGAGGACGACGAGATGGATACGGCGTGGTCGCTGCAGGGCAAGCCCGTGCTGTACGGCGACCCCGCGCCGAATTACGAAAAGGCGTACGAAATGGTGTTTGCACTGGAGCCGGGCGACGTGTTCCTCGTCGTCGGGTGCTCGTTCCACACGGCGATCGCCTGCGACCTGCGCGACATCGCGAAAGCCCGCGGCGCGCGCGTCGTCGAGATCCAGTCCGACGCGGCGCACAATGTCCGGAAAACGCTCGAAGCGCTGCGCGGGCCGCGCCCGGACGCAGCGCCGGGCAAGTCGGTGCGCTGAAAGCAAACGGAAAGTTGAAAATGAAAAGACGGATAGCACAGCAGGCGGAGCCTGTCAATCGGAAAGGCGCACCCGGCGGGGCGCGACGTATAGCTTATCACAGATTCCGGCTTTGCACAAGCCCTTTTGCGCCCTTCTAAACGGCAGCGCTTCCGCATAAGCATGTTCCAAAAGGAGGCAGGGACATGTCAAAACAGACGACGGAAAACACGGCGTTCCACGCGATGGACGCAGCGGAGGCGCTCCGCATTCTGAAAAGCGACCGGGAAAGCGGGCTGCGCGCGGCGGACGCCGAAGCGCGCCTGCAGAAATACGGCCCGAACGCCCTGAAAAAAGGCAGAAAGAAAACGCTTCTGCAGCGCTTCATCCTGCAGTTCGGCGATTTCATGGTGCTGATCCTGCTCGGCGCCGCCGCGGTTTCCTTTGCGACCTCGTGCCTGCAGGGGGAGGCGGACTTCGCCGACACGCTGCTGATTCTCGGCATCGTGATGGCGAACGCGCTGATCGGCACGGTGCAGGAGGCAAAGGCGGAGCACGCGCTCGAGGCGCTGCGCACGATGTCCGCGCCGCACGCCTCCGTCCTGCGCGACGGCAAACGCGCCGTGCTGACGAGCGAAGCGCTCGTGCCCGGCGACATCGTCCTGCTCAAAACGGGCGACGTCGTGCCGGCGGACCTGCGATTGCTCGAGAGCACGCAGCTTTACGCCGAGGAGAGCGCGCTGACCGGTGAGTCCGTCCCGGCGGCGAAGTCGGCCGGCGCGGTCTGCGCGGAGAAAACCGGCGCGGCCGAACGCGAAAACATGCTCTTCTCCGGCACCGGCGTCGCGTCCGGCCACGGCGTCGGCGTCGTGACCGCGACGGGCATGGAGACCGAAATGGGCCGGATCGCCGCGATGCTCGGCGAGGAGGAAACGCCGGACACGCCGCTCAAGGCGCGCTTGCGCAAGACCGGCAAGGTGATCGGTTTGCTCGTCGTCCTGATCTGCGCGGTGATTTTTGTGATCGGCCTGATCCAGCGCGTCAACCCGCTCGAGATGTTCATGATCGCGATCAGCCTTGCGGTCGCCGCGATCCCGGAGGGGCTTCCGGCCGTCGTCACGATCGTCCTCGCGCTCGGCGTGCGCCGCATGGCGGCGAAGCGGGCGATCATCCGGCACCTGCAGGCGGTGGAGACGCTCGGAAGCTGCCAGGTGATCTGCTCCGACAAGACCGGCACGCTGACGCAGAACCGGATGACCGTCGTGCGCTGTGCGGACGGCGCGGGACTGCTCGAAACGGAAGCGGCGGGCAACATGCTCGCTGCGGCGGCGCTGTGCACGACGGTGGAGCTTGAAAACGGGCGGCTGATCGGCGCGCCGACCGAAACGGCGATTGCGGCCGCGGCGCCGGAGCTGGAAAAGCTGCTCGCCGGGCGGGTCAAGGCGGCGGAGATCCCGTTCACGTCGGAGCGCAAGCGCATGACGGTGATCCTGCGCACGGAAAACGGCTACCGGGTGATCGTGAAGGGCGCGCCGGACCTCATCCTGCAGCGCTGCACGGCGGCGAAGAGCGGCGGACAGACGCTGCCGCTTTCCGGCGATCTGCGCGGGCGCATCCTTGCCCGCAACGCCGAGATGGCGCGCGATGCGCTGCGCGTGCTCGCCGTGGCGGAAAAGCAGGCGGACGCGCTGCCCGGCTCGGACGATGAGGCGGAAAGCGGCCTCACGTTCCTCGGGCTGATCGGTCTCGAGGACCCGCCGCGCCCCGAAGCGAAGCAGGCGGTCCTCGAGTGCCGGGCGGCCGGCATCCGGCCGGTCATGATCACCGGCGACCAGCCCTCGACGGCTGCGGCGATCGCCGGGCGGCTCGGCATCGATGCGGAAAAGGTGACGACGGGCGCCGAGCTCGAGGCGATGAGCGACGAAAAGCTGCTTGCGTCCGTCAAAACCTGCTCGGTGTTCGCGCGCGTTTCGCCCGCGCACAAGCTGCGCATCGTCAAGGCTTTCCGCCGCCTGCGGCTTGTCACCGCGATGACCGGCGACGGCGTCAACGACGCGCCGGCGCTCAAGGCTGCGGACATCGGCTGCGCGATGGGCAGAAGCGGCACCGAGGTCGCGAAAAACGCCGCGGACATGGTGCTGACCGACGACAATTTCGCGACGATCGTCTCCGCGGTGCGCGAGGGCCGCACGGTCTACCGGAATATCCGCAAGACGATCCACTTTCTGATGTCCTGCAACGTCGGCGAGATTCTGGTGGTGCTGACGGCGTTCCTGATGCACGCGCCCGCGCCGCTTCTGCCCGCGCAGCTTCTGTGGGTGAACCTCGTCACGGATTCGCTCCCCGCGCTCGCGCTCGGCGGCGACCCGCCGCAGGACGACGTGATGCAGGCGCCGCCGAACCCGCAGGACAACACCGTGTTTTCGAACGACCTCGGCTTTTCGATGGCGGTCGAGGGCATGATGATCGGCGCGCTTTCGCTGCTCGCGTTTTCCGCGGGCCGCGCGCTGTTCGACACCGACCCAGCGTCGCCGGTGGTCGGCCGCACGATGGCGTTCGCGGTGCTCAGCCTTTCGCAGCTCGTGCACAGCTTCAACATGCGCAGCGCAAAGCCGGTGCTCGGCCGCGGCATGCTGAAGAACCGCTGGCTCAACCTCTCGTTTCTGGTCTGCACGGCGCTGATGGTCGGCGTCATTGTCTTTCCGCCCGCCGCGGCGCTTTTCGGCACCGCCGCGCTGACGCTGCCCCAGTGGGGGATCGTCGCCGCGCTCTCGCTGATGCCGCTCGCGCTCTGCGAAATCGGAAAACGCTTCCTCGGCGGCCGGCGGGACGATGCTGCGGAGAAAAAGCCCGCCCGCCGCATTTTCCGGCGCCGCGCTTAAGTTTTGGTAAAATTTGCAGGGACAAATGGTGTGCCGCTTGATTTTTTGGCGTATTTCCTGTATAGTATACATATATAAGACGAAACGCCTTTGGGCTTGGATGTAAAAAAGAATGCGAGGAGCTCTGACTATGAGAAAAACAAAAATCGTATGCACGCTCGGTCCCGCAACGGACGATGAGGCCATCCTGCGCAAGCTGATCCTCAGCGGTATGAATGTCGCCCGACTCAACATGTCGCACGGCAAGCACGAGGAGCACAAGCGCCGCGCCGACATGGTGAAGAAGCTCCGCCGTGAGCTCGATGTGCCGGTCGCGATCCTGCTCGACACGAAGGGACCGGAAATCCGCACCGGCACGTTTGAAAAGCCGGTGATGCTCGAGTACGGGCAGAAATACACGCTCACGACGTTCGACCGCCCCGGCGACAGCGAGGGCTGCTCGATCAGCTTCAAAAAGCTGCCGGAGGACATCTCGATCGGCGTCCACATTCTGGTGGACGACGGCCTGATCGAGATGATCGTCGAGAGCGTCACGGATACGGAAATTGAGTGCCGCGTGCTGAACGGCGGCACAATCTCCTCCTATAAGGGCATCAACGTGCCGGGTGTCACGCTTTCCATGCCGTATATCAGCGAGCGCGACAAGGCCGACCTCGCGTTCGGCGTTCAGGAGGACGTGGACTTCATCGCGGCTTCCTTCACGCGCTGCGCGGACGACATCGTCCTGATCCGCAACGAGCTCGAAAACAACGGCTGCCGCAACATCCGCATCATTGCGAAGATCGAGAACACGGACGGCGTCGAGAACATCGACGACATCATCCGCGTTTCCGACGGCATCATGGTCGCGCGCGGCGACCTCGGCGTCGAGATCCCGATGGAGGACATCCCGGTCATCCAGAAACGGCTGATCCACAAGGCGTACGCCGCCGGCAAGCAGGTCATCACGGCGACGCAGATGCTCGACTCGATGATCAAGAACCCGCGCCCGACGCGCGCGGAGGCGACCGACGTCGCGAACGCGATCTACGACGGCACGAGCGCGATCATGCTCAGCGGCGAGACGGCCGCCGGCGCCTACCCGGTGGAGGCGGTCCGCACGATGGTGCGCATTGCCGAGCGCACCGAAAACGACATCGACTACATCAAGCAGTTCAACCAGTGGTCGGTTTCCGCGCAGAAGGACGTCACCTCTGCGATCTCGCACGCGACCTGCACGACCGCGCACGACCTCGGCGCGGTGGCGATCCTCACGGTCTCGAAGACGGGCCTCACGGCGCGCATGATCTCGAAGTTCCGCCCCGCATGCCCGATCATCAGCGGCACGACGGACCCGAAGGTTCTGAACCAGATGGTGCTTTCGTGGGGCGTCGTCCCGGTCATGCTCGAGGAAAAGACCAGCACCGACGAGCTCTTTGAGCACGTCGTCAACGTGGCGGAGGAGCGCGGCCTCGTCAAGGCGGGCGACATCGCGGTCATCACGGCGGGTATCCCGCTCGGCATCGCCGGCACGACGAACATGCTCAAGGTGCATCTCGTCGGCGATGTGCTGGTTTCCGGCTCGGTCGTCAACGGGCTCAGCGTGTGCGGCACGCTCTGCGTCTGCAAAACCGAGGAGGAGGCGCTGCAGAAGTTCAAGCGCGGCGACATCCTCGTGCTGCCCAAGACGACGAACGCTCTGATGCCGCTGATCCGCCAGGCCTCCGGCCTTGTGACGGAGCTGGACGGCGCGAATTCCCACGCGGCGATCGCCGCGATGGCGCTCGACAAGCCCGCGATCATCGGCGCGGCGCATGCGACGGATATCCTGAAATCCGGCATCGCCGTCAAGCTGGACGGCGTGCGCGGCGCGATCTTCAGCGCGACCTCCGGCAATATATGAAAACGCTCTACCTCTCCGATTTGGACGGGACACTCCTGACGCCGCAGGCGTGCCTTTCGGCGTTCACGGCCGAGACGGTGCGCCGTCTCCTGCGGGAGGGCATGGCGTTCTCGTACGCGACGGCGCGCTCCTTTTCGACGGCGAAAAAGGTGACGGCCGCGCTCGGGGACGCGCGCCTGCCGGTCATCGTCTATAACGGGGAGGCCATCGTCGACGCCGGCGACGGCACCGTGCTCGACGCCGTGTACTTCACGCCCGAAGAAGCCGCGTTTGTCCGCGGTGTTCTGGAGGCGGCGCGCCTGCGGCCGATGGTCTATTCGCGCCCGGCGGCGCGCGTGCAGGCGGAGCGCGTCGCGTATCTGACGCAGGACTGCACGCGGGGGCTCGCGTACTATCTCGAGACGCGCCGCGGCGACGAGCGGCTGCATGCCGTGGAGCCGGAAAAGCTCTACGACGGGCGCATCTTCTACTTCACCGTGATCGAGGACAGCCGCGCGGCCTGCGAAGCGCCGTATGAAAAGCTGCGCGCGGACGGGCGCTTCAGCGTTCATCTGCAGCCCGACCTGTACAGCGATTCCTACTATTTTGAAATCATGCCGAAAGCCGCAAGCAAGGCCGAGGCTGCAAAGCGGCTGATGGCGCTGTGCGGCTGCGACCGGCTCGTGTGCTTCGGCGACGGGGAAAACGACCGCTCGATGTTCCGCATCGCCGACGCGGGGTACGCGGTCGAAAATGCCGCCGACGCGCTCAAGGCGGAAGCGGCGGAGGTGATCCCCTCGAACCGGGCGGACGGCGTCGCGCACAAGCTGCTGCAGCTCTGGGCGGCGGAACGGCCCCGGTGACATACAAAAAGCAAAACAGGCAGACGCATGGTACTCCGTGCGGTCTGCCTGTTTTTTGTGCCTTCTGTTTTTTATGCTTTCTGCGCGCAGAGGACGACGGCGCCCTCGGTTTCCGCAGCGACGCGGACGTCCGGAAAGCCCGCGTCGCGCAGCGCCTGCATTTCATGCGCGACGGTCAGCGGCGTATCGAAGTGGATGAAAACGTCCGGCGGGATATGCGCCGCCGCGCGCCGGCGCTCGAGCGTCTCGCGCAGGAGCGCTTCCTCCTCCGGGCAGCGGGCGAAATAGTCGCCGTTCAGAAACACGCCGCCCGGCGCGAGCGCTTTGTGGATCTTCCGGAAAAGCGGCGCCTTTTCGGCCGCCGTGAAGTGGTGCAGCGATTCGAAGGAAACGGCGGCGTCGAACGGGCCGGGAAATTCCACGGTGAAGTAGCTGCCGCAGATCAGCTCGAGCGCGCGCCCGGCGTGCTTTTCGCGCAGCTTTTCGAGCATCGCGGGGGAGAGGTCGACGCCGACGACCTGCATCTCCGGGAAGCGGCAAAAGATCTCGTCGAGCTCCAGCCCCGTCCCGCAGCCGAGGTCCAGAATGCGTTTCGCGCCGGGCGGCAGCGCGTCGGCCAGGTTCTTGTAATCGTCCGCCCAGTGCGCGAGCATGTGCGCTTCATAGCCGTCGAGCCGCCGGGTGAAAAAAGCGTCCATCTCTTCGAGCGGCGTGTTTTCGGTTTCCGCGAGCCACGCCCGCAGCTCGCGCATATAGGTTTCTGTCGGTTTCATGCCCGCTCTCCTCTCGTCTCTTCCGGCAGGCCCGCAAAGCGCTGGATTGCGCGCCGCAGCAGGGCGCCGGCTTCTTCCGGTTCCAGCACCACGGTTCCGGCGTACACGCCGAGCGCAATGCCGAAGGCGTAGAAACGCACGTCGCGGTATACGGCTTCGGCATTGTGTAGCGAAAGGCCGTATTGCGCGGCGGTGCAGTCGATCGTCTCCCGGTTCCAGCTCGACTGCACGATCTCCTCGACGGTGCGCGCGCCGAATTCGTCGGTCAGGAACATGGCCTGGAACAGGTTTTTCTGCGCCTGCGCCAGCGCGATGTGGGCGAGGCTGATCGTGAACAGATAGTCCGCCTTGTCGATGCGCGCGCCGATAAACGATTGATAGGCCGCGTCCAGCCCGCGGAAAACCGCGGCCCGCAGGTTTTCCATGCTGCCGAAATTGCGGAACACCGGCTGGATGGAGCAGCCGGCCTGCGCGGCAAGGCTGCGCGCATTGAGCGCTTCCAGCCCTTTTTCGAGCACGAGCCGCACGCCGGCGTCGACGAGCGCTTCCCTTGTTATCTGCGTGGTCCGCGCCATGATACCGCCTCCTGCCTTATTAAATATCATCTGATATTTTATAGCATACGACACATGAAGCGGTTTGTCAAGAATAAAATATCGCTTGCTATTTTATCGGGTGGAAAACGGCGCCGGGAAATGCAGCAGGGTGAAAATCCGCGGGTTCACGCTGGTGCGCCCGCCTGCGCGGAACCGGCCTTGCAAAGCCGCGGCGGAGGTGCTACAATAAGGGGGAAACCGGAAGGGAAAGGATGTTGTATCGATGACGATCAGAGAAAAGCTGCACTCCATCGGGATCATCCCGGTGATCAAGATCCATGACGCGGAAAAGGCCGTTCCGCTGGCCCGCGCGCTGTGTGCGGGCGGGCTGCCCGCCGCGGAGGTCACGTTCCGCACGGAGGCCGCCGCCGAGGCGATCCGGCGCATCCGCGAGCAGGTGCCCGAGGTCTGCGTCTGCGCCGGCACGGTGCTGAACGTGGAGACGGCGGAGCGCGCCGTGGAGGCCGGCGCGTCGGCGATCATCAGCCCGGGCACGAACCCGGAGGTCGTGGCCTGGTGCCTTAAAATGGGCGTGCCGGTGATCCCCGGCTGCGCGACGCCCACGGAGGTGGAAGCCTGCATGCGCATGGGGCTGGATTTCGTCAAGCTCTTTCCGGCGGAGGTCGTCGGCGGCGTCGCGATGCTCAAGGCGCTTTCGGGTCCGTACGGCGGTATGGCGTTCATGCCGACCGGCGGCGTGAATCCCCGGAACGCGGCGTCGTACCTCGCGCAGAAAAACGTCGTCTGCTGCGGCGGAAGCTGGATGGTGCCGGAGAAGCTGCTCGAAAGCGGCGACTTCGCGGCGATCGAGCAGCTTGCGCGCGAAGCGGCGGAGATCGCGCGGAACCGGTGACGTGAAAAGCGCAGTCTGCATTTGAAAACGCACGAATCGGGAACAGGCGCGGCTGCAGGGAAATCCGCCTGCGGCCGCGCCTGTTTTTTCGTCCGGATTGCGGGAGCGCGGCGCAGGGGACGATCACCCCGCGCCGGACGCACCCGTATATGTATGGAACCCCAAAAGAAATCTGCGTCCGAGACACAGAAGATACTTTCGACAACTCGTGACAAAAGCTAGTTTAGCACAAGGGCCTCTGTTTGTAAAGCCCCAATTTGAGAAATTTTTAACCGATTGCACACTGTGCCGGGCGTACCGCCGGAGAGCCGCAAGACGGCACGCGGACCAAACCGCCCGCGCGGCGCCGCTCAGAGCCGGTGGAAGGGCAGCTTTTTGCGCGCGAGCTCGAAAATGCCGGTCATGTATTCCTCGTGGATGTCCGCCTGGATGCGGAAAACCGGCAGGTGGTTTTCAGGGATCGTCTGCTTGCAGTAGTCGATGATGTCGCTTTCCCGGATGTTGAGCGTCGCCGTGCCGGTCAGGTAGATGACGTCCGGGTTGATGAGCGCGATCGTGCAGGCGGCGGCCGTGCCCATCAGCGGCACGGTGTCCTCGCCGCGGATCATGCGCGCGAGCGATTCGTCTTTCGAAAGCGTCGCAAAGGGGAAGGGCAGGCTGACGAGCTCGCCGGCGTACTTCGTGCTGCCGACGATCACGTGGCCGTTCACGACGGTGCCCGCGCCCGCGCACTTGTGGCTCGGCCAGTAGAGCACCGAGAGGGAATACGGCCGCCCGGCGTAGTTGCGCGTGTAGAAGCCGTAGGAGGTAAAATACATGTCGTTTTCGGTCAGGACCGTGACGCCGAGCTTTTCCTCCAGAACGGCTTTCGGGTTGAAGCCGTTCAGCGCGTGGAAGCTGCCGCCCGTGATGCAGCCGTCGTGATCGGTGATGCCGGCGATGCCGATGCCCACGGCGCGGATCAGCGGGTCGCGCGCGGCGGTTTCGGAGACGAGCGCCACGAGGTCGTCGGGCTGGATGTCGCTCAGCGGGCAGAACTTCTCGGTGCGCACGCGGCCCGCAAGGTCGCAGATGCGCAGCGCGATGCCGGCGCCGTCGGTCGCGTTGTTGTCGGTGTACAGGCAGAGAATGTGCGCGTAGTCGGGGTTCAGCGCAAAGCGGCGCGCGGGCCGCCCGCCGTTCGGCGCGGCAAAGGCCAGCTCCAGCACCTGCCCGTCGGCGATCATCTCGGCGAGCAGCGCCGTGCACGCGGCGAGGCTCAGCCCGCAGCGCGCGGCGATCTCCTTCTTCGTGGCAAAATCGACGCGGTAAAGCGCGTCGCGGATGGCTGCGATGTTGTTCTGTTTGACGGAAGCGTTGCTGCCGATCTCTCCCATGCGGGCTTCTCCCCTTTCCTAACGCTCATTTTACCATAGGTGGCGCGCAAAAAACAATAGACATTTTGCGGACTTTGTGCTATACTAACTTGTAATTTGATTTTCGGAGTGATTTTGTTGGAGCAGAGAGCTTTTGAATTCATACAGGAGAAGCTGCAGGAGGCGCTCGGCGAGCAGGGCTTCGGCGCGGCGACGCCGATCGAGTCGGAGAGCGGCCGCGCGGTGATGTTCACGACCGGCGAGGTTGCCTACGGCCTGTTTTACGAGTCGAAGCAGAAGCGCTTTGTGCTGCGCAGCGCTTCGATGAAGACGCCGACGGAGCCGGGCGAATGGCGCCAGCTCTCGCTGTGGCTCTTCGATGAAAAGGAAAACAGCATGGCGGATGCGGAGAGCATTGCGAACGACTTCCTCGAGATCGTGCAGGGCTCGAAGCGCCGCGAGATGGTCAAGACCGCAAAGAAGCGCCGCAAGAAGGACGAGGAGAACAACGCGGACCCGCAGTTCTTTTTGAACCGCCTCGTGCCGATTTTCCCGGAGCTGCGCGACGAGATGAACGAGGAGCGCATCGTGTACGGCCAGGTGCGCCCGGCGATCTTCGCGAAGGAAAAGGTCGCACCGAAGTGCGAGCAGCTTGCGCTGCAGTATAAGGACAGCGAGCCGATGAAGCGCCTGTGCACCGTGCTGTGCGAGATGTACGCGGCCGGCGATATGGACACCCGCGCGGTGATCCAGTTCGGCGTGCTCAACAACATCAGCGACAGCGCGATCGGCAGCATCATTGAGGGCTTTACCGACGGCTGCGACCTGCAGAAGGTTTACAAGCACTCGAGAAAGCTGATCGGCAAGAAGATCAAGCCCGAGAAAAAGAAGAAGCAGAAGAAGGTCGAAGCCCGTCTCGAAGGCTGAAAAACCGCATGAAATTTGGAAAATAGCCCTTGACAGGAAGGCGTGCCGTATGGTATGATAGGTACACCTCAGCATAGGGGCTATTTTTTTGCGCCTATTTTTTATGAGGGAGGCTGGGGCTGAACCCCAAATTTATTCCGTAAAACGGAGGTGCCGTCATGAGAGTGAAAGTCGTATTGGCCTGCACGGAGTGCAAGCAGCGCAACTACAACACAAAGAAGAACAAGAAGAACGATCCCGACAGACTTGAGATGAACAAGTACTGCAGATTCTGCAAGAAGCATACGCTCCACAGAGAGACGAAGTAAAGCGAGGACGAAGAAATGGCCGAAACAACGAAAAAAGAAAACGGCTTTGTTCGCTTTATCAAGAGAGCAGGAAAGTTCTTCAAGGACTGCAAGGGCGAGATCAAGAAGATCGTGTGGCCTACGCCGAAGACTGTGTTCAAGAACGTCGGCGTCGTGCTCGTCACGATCATCATTCTGGCGCTCTTCATTTTCCTGCTGGATACCGTCTTTATGAATCTGCTCGGCCTCGTCATGGAAGTGGCGGGATAAGCCGCGCAGCGTAAGCGCGTTGATTTCAAAGCGGAGGAAACGAAATGTCGGACGAAGCAAAATGGTATGTTGTTCATACCTATTCCGGGTATGAAAACAAGGTCGCGTCAAACCTGGAGAAGACGGTGGAAAACCATCAGCTTCAGGATTTGATCCATGAGATCCGCGTGCCCACGGAAAAGGTGCTTGAAGTTGGCTCCAACGGCAAGACCAAGGAAGTGGAGCGCAAGATTTTTCCGGGCTACGTCATCATCAAGATGATTCTGACGGATGAATCCTGGTACGCGGTTCGGAACATCCGCGGCTGCACGGGCTTCGTCGGCCCGTCTTCCAAGCCGATCCCGCTCACGGCCGAAGAGGTCGAGCGCCTCGGCGTGGAAACGCGGAATGTCGAAGTCTCCTACAAGGTCGGTGACAGCGTCCAGATCACCGACGGTCCGCTGGAAGGCTTTATCGGAACGGTGGACGAGATCGATATCGATAAGAATCGCATCCGCGTCACGGTTTCCATGTTTGGACGCGAAACGCCGGTCGACCTTGAGCTGGATCAGGCCGAGCCGGTAGACTGATTACGGTAAATTGCGGATCTCCGCTTTTTATTGAGGGGGACAATCCCCCTGTGGGAGGAACGTCAAAAATCAAACCGGACGTTCCGCCAGCAACCACGAATTTTGGAGGTGCAAAAAAATGGCTCAGAAGGTTACGGGCTTTATCAAGCTCCAGATACCTGCCGGTAAAGCGACTCCGGCGCCACCGGTCGGACCGGCTCTCGGTCAGCACGGTGTTAACATCATGGCATTTACGAAGGAATTCAACGAGCGCACCAAGAATGACGCGGGTCTTGTGATCCCGGTCGTCATCACGGTTTACGCGGACCGTTCGTTTACCTTTGTGACAAAGACGCCGCCGGCCGCCGTTCTCATCAAGAAGGCATGCGGCATCGAAACCGCTTCGGGCACACCGAACAAGACGAAGGTCGCAAAGATTACCCGCGAGCAGGTAAAGAAGATCGCCGAGCAGAAAATGCCCGATCTCAACGCGGCGTCCATCGAGAGTGCGATGAGCATGATCGCCGGCACGGCGCGCAGCATGGGCATCGAAGTTGTAGATTAATTTTACCCGGGTGGGAGGAAACTCTCTGAGAATCCGATATTCACCACTTTAGGAGGAACTTGAATGAAACACGGTAAAAAGTATGTCGACGGCGCAAAGCTGGTCGAGCGCAGCCGTCTTTACGATACGGAAGAAGCGCTGGATCTCTGCATCAAGACAGGTACAGCAAAGTTCGACGAGACCGTTGAAGTCCACGTGAAGCTGGGCGTCGACGGCCGTCATGCGGACCAGCAGGTCCGCGGCGCGATTGTCCTGCCGCACGGCACGGGTAAGTCCGTCCGTGTGCTCGCAATCTGCAAGCCGGAGAAGGAAGAGGAAGCCCGCAATGCCGGCGCCGATTTTGTCGGCGGCAACGACATGATCCAGAAGATCCAGTCCGAAGGCTGGATGGATTTCGACGTCGTCGTCACCACCCCGGACATGATGGGTATGGTCGGCCGCCTCGGTAAGGTGCTCGGCCCGCGCGGCCTCATGCCGAACCCGAAGGCCGGTACGGTTACCCCGGACATCGCCCGTGCCATCACGGAAGCGAAGGCCGGTAAGATCGAGTACCGCCTCGACAAGACGAATATCATCCACTGCCCGATCGGCAAGGTTTCCTTCGGCGCGGAGAAGCTGCTCGTCAACTTCAACACGCTGCTCGAAGCCATCAACAAGGCGAAGCCGGCTGCTGCGAAGGGCCAGTATATCCGCTCCTGCGTCGTTGCGGCGACGATGGGCCCCGGCATCAAGATCAACCCGAATAAGGTCGGCTGATCCGGAATCTGAAAAAAGCCTTGACAGACTCTCTCTGTCATGCTATAATAATTAAGCTGTTTTCACCAGAGACAGCAGGTGCACGACACAAACCACAGGTTTGTGCGCATAAAACGGATTTTCCGTGCCTGCCGAGGAGAGAGTAAAGCAAGGATGCGCTTCGTTTCAGAAGCGGTATTTTCGGAATCTTTACGCCCCTCTGCGCAGATGCGGAGGGGCGTTTTTCGTGCAGTATATTGGTATTTCACATTGTCGGAGGTGAAACGAATTGCCCAGTCAGAAAATTTTGGAGCAGAAGCAGGCTCAGGTCGCGGCGCTCACTGAGGCTTTGAAGAACAGCGTCACCGGCGTTATCGTCAACTATGAAGGCATCAATGTCGAGGACGATACGAAGCTCAGAAAGTCTCTCCGCGAGGCCGGCTGCAAATATCAGGTCGTCAAGAACACCCTCCTCTCCCGCGCGCTGAAGGAAGCGGGCATCGAGGGACTCGACAGCGTTCTCGAAGGCACGACCGCGATCGCGATGAGCGAGAGCGACTATGCCGCAGGCGCGAAGATCCTCTGCGAATACGCGGAGACGGCGGCCAAGGCGAACAAGAAGTTTGCGGTTAAGGCCGGCTTCATCGACGGCGCTGCAGTGGATGCAGCCGGTGTCGATGCGCTTGCCAAGCTGCCCAGCAAGGAAGTGCTCATTGCGCAGGTTCTCGGCGGCTTCAACGCGCCGATCCAGGGCTTTGCCAATGTCATGAGCGGCACGATCCGCGGTCTCGCCGTCGCGCTCAACGCGATCTGCGAGAAGAAGGCGGCCGCTGCCGAATAATTCGTTTTTCGAATTTTAAACCAACCAAGACTTTATATCAATTTTAACGGAGGTTCATACCATGTCTGAGAAGGTTACAAATCTTATTGAAGAAGTTAAGGCTCTTACCGTTCTCGAGCTCTCCGAGCTCGTCAAGGCGCTCGAAGAGGAGTTCGGCGTTTCCGCTGCTGCTCCGGCTGCTGTCGCTGTTGCTGCTCCGGCTGCTGCTGCTCCGGCTGCTGAAGAGAAGACCGAGTTCGACGTTATCCTCAAGTCCGCTGGCGCGAACAAGATCAACGTCATCAAGGTTGTCAAGGAAGCTACCGGCCTGGGCCTGAAGGAAGCTAAGGCGCTCGTCGACGAGGCTCCGAAGGCTGTCAAGGAAGGCATCTCCAAGGACGACGCTGAGGCGCTCAAGACGAAGCTCACCGAGGCTGGCGCTGAAGTCGAAGTTAAGTAATTTCATTTCCGGCATCAAACCGCAGAAGCAGGGTTTCCCGCTTCTGCGGTTTTCTTTTTGCCTGGCGCGCAGGGCGCGAACCCGGGCAGTCGATCTTCCGAAAAACGCAGGGCGTGCGCGGCGCATATGCGGCCGTTCGGCTGGGCGCCCGAATCTGCATGTGCTTTTCTTGCACAGGCTGCGGCTTGTTGGCTGTACCGGTAATCGATAGGAAAAGAGCGCGGGGCAGGTCCGCGGGATTATTTACAATCTGTTCATTGCTTTTTCAATGCCCGCCTGCTAGAATACTTCAATAGTAAATAGTTCAATTTTGAATTATTGCATTTTGAAGTATTTTAGCAAAGGAGAGAACGAGATGCGGGAAGAAGGGATAGAAGCCGCCTACGTGTTCGACAGCTTTGTGGCCTCGCACATGGAGATGATGCACCGCGCGATGCGCGCAAAGCTCCGCTCGATGGCGGAGGAAATCGGTGTTCCGCTGAAGATCCTCGAGCTTGTGATGGTGATTGCCGCGGGCGAGATCGACACGGCCGGGGAAATCGCGGATAAGTTCGGCGTTTCCCGGTCGCTTCTGAGCAAGAATGTGGAGGAAGCCGTCCGCGCGGGCTATATTGAAACGGCGCAGGATGAGAAGGACCGGCGCGTCGTGCGCCTGCGGCTCACACAGCGCGCGCAGGAGGCGGCCGGGCGCTGCAGGGCGATCCGGAAGGATTTTTATGGATCGGTCTGCGCCGGCATCGACGGCGAATCGCTGAAGGTCTGCCTGCAGGTGCTGCAGCAGATGTGGAAAAACATAACGGGCATGACGGCGCAGACAGAGGGCGCCGCCTCGTGCGGAAAGGGAGATCGGTGAACCAAACATGAAACTGCTTGTCAAATATCTGAAGCCCTTTGTGCTGCCGGCGCTGCTCTGCATTCTGCTGCTGTTCGGGCAGGCCATGTGCGACCTGACGCTGCCGAACATGATGAGCGACATCGTCAACACGGGCATCCAGCAGGGCGGCATCGACGAGGCGCTGCCGGAAGTGATGAACGCCTCGGGCGTGGAGCTGCTCGCCGTCTTTATGGATGACGAGGAGGAAGCGGATTTCCGCGCGGCGTACACGCCCGTGGAGCAGGGCGGCAGCCGCGAGGCGGCGCTTGCGGAGGACTACACGGCGATCGGCGATGTACAGGCGGTCGAAATGACCGGCGACGCCGAGGCGGAGGCCGCGGCAGCCGAAGCGTACAGCAAGGCGGCCTATGCGTTTCTGACCTTCCTGCAGAGCATGGGCGAGCAGGCCGGCGAAACGCTCGACGCGGAGAGCGGCATCCAGAATGTGGATATGAACCGGCTCTACGCGATGACGCCGATGCTGGCACAGCTGCCGCCGGCGCAGATTGAATCCGCCATGCAGGAGGCGGAAAACGCGCAGTCGATGATCGGCTCGCAGGTCGGCACCTCCTTCACGGGGCTTTTCTACCGCGAGCTCGGCCTCGACATGGAGGCAAAGCAGCAGGACTATATCGTCATGAAGGGCCTCGAGATGCTCGGCGTCGCGCTGCTCGGCGTTGCCGCCGCGATACTCGTCGGCTTCTTTGCCTCGCGCATTTCGGCCGCGGTCGGCCGCCAGATGCGCCGGGATGTGTTCCAGAAGGTCGAGAGCTTCTCGAATACGGAGTTCGACCATTTCTCGACCGCTTCGCTGATCACCCGCACGACGAACGACGTCACGCAGGTGCAGATGCTGATCTCGATGGGCCTGCGGCTGATGTGCTACGCGCCGATCATGGGCATCGGCGGTATTATCTTCGCGCTGCAGAAGAGCACCTCGCTGAGCTGGATCATCGCGCTCGCCGTCATCGTCCTGGTCTGCGCGAGCCTCGTGATCCTGCGCGTCGCGATGCCGAAGTTCAAGCTGCTGCAGAAGCTGACCGACCGGCTGAACCTCGTCAGCCGCGAAAACCTGAGCGGCCTGCTCGTCGTGCGCGCGTTCTCGAACGAGGGCTTTGAGGAGAAGCGCTTCGACACGGCGAACCAGGACCTCGCGTGGACGAACCGCTTCACGCAGCGCGTCATGTCGTTTGCGATGCCGTTCATGATGCTGCTGATGAACCTCGTCTCACTGCTCATCATGTGGGTCGGCGGCCACGCGATCGCCGAATCGACGATGCAGGTCGGCGACATGATGGCGTACATCCAGTACGCGATGCAGATCATCATGTCGTTCCTGTTCATCACGATGATCTTCATCATGGTGCCGCGCGCGATGGTTTCGGCGCAGCGCATCACCGAAGTGCTCGATACCGAGCTTTCGATCCGCGACCCCGAGCAGCCGAAAGCGCTGGGCGACGCAGCGGGCGACCTTGTGTTCGACGACGTCAGCTTCCGCTACGGCAACGCCGAGGAGGACACGCTGAGCCACATCAGCTTTACGGCGAAGCGCGGCGAGACGACGGCCTTCATCGGCGCGACGGGCGCGGGCAAGTCGACGCTCGTCAACCTGATCCCGCGCTTTTACGACGTGACCGCCGGCGCGGTGCGCTTGAACGGCGTGGACGTCCGCGACGTGCGGCAGGCCGAGCTGCGCGAACAGATCGGCTACGTGCCGCAGAAGGGCGTGCTGTTCTCCGGCACGATTGCCTCGAACGTCCGCTACGGCCGGGAGGACGCCGACGAACAGGCCGTGCTGGAAGCGCTCGACTGCGCGCAGGCCAGCGAATTCGTCTCCGAGCTGCCCGGCGGCACCGAAAACCCGATCGCGCAGGGCGGCACGAACGTCTCCGGCGGGCAGAAGCAGCGCCTTGCGATCGCGCGCGCTCTGGTGCGCAAAGCGCCGGTCTATATCTTCGATGACAGCTTTTCCGCGCTTGACTTCCGGACCGACGCAAAGCTGCGCCGCGCGCTCGCATCGTTCACGAAGGATTCGATCGTGCTGATCGTCGCGCAGCGCGTCTCGACGATCCTGAACGCCGAGCAGATCATCGTGCTCGACGAGGGCCGGATCGTCGGCAAGGGCACGCACCGCGAGCTGCTGGAGACGTGCCCGACCTACCGCGAGATCGCGGAAAGCCAGCTTTCAAAGGAGGAATTGGCATGAGCGGAAAAATGACCCATACACCGCGGCGCGGCCCCCACGGCCCGGCGGCGGGGCAGATCACCGGCGAAAAGGTCAAGGACTTCAAGGGCAGCCTCAAAAAGCTCGGCAGCTACCTCGCGCCGTTTAAAATCAAAATCCTCGTCGTCGTGCTGTTCGCGGCGCTCTCCACGGTCTTTACGATCGTCGGCCCGAAAATCCTCGCGAAGGCGACCGACGAGCTGACCGCCGGTCTGATGCGCATCATCACCGGCGCGGCCGAGGGCATCGACTTCGGCTACATCGGCGCGGTGCTGCTGTTCCTCGTCGGGCTGTACGGCATCAGCGCTTTGTTCTCCTACATCCAGGGCTTCACGATGGCGGGCGTTTCGGCGAAGGTCTCGTACAACATGCGCACGGCGATCATGCAGAAGATCAACCGCCTGCCGGTTTCCTTCTTCCACAAGACGAGCCAGGGCGACGTGCTCTCGCGCATCACGAACGACGTCGACACGCTGAGCCAGAGCCTGAGCCAGAGCATCACGCAGCTGATCACCTCGGTCTGCTCGCTGATCGGCGTGCTGATCATGATGCTTTCGATCAGCTGGCAGCTCACGCTCGTCGCACTCTGCACGGTGCCGGTCACGCTGCTCTTTGCGGGCGGCGTCGTCAAGGCCTCGCAGAAGTACTTCATCGGCCAGCAGAACTATCTCGGTTCGGTCAACGGCCACGTGGAGGAAATGTACGGCGGCCACGTCGTCGTCAAGGCCTTCGGCGGTGAGGCGCGTTCGCTCGAGAAGTTCGATGCGGAAAACGAAAAGCTCTACAATGCGGGCTGGAAGTCGGAATTCCTTTCGGGCCTGATGCAGCCGATCATGAGCTTCATCGGCAACCTCGGCTACGTCGTGGTCTGCATCCTCGGCGCGTCGATGGCGGCCGGCGGCACGATGACGGTCGGCGGCATCCAGGCGTTCATCCAGTACCTGCGCAGCTTCACGCAGCCGATCACGCAGCTTGCGAGCATCTCGAACCAGATCCAGCGCACGCTGGCGGCGGCGGAGCGCATCTTCGAGTTCCTCGACGAGGAGGAGATCGAGGAGAAAACGCCGAAATACAAGATCGACGACTGCAGCATCCGCGGCGATATCCGCTTCGACCACGTGACCTTCGGCTACGAGGGCAGCGAGGAGATCGTCATCCACGATTTCTCCGCCGACGTCAAGGCGGGGCAGAAGATCGCGATCGTCGGCCCGACGGGCGCCGGCAAGACGACGATGGTGAAGCTGCTCATGCGCTTCCACGACCTGCGCGGCGGCGCGATCTATCTCGACGGCAAGAACATCGCCGATTTCGGGCGTAGCGACCTGCGGCGCGAATTCGGCATGGTGCTGCAGGATACGTGGCTGTACAGCGGCACGATCCGCGAGAACATCCGCTACGGGCGGCTCGACGCCACGGATGAAGAAGTGCTCGCGGCGGCGCGCGCCGCGCAGGTGGATCGCTTTGTGCGCACGCTGCCGGACGGCTACGACACGATCCTGAACGAGGAGGCGACGAACGTCTCGCAGGGCCAGAAGCAGCTTCTGACGATTGCGCGCGCGCTGCTCTCCGACAGCCGGATCATGATCCTCGACGAGGCGACGAGCTCGGTCGACACGCGCACGGAGCTTTCAATCCAGACCGCGATGGACAATCTGATGCGTGGGCGCACGAGCTTCATCATCGCGCACCGGCTTTCGACGATCCGCAACGCGGACCTGATCCTCTGTATGAAGGACGGCGACATCGTCGAGCAGGGCACGCACGACGCGCTGATGGCGAAAAACGGCTTTTACGCCGAGCTCTACAACAGCCAGTTTGCGGGCGGCGCAGAGGAGGCCGTCTGACCGGGTTTTGCATCGGCAGAATACAAACGGTTGAAAACAGAAAAGCGTGGGCACCATGCGGTGTTCCACGCTTTTTCGTTTGCCTGTGTTTATTCGGAGATGACCTTTGCCGCGGCGGAGCCGGAAGCGGTCTTTGACACGCGGATCATCGTCGGGATGCGCCGCTGCAGCTCCGCGACGTGCGAGATGATGCCGATCACGCGCCCGCTCTGCCGGATGGTCTCGAGCGCGCGCATCGCGGTGTCGAGCGTGTCAGTGTCGAGCGAGCCGAAGCCCTCGTCGATGAACAGCGCGTCGAGCCGGACCGCGCCGGAATAGCTCTGCACGACCCCGGAAAGGCCGAAGGCGAGGGAGAGCGAGGCGAGGAACTGCTCGCCGCCCGAGAGCGTTTCGATCGAGCGCGCCGTGCCGCTCATGCCGTCGAGCACCTCGATGTCGAGCCCGGCGTAGCCCTGCCCGCCCTTCGGCGCGTCCATGCGGCGCAGCGCGTAGCGCCCGCGGCTGAGGATCGAAAAGAAGCGGTTCGCGCTGGCGGTGGTCTCCTCGAGCATCATGCTCAGCACGTACTGCAGAATCGGCATGCGCATCGCGTTCTTGCCGGAGAGCAGGCCGTGCAGGCGCGCGTAGCGGCTGTATTCGCGGTCGAGCGCTTCGGCTTCGCCGGCGATGACCGCCACGGCCTCGCGCGTCTGCTTCGCGGACGCCAGCGCTTCGTCGAGACGGCCGCACTCGACGTGCAGCGCGTCGAGCTGCTTGCGGATCTTCTCGGCGGCCGCGGCGCAGTCTGCGGCCGAAGCGGACAGAGCCTCTCCGAAGCTTTGGATCGCCGTCGCAGCGGCGCTGAAACGCTTTTCGGCGCTCTCCTGCTGCGCCCGTGCGGCGGCGAGGTTTTCCGCCGCGGTGCGCTGCAGGCTTTCGAGTCGGGTCCGCTCGCCGTCGGCGACGCGGCGCTCGTTTTCCAGCGCGCGGAGCGCCGCGTCGATTTCCGCCGCCCCGCGCACGGCCCGAAAATCCTCCATCCGGCGGCAGAGCTGGCCGCGCTTTTCGGTTTGCGCCGCATGCGCCTTGGCGTGCGCCTGCAAGCTTTGCGCGCTCGCCTCGGCTTCGCGGCGCAGGTCGTCGAGCCGCTTCTGCGCCGCGTCGCGCTGCCCGCTCATTTTCTGCAGCGCCGCGCGCTGCGTCTCGCAGGCGGAGAGCTGCTGCGCGATGTCCGCCGCGTCCGCCGTGGGATCGGCGCAGGCGGCGGCTGCCTGCTCGAGCGCCCGGCCGGCGATGTCCGCCGCGGCCTTTGCGCCGGCGGCCTCGCCCTCCGCATGCTGATGCGCGATGCGCAGCGCGTCGAGCTGCGCGCGCATCGCTTCAAACTCGGCCTCCGAGGGCACGGCCTCCGCCGATACGGCGGGCTGCGGATGGTGCACTGCGCCGCAGACCGGGCACGGCGCGCCGTCCTTCAGGTCCGCGGCCAGCCGTGCGGCGGCGCTCCGGCTGCGCGCGGCCTCCGCGGCGGAGACGGCCTTGTCCTGCGCGGTCATCGCCAGCCGGCTTTTGAGCGCGCGGTCGTTCTTTTCCGCGAACACCTTCAGGCGCTGCGCATGCGTCTCCCGCGCGTCGCGCAGCTTCTGCAGGCTGTCGAGCGTTTTCTCGAGCGCGTTTTTTTTCTCGAGCTTTTGGGGCAGCGCTTCGGCGGCGCGCACGCATTCCGCGAGGTAGGCTTCACCCTTTTGGATGCGCGCGCGCTTGTCCGCCTGCGCCTGCTCCTCGGCCTGCATGTCGCGCACAAGCTTTTGTAGCGCAGCCTCCGCCGTCCGGATCTCGTCGGCGAGCCGCTGCTTTTCCCGGCTTCGCTCGCGCTCCTGCCGCAGCGTTTCAAACCGGCGCTCCAGACCGGCGTTTTTTTCCCGCAGCGCTTCGAGCGCCGGGCCTGCGGCTTCGGCGTCCGCCGCGGCCTGCTCGGCCTTCTGAAGCGCTGCGGCGGCTTCGGCGCGCTCCTTTTCCGCGGTGCGCAGCTCGGCCTGCAGCCGCGCGTATTCGTTTGCGCGGTCGAGCGCGGCCTGCGCCTTTTTGCTCTCGGCCTGCGCCGTCTCGAGCGCGGCGGAGAGCGTTTCCCGCTGCGCCGCGCGCGCTTCGAGCTGCGCGTCGAGCGCCTCCGGGTTTTCCACCTGGTATTTTTCGAGCAGCGACTGCATCCGGGCGGCGCAGTCCTGCCGCTTCGCGTAGACGTGATTCAGGCGCTGCTTGAGCCGCGCGGGCAGCGCGTCCCAGACCTCGCAGCCGAAGAGCGTCTTGAGGATTTCGGCCTTGCTCGTCGAGTTCGCGCGCAGCAGGCGCAGGAACTCGCCCTGCGGCAGGACGATGACCTGCGAGAACTGCTCGGCGGTCAGCGAAAGCAGCGACTGCGCGTATTCGGTGACGCGCTTTGCCGCGCCGCTCGCCTCGAGCTTCCACGCGCCGTCCTCGAGCGAGAAGCACTCGTGCTGGTCGTGCAGCTCGTAGGTCTCCGTGCCGCGCTTTTTCTTCATGAAGAGCGCGCGGCGGAAGCGGTAGGATTTGCCGCCGAGCGCAAAGGTGAACACGACCTCGGTGCGCTGCGTGTTGTCGGCGCGCAGGCTGCGCATGTCGGAAAAGCTGCGCCGCCCGCCGGTCGACTTGCAGAAAAGCGCGATCGACATCGCGTCGAGCAGCGTCGTCTTGCCGCCGCCCGTCAGGCCGGAGATCAGAAACAGACCGGCCTCGTTCAGTTTTTCAAAGTCGAGCGCGGTCCGGTCCAGATAGGGGCCGAACGCCTCGAGCTCCAATGTCAGCGGCCGCATGGTTACGCCTCCTTTGCTTCCAGCTCGCGCATGATTTCGAGAAACAGCTCCGTGTCGCCCGCCTGCGGCTCGTCGCCGCAGATGTCGCGCAGGAAGCCGTCGAAGACCGCCGTGCGGTCCCGGCTCTGCGCGGCGGCCGAGGGCGCGGCTGCACCGGCTTTCAGGAACCACGCGCTCCGCACGCTCAAAAGGTTCGGGTAGTACGGGCGGAGCCGGTCCGCGGGGCAGAAGACGGGCGCGTCGTCCTCGAGCAAAATTTCCACGTAGTCGCCGTCGGGCTGCGCCGTGCCGGCCGCGAGCAGGTCGTCGAATTTCCCGTTCAGGCGCTTCACGTCGTGCAGCGGGGTGACGGGCAGCAGCTCGATCTGCGGCGCCGCGCCGGGCTCGAGCGTCACGAGCGTCATACTCTTTTTCTGGTGCGCCTCGTCCACCGAGTACTTGAGCGGCGAGCCGGCGTACCGCGCCGTGCTGCCGGCCGACTGGGCCGCATGCAGGTGGCCGAGCGCGGCGTAATCGAAGGGGGCGAAGCAGTCGGTCGGCACGTCGCCCGCACCGCCGACGAACAGCCGCGATTCGGAGTCCGAGGTCGAGGCGCCGGCGGCAAAGCAGTGCGCGACGAGCACGTGCAGCTTTCCCGGCGCGAACTGCGCCGCCATCTTTTCGACGGCGGCCCGCATGCACGCGCCCGCGCCGCGCAGCGTTTCGTCGCCGAGGAACGCGCGCATCTGGGCGTTGTCGAAGTAGGGCAGCGCGAAGATCTGCGCGCCGCCGAGCTCGATCGGCTGAAAGGCGGCGTCGAGGCTCGTCACGATGTGGATGCCGAAGCGCGCGAGCATCTTTGCGCCGACCGCGATGCGCTCCGGCCCGTCGTGGTTGCCGGAGATCACGACGGTCGGCACCTGCCGCGCGCTGAGCGCGTCGAGCAGCACGTCGAACAGCGCGATGGCCTCGGTGGAGGCGACCGGTCGGTCGTAAAGGTCGCCGGCGATCAGCACGCCGTCCGGCTTGTGCTGGTCGATGGCGGGCAGAAGATTTTCGAAAAGGAAGTGGCGCTGGTCCTCGATCAGGCTGCGCCCGTACAGGAGCCTGCCGAGATGCAGGTCCGCTATGTGCAGGAATTTCAATCGGTTCACCATCCTTGGGGCAGCGGCGCCGCAGATCCGCACGCGGGCCGCGTAATATTACAATTTTCTGAAAACCGCCCGACGGCCCTTTTCAGAAAGCCAAAATCGTGGTACAATATACGGGAACGTCCGGCGAAGCCGGGCACTCCGTAAATATCAGTATAACATGTTTGGTGGAGAATGAATAGTGAAAAAATTTAGATTTGCCGCGTTTCTGATGGCGGTGCTTTTGATGATGACGGTTTGGACGCCCGCGGCCTTTGCCGAGGACACAGCGGACAGCGGCACGTCCGACAGCGCGGAGGCGACGCCCTCGCCCGAGCCGGTGCAGCCCGAGGAGGGCTTTGTCTGCGAGACGCTGACGGACCCGAGCAGCAAGTCCATCTTTATGGTGAGCCTCGATACGGGCACGGTCGTGTTCACGATGAACCCGGACGAGCGGCTTCCGATGGCCTCGCTCACGAAGATCATGACGTATATCGTGGTGTCGGAGAACATCGACGACCTGATGAATACGCGCACGGTGGTGCCGGCCAGCGTGGCGGAGGAGCTCGAGGGAACCGGCTCGTCGCTGGCGGAGATCCAGACCGGCGAAGAGTTTTCGATCTACGAGCTTCTGAACCTGATGATGGTGCCCTCCGGCAACGACGCGGCGCTGACGCTCGCGAAATACATAGACGGTCTCGGCATCGCGGCGGACGACCCGGCCTATGATACGGACGGGGACGGCCGGATGAGCTGCGTGGAGCTGATGAATCGCAAGGCGGCGGAGCTCGGCTGCACGAACACGCACTTTGTGAACCCGCACGGCCTGTACGACGAGAACCACTACACGACGGCGCGCGAGATGGCGACGATCACCGAATACGCGCTGACGCTGCCGTACTTCACGGACATCACGTCGCAGACGAGCTATACGCAGGCGCCGACGAATATGACGGAGGAGGCGCGCACGGTCACGACGACGAACCGCATGCTCGTCGAGACGGCGGAGGAATACTACACGTATGCGACCGGCATCAAGACCGGCTCGCTCAACGAATCCGGCTACTGTATCGCGGCCTCGGCTTCCTATGACGGCTACAGCTATCTGGTCGTCTGCCTCGGGAGCCCGTATGTCGACGCGGAGGGCAACCACATCGACTACCACGGCGAGATGTACGACGCGGCGACGCTGTTCCGCTGGGCGCTGACGAGCATCGAGAACAAGACGATCGTCACGGACGGCGACCTGCTCGGCGAGGTCGATCTGGAGTACGTTTGGAACAAGGACCGCCTGCAGGTCGTCGCGCAGGGCAATGTGACGGCCATGCTGCCGAAGGACCTCGACGAGAGCAGCATCAAGATGACGCTGGATCTGCCGGAGAGTGTGAAGGCGCCCGTCGAAAAGGGCGACGTGATCGGCACGGCGACGTATACCTATATGGGCGAGGTGCTGGCTGAGGTGCCGCTCGTCGCGGCGGAGAGCGTCGAGCGCAGCGAGATCGTACAGACCATCCAGCAGGGCAAAGACATCATCACCTCACCGTGGTTCCTGATTACGGCGGGCGTCATCCTCGTGCTGCTGGCCATATACATTGTGCTGGCCGTCTGGATGAACCGCAAGCGCCGCAAGATGCGCCGCGTCAAGAAGTACCGCGACCTGTAAGTTCTGTTATAAAGTCCATAGGCCTGCGCCCCGGCACAGACGGCAAAGCCGCAAAAGCCCGGGCCCGCAGCACAAAAAGAAGGGAGGCTTTCCGCATACACGGAAAGCCTCCCTGAATTTTTATGTGTTGCTATGGTTTACCGCTTGTCTGCAGACCGTCTGCGCGTGCGGAGTACGAGTGCGGCGGTCAGGCTGGCGGCGCCGGCCGCTGCAAGCATGATCCAGCCGGCCAGATTTGTTTCATCGCCGGTTTTCGGCGCGTCGGTTGCCGGCTGCTCGGGCGCCGGGGTCGGCGTTACGGCAGGGACCGGTGTGGGCGTTGTGACTGGCGCGGGCGTCGGTGTTGACTCATTGTCCGGCGTTGGAGTTGGTTCGTTGTCCGGCGTTGGGGTTGGTTCGTTGTCCGGTGTTGGGGTCGGTTCGTTGTCCGGCGTTGGGGTTGGTTCATTGTCCGGCGTTGGGGTTGGTTTATTGTCCGGCGTTGGGGTTGGTTCGTTGTCCGGCGTTGGTGTCGGTTCCGGCTCCTTCTTGTTTTTCAGCGTTATGGTGTAGTTCTTATGGATAATATGGTCATCC
>DSTMC04003__coassemble_820_pt1 | contig 36822 bp, 29 predicted proteins | sample DSTMC04003__metabat2_high_PE_020 | metagenome-assembled genome bin DSTMC04003 | reverse complement strand
AGCTGTCCGCTGAAGTTTCGCTTATTCGGTTACCAGCCGGAACGGATGACGTACACGTTCATGTTGCGCCGGCCGAACGCCGTGCAGTCCTCGAGCGTGTCGTAGTAGAGGTCCGCCACGATGTCGCCCGCCATGGCCGCGCCGCCCGTATCCATCGCGTAGCAGTAGCCGTACGTCCAGGAGCCGTCGGCCGCCGTGATGTACAGCAGCGAGCCGTACGGGATGCGGTTCGGGTCCACCGCCACGTAGCCGACCTGCGGCGTCGCGCCGATCGAGGTCACGGCGCCCGGCTCCGCATAATACGCGGTGCAGGAGCCGTACAGGCTGTACTCATAGGAGACCGTTTCACCGGAGGCATCCACAAACGTGCTGCCGCCGCCCGCCGATGTGCTGCCGCCGCTGCCGGAGCCCGTGCCGCTGCTCGGGCGCGTCTTTGTGCCGACGAGGACGACTTCATCCTCCGCCTCCTGCACGACCTTTTCCTCGAGCACCTCGCGGCTGCGCTCTTCGCCGTCCGCGTAAACGACCGCGTAGGTCACTTCCTTTTCGCCCTCGACGCCTGCGGTCTTGACCTCGGTCTCGTCCTCATACAGGTCGTCGCTGTCCTCGTAAACCGTTTCGTAGGCGATCGTCTCGGTCTCGGTGACCTCCTCGCTCGTGATGCGCACGACGCAGAACGACGCGCCGTCCGCCACGTGGTCGCCGGCCTTCACGGTCTTTTCGCCGTCCGCCGTCTCCACGCGGAGCTCATCCTGCTCGCCGAGCGCGATGCCCGCGCTCTCGAGCGCACCGCCGTAGCTTTCCGCCGAAACGCTGTAGGTCTCGGTCTCGCCGTCCGCCGTGATCGTCACGTCGATGTAGCGTGCGACGCGGATGCGCATGCCGTTTTCCAGCGGCGTATCCGCAGCCGGCGAAACGGTGTCCGATTCGCCGAGCGTGACGCCCGCGCTCTCGAGCGCGTCGGCGACCGTGCCGCCGAGCTGGTCGATCATGCGGCGCTTGCCGTCCGCCCCAATGAAAACGCGGTTGGAGCGCGTCACGGAAGCCGTGGTGTCACCGTCGAGCGCCGTGTCCCGCGCCGGCTCCGTCACATCGCGCGCGCCGAGCGTAACGCCGCCCTGCGCCACCGCATCCTCCAGCGTCGTCCCCTTCGGGACAACGACCATCGCGGTCTCGCCGTCCGCCTCTACGGAGACGCGCACCGCGCGCTGCACCGTGAGCAGACCGTCGTTCCTGTTGAACTCATACGTATCGATATCCGAAACGGGCGGCATGCCCTCCGTCTCGGCGCGGGCGAGGATCTCTTCCGGATTCCCGCCGAGCATGCTGAACGTATAGGTGTTCCCGTCGTCCCGCACGGTGATCTCCACCGTGTTGGCCATAACGGTGACCACCGAACCGACGCAGATCATCACAACCAGCACGGTGATGAGCAGGATGTGGGGGATCCGCCGGCCCTGCGCTTTTCTCGCATGGCGCATAAAAGCACTCCTTTCGTGAACAGAAAACCGTTCTTTGGACGCGCGGCCTGCGCCGCGTTCCGCCGTTTGCACTGTCTCAGCCGGGCCTTGCCCGGCACTCCCTCGGAGATTCATTGCAGAGTATAGTGACAAAATAACGGTCTGTCAAGTTTTCGGAGTATGTTCTTTTGTGCATCCTGCCATATTTCGAATGATTATCAAATTTACATAACCGACGAATGCTTCTTTTTGGTTAAATAAACTTGATATTTCTAAAAATCAAAAATGTTTGGCTCTGTGCATTTTGCAAAAACTTTGCAACTCCTTTGCAGTCGAACGTAAATTCTTTTTGCAAAATTCCGTATATTTATTCCTTCTATTGTTTCGTTTTAGAGCCTTTTTTCCGACTTTTCCCCGCCGTATTCGTATATTGTTGCGAACAGGATTCATTTCTTCGACTGTAAAGGACAGGTGTTTTACACCACAAAATCCGGCCCGTCCGCTTGAAAAACGGGCGATTCCGCCCGAAATCTCGGGGTTGCGGCGACGCCTGCGCCTGCATGCTTTCGGGAAGCGCCGCGCGCCCGCTTTCTGTAACGCTTCCCCACTTTCCACCGCCTTTTCACGCTTTTTCCGCAAAAATTATTGTCAACAAATGCATATTCAACCGGATTCAGGGCCGAAAATGTCCTTGAAACGGGAAAGAGCGGGCCGGCGTTTCCGGTCCGCTCTTTTCTCCGAAATCAGCCGCGCCGCCCGTTCAGGTAGGCCGTCAGCTCGGCCGCCGCGGTGCGGTGCGCGCCGACGCCGGGGTGGTTCCGGCAGCCGCGGTTTTCGATGTCGTCCGTCAGCGCAAGGAACGCCGCGTGCGCGTCGCCGCTTTCCGCCCGGTACGCCTCGACCGCGCCCTGCAGCGCCGGCGCGAGGTCGAGCCCGAGCATGCCGTAGATCCAGACCAGCTCGGCCTTCGGGTTGCAGCGCCGCAGCGTGTACAGGAAGTCCTTGACCTTCCGCTGCAGCCGCGCGATGTCCTCGGCGCAGAAGCTGCCGTCCGCCGCGCGGCGGTTTTCAAAGCTTTCGCCGGTCTGCGGGTCGCGCCACGCGGGCTGGTCGAAGGCGCCGCAGTCGTTTGTGCCGAGGTTGATGAAGATATAGTCCGGCTGCCAGGCCGCGAAGTCGTTCGGCTTATGCGCGCCGAGCGCTTCGTTCCGCGCGCCGGTCAGCAGGCCGCAGACCTGCTCATAGACCGGCGGCAGCGCGTTGTGCGGGTTGTTGTCCCACGCGCAGCCGACGCCCCAGCCGCTCTGGGAGAGGATGCGCACGTCGGCGCCGACGGCCTGCGCCGTCATGACCGCGTAGTTGTTTTCGGCGCAGAAGAACATCGAGACCCAGTCCTCCTCCGCCTTCGCGCCGATGCTCCCCTCGCCGCTCGTGATGCTGTCGCCGATGAACTCGAGCTTCAGCGCGCGCGGCTCGACCGGCTCAAAGCCGCCGTCCGTCTCGAGCGCGCAGATCTGCAGCAGACTTTCCGGGTCGCCGCTCATCGCCTGCGTATCCTTCACGATGCGCACGTTTTTGACGGTTTCCGGGTTCATGCCGCGGAACACGCAGACGCGGTGCGTCCCCTTCTCCGCCATGCGGCGGGACAGGAATTCGCCGTTGACGACGAAGCTGTACCACGGCTCATACATCGACCAGTCGGCGGAGAGCTCCACCCAGAGCTCGCCGCCGCGCACGTTGACCTCCAGCCCCGAGGCCGTCCAGAACAGCGTGAGCGGGTCCGTCTCCCCGTTCGTCCGCCCGTGCACAAGGTGCGGCACCTGTGAAATCTTCCAGCGTTTCATTGTTTCGTTCTCCTTCCCGAGCCTTCGGGGCTTTTCCGCCCGCAGCGCCGTTTTTCTTTCTTATTATATAGGCATCCGCGGGAAACGTCAACCGCCGCCAAAAATCGGCGCAGATATAGCCCCGCAGCGGTGCGAAGAAAGCCCGCGCGCCGGAGACGCGCAGAAGCCCCGCCGCTTCCGGAGGGGAAACGGCGGGGCCGGGTCGGTTTTTCAGTTTTGCTCAGGGACGGTCGTAGGTTTCCGTGCAGATCAGGCGGATCTCCTCGATGTCCATGCCGGTCTGGCCGAAATAGAGCTTGAGGTAATTGGTGCCGCCGAACAGCACGCCGATGTCCTGCTCCATCGTGACGAGCTGGCCGTTCGTGCCGTTGATCATGATCATGCCGCGCAGCATGCCGTCGATGAAGATCGACATCGGGATCTGCGCCACCTCGCCCGCGTTCGACTTGACGCGCATCGAGAGCTTATACTTGCCGTTCGTCGTGTAGCGGATGCCGAACACGGTCGAAGCGCCCTTCTCGGTGTTGAGCTTCGCGATGTTGAGCGGCGCGCCGTCGTCGATCAGCTGGTACTCGACGTCGTAGGCGGCGAAATCCTCTGCGGCCGCCGCTTCCTCGGCCTCGCGCTCCTCGTCGCTGACGCGGCCGAGGCTGCGCTCCATGACGGGCGACTTCATGATGACATTGCAGATGTTCTTCGCCGCGCGCACGAGCGCCTCACGGCTCAGGCGGCCGTCCTTGATCGCCTCAGGCATGTTGTCGCCCTGGCTGTTCGAGGCCGAATCCGTATTGACCATGTTGAGGTCGTTCTGGGCGCGCACCTGCGCCGCGACGTTCGCGCGCGTGCCGGGCTCGCCCTCGTCGTTGCCCTTGGCCCACCAGTCGGTCATCACGGCGCCGGTGAAGCCCCACTCGCCGCGCAGGATCGTCGAAAGCAGGTCGTAGTTGCTGGCGGTCCACATGCCGTTGAGCGCGCCGTAGGTGGACATCACGAAGTAGGCGCCGCCCTCCTTCACCGCCATCTCAAAGGCCGGCAGGTAGATCTCGCGCAGCGCGCGCTCCGAAAGGATCGAGTCGATGTCGGTGCGGTGGAACTCCTGGTTGTTGCAGGCGAAGTGCTTGACCGTGCCGGTCGTGCCCCAGCGGTGCATGCCGCGCAGCTGGGCCGCCGCCATCTTGCCGGTGAGCAGCGGGTCTTCGGAGAAATACTCGAAGTTGCGGCCGTTCATCGGGTTGCGGTGGATGTTGAGGCCCGGGCCGAGCAGCGTGTCGATGCGGTTCTTTCTGAGCTCGAGGCCCTGCATCGCAAACAGCTCCTCGTTCAGCTCCTCGCTGAACGTGCAGGCGAGCAGCGTGCCGTTCGGCAGGCTGAACGCGATCGAGCCGCAGTCCATGCGGATGCCGGAGGGGCCGTCCGAGCAGCAGGCCGTCGGGATGCCGAAGTCGAGCAGGTTCTGCGTGACGCCGCCGAACGCGCCGCCGGTGCCCGCCGTGACCTTCGGCGAGTTCATGCCCTCGCCGCGGATGAGGCAGATGAGGTCCTCGTTCGGGATCTGCGCGATGAATTCGTCGAGACCGGCCTTGCCGTCGAACACGTCGCCGAGCCTCAGGCCCTTGTCGCCGCTGTAGGGCAGGCAGGCGGGCATTGCGGCCGCGCTGCGCTCCGTCATGCTGTAGGTGCGCTGCGGGACCGGCTCCCACGCAACCGTGTACGCGCCGTTCTCGAGCTTCGCGTGCATGCGGTCGAACGCGGTGACCGGCGCGCAGGCCTCGGTGCACTGCTCGACGACGGTATCCTCTGCGATCTCAAAGCTGCCGCTCAGGGAAGCGCAGCGGACGCACGCGCCCGTGTAGATGTTGTAGGTACCGGCCTCGAGCACATAGGCCGACTTGTGGCCGGTGACGCCGCTGTCGTCGTACGAGGCGAGCTTCGCGATTTCGAACGCGATCTCCACGGCCTCGCTCTCGCCGGGCTGCAGCTCCGCGGTCTTCTTGAAGGCGCACAGGCTGCGCGCCGCCTTGCCGAGCTTGCCCTGCGGCGCCTCGGCATAGACCTGGACGACCTGCTTGCCCGGGACGTCGCCGGTGTTTTTGACGATCACGACCTCCTTGACGGTCTCGCCGTCCGATTCAAAGCCCGCGACCTCCATGTCGAACGTCGTGTAGGACAGGCCGAAGCCGAACGGGTACAGCACGCGGTCCTTCGCAAACGTCTCGAAATAGCGGTAGCCGACGTAGATGTCCTCCTTGTAGACGACCTTCTCGGGGTCGCCGAAGCCCTCGCTCGAGGGGTAGTCCGCGATGTCGATCGCGATCGTGTCGCTGAGCTTGCCGCTCGGGGAGACCGCGCCGGTCAGGACGTCGAGCACGCCGGCGCCGCCCTCCTGGCCGCCCTGCCAGACGTACAGCACCGCTGCGGGGTTGTACTTTTCGACCCACTTCATGTCGATGATGTTGCCGACGTTCAGCAGCACCGCAACGCGCTTGAACGCGCCGCAGACCGTCTCGAGCATCTGCTCCTCGGTCTTCGTGAGCAGGTAGCTGCCCTCGGTCGGGCTGTTGTCCTTATCCTCGCCGGCGGTGCGGCCGATGATGACGACCGCGATGTCGGACTCTGCGGCGGCCTCGGCGGCAAGCGCTGCGGAAACCGGCATTTCCTCCTGGCACCACGGCTCCTGCGCCCAGCCCATGCCCTTTTCGAACGGGTGCTCCGCCACCCAGTCGCGGTAGACGGTCTCGAGCTTTTCATTGACAACGACGTCCGGGCAGTCCTTCAGCGCGTCGAGAATACCGGTCACATACCGCGTATTGACCGCGCCGCCGGAGCCCGTGCCGCTCTTGTAATAATCAAACTGGATTCTGCCGAACACGGAAACGCGCTCGCCCTTCCGAATCGGCAGCGCCTTGTCGTCATTTTTCAGAAGGACGCAGCCCTCTGCGACGGTCTGCCGCGCCAGAGCGGCATAGCGTTCAAGATCAAGCTTATACGGATTCATTTTGGCATCTTTCCTTTCTGTCTTTTCTCGGGCCGGCCCTTCCGAAAGGCTGGCGGCCGGAGGCCCGGACCGCCCCCGCGGCCTGCCCGGGCTTTTCCTATATTCTATGATAATCGATTTTGGCTTTTCTGGCAAGAGCGCACAGAAAAAAAGTCTGTGTAAAATCAATTTATAGAAAAAACTAAAAGATTCCGCCATAGTTTTACATTCCGGAGATTGTAAAATTTACAGGAAACGGTTATCATAGATACAGAAATTGCAGCCCTGCGCAAAAGCGCACGCGCACGGCCGAAGGCTGCAAGCCACAAAACTGACAAGGACCGGTGAATCTATGCCCGCTTTTTACGCCCATTACCGCTTCGGCTGCGCTGCGCTCGACCGCGCGCAGCCTGCCGTACAGTCGCTCTGTCTGGAAAACCGCGCGCTGTACGATATCGGCCTGCACGGCCCCGACCTTTTTTTCTTTTACCGCCCCGTTCTGCCGAACAAGGTGAACCGCCTCGGCCATGAGGCGCACCACCGCTCCGGCCGGGAATTCCTCGCGCGCGGCAAAAAGGTGCTCGCCGCCGCCAAGGACCGGCGCGCCGCGCGGGCGTACCTGTACGGCCTGCTCTGCCATTTCGCGCTCGACACGCTGTGCCACCCGTACGTCGCGCAGGCCATGGCAGAGCTGAACGTGACGCACGCCGCGGTGGAGACTTCCTTCGACCGCGCGCTGCTGACCCGCGACAACATCGACCCGCTGACGTTCGACCCCTGCGGCCACTTCGAGACGACGCGCCGGAACGCCGCGGTCATCGCGCCGTTTTATCCGCCGGCCGTGACCGACACGGTGGAAAAAAGCCTGAACTCGATGGTGTTTTACGGGCGCGTGCTCTACAGCAGCAACCGGGCGTTCCGCGCGGTGCTCGACAAGGGGCTGTACGTCACGCTGCACCACGACGCGATCGCCGACATGATGATGACCGAAAAGCCGAACCCGCGCCTTGCGGACTGCGACGCGCAGATGTTCGCGCGGTTTGAGGAGGCGCTGGCGCTCGTGCAGCAGCTGTTTGCCGAGGCGGACAACTACCTCGAAAACGGCCGCCCCGCCGGGCCGGACTTCGACCGGACCTTCGAGGGCTGACCGCTTTCGCGCCCCACTCCCCCTGCGCCCAAAATTTCTGGAAAGAGGACTGAAGAACATGGAAAAATTCAAACTGACCCGCGGTGAAAAAGCCTGGATCCTGTACGACGTCGGCAACTCGGCGTTCATCCTGCTGGTCTCGACGATCATCCCGATCTACTTCAACGCGCTCGCCGCGGGCGAGGGCATCTCGGACAGCGACTATCTCGCCGCATGGGGCTACGCCGGCTCCGTCTCCACGCTGCTCGTCGCCGTCTCCTCGCCGCTGCTCGGCACGCTGGCCGACCGCCGGAACATGAAGCCGATCCTGTTTGTCGCCTCCCTCATCCTCGGCGCGCTCGGCTGCGCCTGCCTCGGCTTTGCCTGGGGCTGGGTCTCGTTCCTCGTCATCTTCGTGATCGCGAAGGTCGGCTACTCCTCCGCGAACGTCTTCTACGACGCGATGCTGCCCGAGATCACGACGGAGTCGCGCATGGACAAGGTCTCCTCGCTCGGCTACGCGTTCGGCTACATCGGCAGCTGCATCCCGTTCATCCTCTCCCTCGTCGTCGTGCTGTTCTACGAGCGCTTCGGCATCAGCCAGACGACGGCCATGCTGATCGCCTTCCTGATCACGACCGTGTGGTGGGTCGGGCTGACGATCCCGCTGCTGCGCACCTACAGACACACCGCCTACTCCGAGACGAGCGGCACAAAGATCTCCGAGACGTTCCGCCGCTTCGTCCGCACCTTCAAGAACATACGCCGCGAAAAGCACATCTTCATCTTCCTGCTCTCGTTCTTCTTCTTCATCGACGGCGTCTACACGATCATCGAGATGGCGACGGCGTACGGCACGGCGGTCGGCCTGGATTCGACCGGCCTGCTGCTCGCGCTGCTCCTGACGCAGATCGTCGCCTTCCCGTTCGCGATCCTCTTCGGCCGCTTCGCCGCCAAGTACAGCACGGGCCTGCTCATCAAGATCTGCATCCTCGCCTATACGGGCATCGCGCTCTTCGCGATCTTCCTGCAGTACCAGTGGCAGTTCTGGACGCTGGCCGTCGCGGTCGGCATGTTCCAGGGCGGCATTCAGGCGCTGTCGCGCTCCTACTTCGCGAAGATCATCCCCGCCGAAAAGAGCGGCGAATACTTCGGCCTGTTCGACATCTGCGGCAAGGGCGCGTCGTTCCTCGGCACGTTGATCGTCGCCGTCGTCAGCCAGACGACCGGCAACGAGAGCATCGCCGTCGGCGCGATCGCCGTGATCTTCGTCATCGGCTTCGTCATTTTCTGCTACGCCGACAGGCTGAACCGCGCGAAGTCGTAACATATTGTCTTCCGCCACCGCGCAGCGCGGGTTTCCCCGCTGTGCCGGCCGTGCGAAACTGCAGAAACACAGCGGAAAGCCCCGCCTCCCGGCCTTTGCCGGAACACGGGGCTTTCCGCCTTTTTTATTCGCCTGCGCCGCCGCGGCGCGCCAAAAGGCCCCGCTCTCCGGTGAAGAGCAGGGCCTCTGTTTTCAACTTACAGCCGATCAGCTGTGGAAAGAGTAGTTCGGCGCTTCCTTCGTGATCTGGATGTCGTGCGGGTGGCTCTCCTTGAGGCCGGCGCCGGTGATGCGCACGAACTGCGCCTTCTCGTGCATCTCGGGGATGTTCGCGCAGCCGGTGTAGCCCATGCCGGAACGCAGGCCGCCGACCATCTGGTAGATCGTATCGGCGAGCGGGCCCTTGAACGGGACGCGGCCCTCGACGCCCTCGGGCACGAACTTCTTGTTCTGCGCCTGGAAGTAGCGGTCGCTGGAGCCCTTGCCCATCGCGCCGAGCGAGCCCATGCCGCGGTAGACCTTGAACTGTCTGCCCTGGTAGAGCTCGTACTCGCCCGGGGCCTCCTTGCAGCCCGCGACGAGCGAGCCGAGCATGACGACGCTCGCACCGGCGGCAAGCGCCTTGACGATGTCGCCGCTGTACTTGATGCCGCCGTCCGCGATGATCGGGATGCCGTACTGCGCAGCGACGCAGGCCGCGTCGTACACGGCGGTGATCTGCGGCACGCCGATGCCGGCGACCACGCGCGTTGTGCAGATGGAGCCCGGGCCGATGCCGACCTTCACGCAGTCGGCGCCCGCCTCGATCAGCGCGCGCGTGCCTTCGCCCGTCGCGACGTTGCCGGCGATGAGCTGCAGCTCGGGGTACGCCTTCTTGACCTTGCGGACCGCCTCGATGATGCCGTTGTTGTGGCCGTGCGCGGAGTCGAGCACGACGACGTCGACCTGCGCCTCGACGAGCGCCGCGACGCGGTCGAGCACGTCGGCCGTCGCGCCGATCGCCGCGCCGCAGAGCAGGCGGCCGCTGGCGTCGCGCGCGGAATTCGGGTACTGCACGGCTTTCTCGATGTCCTTGATCGTGATGAGGCCCTTGAGGTAGCCGTTTTCATCGACGATCGGCAGCTTTTCGATGCGGTGCCGGCGCAGGATCTCCTGCGCGTCCTGCAGCGTGGTGCCGACCGGCGCGGTGACGAGGTCTTCCTTCGTCATGACGTCGGCGATCTTCTGGTCGAAGTCGGCGTCGGTCATGAAGCGCAGGTCGCGGTTCGTGATGATGCCGACGAGCTTGCCGTTCTCGCAGATCGGCACGCCGGAGATCTTGTAGCGGCCCATCAGGTTGTCGGCCTCGCGCACCGTGTTCTCCGGCGCGAGGTAGAACGGGTCGACGATGACGCCGTTTTCCGAGCGCTTGACCATATCGACGAGGTCTGCCTGGCGCTCGATCGACATATTCTTGTGGATGATGCCGATACCGCCCTCACGCGCGATCGCGATGGCCATCTCCGCCTCGGTGACGGTATCCATCGCCGCCGTCATGATCGGGGTATTGAGCCGGATCTTTCTGGTGAGCTGCGTGGAAATATCCACCTGTGCGGGCAGCACGTTCGATTCTGCGGGGATCAGCAGAACATCGTCAAAGGTCAGCCCCTCTTTGACAAACTTGGAAGTAAACTCTGTGTTCAGCATAGCCTCAACCATCCTTTCACTTTTCACGCTGCTTTTCGTCCTTCGGCGCGCCGCCAAAACCGCACAGCCCGCACGCCGTCCATTTGGTTATTGATAATAAATTCTATCACTTCGGCGGCCTTTTTTCAACCGGTTCGGCCGATGAAAAACAGAGATATTTCTCCTCACCTTACCGTTCCTTCTTAGGAAAAAGCGACAAAAAGCGACATGCTGTCCGCACAGTGCGGACGCGGCGGAAAATCCGCGGGGATTTCCGTTAAAAAGCGCGGAAAAAACTTGACAGCTCCGCCGCTTTGATATACATTTTACCTAGACCAACCGGGTTGTATTGAAAATTCGCAAAAAGGATGAATACCGCATGAGAAAGCTTCATTTTCCTGCCCTGACGCCGCAGAACAGCGAGGCGCTGCGCCTCACCGTTGTGCAGAGCACCTTCTGGGCCTCCATGGCCATCGGCGGCTACCAGACCGTTTACCTGCAGAACAACGGCTTCCCCGCCGCGCAGTTCGGCCTGCTGAACGCCATCGCGTGCGCGGTCGCAATCGTCGCGATGACCTTCTGGGGCATGGTCAGCGACCGGATCGGCGGCGTGCGCAAGATCGTGATGCTGACGCTGACGCTCGGCGTCTCGCTCTTCGCGCTGATCCCGCTGATCCCGACCGGGCAGCCCTACTCCGCGCTTCTGTTTTTAATCGTCATCCCGATCGTCAACTTCTTCCGCTCGCCGATGTCGGCCTTCGTCGACAACCTGACCGTGCGCAACTGCGCGGAAAACGGGCTGAACTACGGGACCATCCGCAGCAGCGGCTCGCTGTGGTTCGCGATCGCCGGCATCCTCGCCGTCAACCTGCTGATCCCGGCCTTCGGCGTTTCCTCCACGTTCTTCGTCGCGGCGATCGTCATGGTCCCGACCATCCTCCTCGCCTTCTTCTGCCGCGAGCCGCAGAGCGGCGGCCGCGCAAGGAAAAGCCGCATGGGCGCGGGCAAGCTGTTCAAGGACCGCCGCTTCGTCGCCTTTCTCATCTTCGGCTTCTTCTTTTACGTCGGCACCGCCTTCGAAAGCAACTTCCTGCCGTACCTGATGACCTCGATCAACATCGACAGCACAAACGTCGGCCTGGTGCTTTCGGTCCGCGCGCTGATGGAGATCCCGTTTCTGTTCTTCATCGTGAAGCTGCGCCGCCGCTTCCAGCTGCGCTACCTCATCATGCTCGCGGCGGCGTTTATGGGCGTTGAGTGCCTCCTCCTCGGCCTGTTCGTCACGACGCTGCCCGAATTCGTCGTGTTCGCCGCGGTCTTCGGCTTCGGCAACGGCCTCTTCATCGGCACGGAGACCAACTACATCTACGAGCTCGCGCCCGTCGAGCTGCGCGCCACGGCGCACGGCCTGTTCGTCTCCGTCTCGCAGATCGCCGGCATCCTCGGCAACCTGCTCGGCGGCTTCCTGTTCGACGCGGTCGGCGGCAAGCCGTTCTACCTGATCGCCAGCGGCCTGATGTTCCTCTCGATCCTCGTCTTCGCCGTCAGCTTCATCAAGAAGGGCGAAACCGCGCCCGCCGCGGAAAACAACTGAACACACAGCCGGATTCTGGGCCGCCGCCGCGCGGCCCTTTTCTTTTTATCCTTTTGCGCCCTGAAAATGAAGCGAAAGCGCATATCGTTTCGTCCGGAAAACACATGCAGAAAGGCCCCGATTCCCCACCGGCGGCCTTTCTGCATGGAACCGTGCATTCTGCCTTTCAACGAGTCGTCGACAAATTGTGAAAAACAAGCGTTTTGCCACTATACCGTGTGGTTTTCCACACTTTCCACCGAGTTTTCCACAGCCTTTTCGGGGAAAATCCAGCATAATTATTCATTTAAAAAGCAAGATTATTCCTGCTTTTTCCCGCGGCTATTTTGAAAATATTTGCGGAAATTCCGCATATTTTGCCGTTTTATGGAAACCGCGCGCTAAAGACGATATACATCGATTCTGTATAATCCGTTGTGCTTTCCTGCTTTTCCACATATCCGCAGGAAAAGTTTTTCACATGGGGGTGCGGAAAAAGCGGAAAACTGCGTTTTGCGCCCTGTGCGCAGCGCGGATCTGCGCGCAAAAAGGCCGCCGGACCGGCGGTTTCGCACCGGGCTTCGGCGGCCTTTGTTTGTTTACTTCTTCGGGACGATGACGTCCTTGCCGCCCATGTACGGGCGCAGCGCCTCGGGGATGCGGACGCTGCCGTCGGCCTGCAGGTTGTTCTCGAGGAACGCGATCAGCATGCGCGGCGGGGCGACGACCGTGTTGTTCAGCGTGTGCGCGAGGTACTTGCCGTCCGGGCCGTTGACGCGGATGCGCAGGCGGCGCGCCTGTGCGTCGCCGAGGTTCGAGCAGCTGCCGACCTCGAAGTACTTCTGCTGGCGCGGCGACCAGGCCTCGACGTCGACCGACTTGACCTTGAGGTCCGCGAGGTCGCCCGAGCAGCACTCGAGCGTGCGCACCGGGATGTCCATGCTGCGGAACAGGTCGACCGTGTTCTTCCAGAGCTTGTCGTACCACATCATCGAGTCCTCGGGCTTGCAGACGACGATCATCTCCTGCTTCTCGAACTGGTGGATGCGGTACACGCCGCGCTCCTCGATGCCGTGCGCGCCCTTTTCCTTGCGGAAGCAGGGCGAATAGCTCGTGAGCGTCAGCGGCAGCTCGGCTTCGGGCAGAATCTGGTCGATGAACTTGCCGATCATCGAGTGCTCGCTCGTGCCGACGAGGTAGAGGTCCTCGCCCTCGATCTTGTACATCATCGAGTCCATCTCGGCGAAGCTCATGACGCCGGTGACGACGTCGCTGCGGATCATGTACGGCGGGATCACATACGTGAAGCCGCGGTCGATCATGAAGTCGCGCGCGTAGGCGATGACGGCCGAGTGCAGGCGCGCGATGTCGCCCATCAGGTAGTAGAAGCCGTTGCCGGCGACGCGGCGCGCGGCGTCGAGGTCGATGCCGTTGAAGCGCTCCATGATCTCGGTGTGGTACGGCACCGGGAAGTCCGGCGTGACCGGCTCGCCGTAGCGCTGGACCTCGACGTTCTCGCTGTCGTCGCGGCCGATCGGCACGCTCGGGTCGATGATGTTCGGGATCGTCATCATGATCTTGAGGATGCGCTCGTCGAGCTCCTTCTCCTTCGCCTCCGCCGCGAGCAGCTCGTCGGACTGCGCCTTGACCTGCGCCTTGACCTGCTCGGCCTCGTCGCGCTTGCCCTGGCCCATCAACGCGCCGATCTGCTTCGAGAGCTTGTTGCGCGAGGCGCGCAGGCTGTCCGCCTTCTGCTGCGTCTGCCGCTTCTCCACGTCGAGCTCGATCACCTCGTCGACGAGCGGGAGCTTGCTGTCCTGAAACTTCTTTTTGATGTTTTCGCGGACGACGTCCGGGTTCTCTCTGAGAAATTTGATGTCAATCATGGTTCATACCCTCCGTTACGGATTATTTAATTTCAACTCATCGAGCAAATTTTTGAGGTCATCTTCGCCGTAGAATTCGATGGACAGCACGCCTTTTTTCTTCGTGCCGCCCACGTGCACGACGCGGTTCAGCGTATCGCGCAGCGCGAGCTCCGCCTCGTCGTAGTAGCGGATGCGCCGCGTGGAGCGGACGGCCTCCGGCTTTTCCGCATTCGCCTTCTTGGCCATCTTCTCCAGCTCGCGCACGGAGAGGCCCTCCGCCACGACGCGCTTGGCCGCCGCGAGCATCGCCGCCTCATCCTTGAAGCTCAGAAGCGTGCGCGCGTGGCCGGCGCTCAGGTCGCCGCGCGCCAGCATGCCGCGCACCGCTTCGGGCAGGTTCAGCAGCCGCAGCGCGTTCGTGACCGCCGGGCGGGACTTGCCCACCGACTTGGAGATCTCGTCCTGCGTGAAGCCGAACTCCTCCATCAGCGCCTGATAGCCCTGCGCCTCCTCGAGCGGCTTCAGATCCTCGCGCTGCAGGTTCTCGATCAGCGCGATCTGCATGACCTCGCTGTCGGTCAGCTCGCGGATCAGCGCCGGCACGGTCGCGAGCCCCGCCATGCGGGAGGCGCGCCACCGGCGCTCGCCGGCGACGATCTGGTACCCGCCGGAGAGCAGCGGCCGCACGAGCAGCGGCTGCAGAACGCCGTGCTGGGCGATCGAATCCGCCAGCTCGCGCATCGCTTCCTCGCTGAATTCCTTGCGCGGCTGGCCGCGGTTCGGCTCCAGCTCGTTGATGTTCAGCTCCACCGCGCCGCCGTCGTCCGCGCGCGCATTGTCGTGAAAAATTGCGTCAAGCCCCTTGCCGAGGCCGCCTTTTTTCGCCATATTATGAATCCTTTCTGCCTGTTTTCCTATCGGTTCTTCTTCAAGATCTCATCCGTCAGCGCGCTGTAGGCCTGCGCGCCCTTGTTGCTCCGGTCGTAGTAGAGGATCGGCTGCCCGTAGCTCGGCGCTTCGGAAAGGCGCACGGTGCGGGGGATCACCGTGGAGAACACCTTGCGCGGGAAATACTTCTTGATTTCCGTCACGACCTGCTGCGTCAGGTTGAGCCGGCCGTCGTACATCGTGAGCAGCACGCCCTCAAGCTCGAGCCGGTCGTTGTACCGGCGCTTCACGGCCTGCACGCTGTTCATCAGCTGGGAAAGGCCCTCGAGCGCGTAGTACTCGCACTGCACGGGGATCAGCACCGAGTCCGCGGCGTTCAGCGCGTTCGTCGTGATGAGCCCCAGCGAGGGCGGGCAGTCGATGAGGATGAAGTCGTACGCGGCGCGCAGCGGCGCCAGCGCGTTTTTGAGCACGGCCTCGCGCGCGGGGATATCCGCAAGCTCGATCTCCGCGGCCGCGAGATCCGCCGACGAGGGGATCACCGACAGCCCCGCGAACGCCGTCTGCCGCACGGCGTCCTGCCCCTTCGCGCCGTTGATCAGGATGTCGTAGGACGTTGTCTCCAGACTCCGGCGGTCAAAGCCGACGCCGCTCGTCGAGTTGCCCTGCGGGTCAATGTCGACAAGCAGCGTATTTTTTCCCTTTGCGCCGAGGCTCGCGGCGATGTTCACCGCGCTTGTGGTCTTGCCCACGCCGCCCTTTTGATTTGCAACGGCGATCACTTTGCTCATACTTCTGCCGTGCTCCTTTCCGTTTTGTGCGTATCTGTAAACCGAATTTTGATGCACAACCATTGTAGCACACTTTCCCCGTGGAATAAAGAGCAAAATCCAGGTTTTTGAAAGGTTTCACGTGAAACAACGCAAGAGGACCGCCGGTTTTGCCGACAGTCCTCCTGCGTTGTGGGAAATGAATAAGGGAATGGGTTTACCTCGTACTCGAATTGGATTTCGGGATGCGCACGACGCACTCGAAGTAGTCGTCCGTCTCCCGCTTTTTGGAAACAGCCCGGATGCCGGCGCTCTTCATCGCCTTGACCGCATGGTCGATCGTGTTGAGGAACAGCCGGACATCCTTCGCGATGAACGTCCGCTTGGGCTTTTGGACCGGCTCCGCCTCGGAGAGGATGTCCTTGATCAGCGCTTCGGTCTGCGCGACGTTGAGCCTGCGCTCCACGATGGCCTTCAGGGCCTGCACGCGGCGGATCGGGTCGTCCACGCGCAGCAGCGCGCGGGCGTGGCGCTCAGTGAGCCGGTTTTCCAGTATGATCCGCTGCTCCTCGCCCGAAAGGCGCAGCAGGCGGATCTTGTTCGCAAGGGCGGGCTGGCTCATGCCGAGCCGCCGCGCCGTCTCCTCCTGTGTCATCGAACGGTCCCGCATCAGGGCGTAAATGGCCGCGGCTTCTTCAAAAAAATTCAAATCACTGCGCTGCATGTTCTCGATCAAAGCGAGCACGGCGCCCTCCGACGCGCTGTAATCCTGCACGATGGCCGGAATCGTCCGAAGCCCCGCCATTTTGCAGGCGCGCCAGCGCCGCTCTCCCGCAACGAGAACATATCCGTCCCGGTCGCGCCGGACGACGATCGGCTGCAAAAGCCCGTTCTGCCGAATGCTTTCGGCGAGCTGCTCCAGCTCTTCTTTCGGAAAATCTCTGCGCGGCTGGTTGGGGTTGGGCACAATGCGGTCCGGAGCCAGCTCCACCAGCTTCTTTCTCTCACTGAAGACCAATCTGCGCTTCCCCCCTGCCGATGACACTTGCAGGGCTTGTCCCGCCCTGTGCTCCTAGAATAACACAGGCCGGTCACAGATTTTGCCGGAATGTGTCACACGGAAAATTTTTTCTTGCAATCTGCTTTCCCGGTGTTATAATGGCTGTAATACTTTTGAAATGGGGCGAAGAGCATGATTTTTCCGGAACAGCGTTTTCGTTTGAAGGACGGCCGCACGTGCGCGCTGCGCGCCGCACAGCCAGAGGACGCCGAAGCGATGCTCGACTACCTGCGCACGACGGCCGGCGAAACGCCGTACCTGCTGCGGGAGCCGGAGGAAGTGACCATGACGATCGAGGCGGAGCGTGCCTTTCTGAAAAGCAGTCTCGACGACCCGCGCGCCCTGATGCTGACCGTCTGGGTCGACGGGCAGCTCGCCGGCAACGGCTCGCTGTCTCCGGTCGGCAGCGTATCGCGCGTCCGCCACCGCTGCAGCCTCGGGATCGCGTTTTACCAAAAATACTGCGGGCTCGGCCTCGGCCGCATCGTTCTCGAAGCGCTGGAGGGCGCGGCGCGCCGCATGGGCTTCGGGCAGATCGAGCTCGGCGTATTCAGCCGCAACGGCCGCGCAAAGCGCCTTTACGAAAAGACGGGCTTCGTATGCTGCGGCACGACGCCGCGCGCCGTCCGGTACAAGGACGGCAGCTATGACGACGAGATCACGATGGTCAAGCGGCTCGAAACGACCTGAAACCGCTTTTTTCGCACAAAAAAGGAGATCCCGCGGGATCTCCTTTCGTTTTGCCGTTTTTTCTATTTTGAAGCCGCAGCGCACGGCTTCGAAGCGGTTTGCGCCCCAAGGCCGCGGCGCCCGGCTCACAGATACTTCTTGAAGCCCTTGACCTCGCTGTAGCCGATCGCGTCGTAGAACTTGTGCGCGCCGGTGCGGTTCAGGCCGGAAACGAGAATGCAGTAGTGGCATTCCTTTTCCCGCCCCCAGTCTTCGATGAACGCGAACATGCCGCGCCCGACGCCGCGCCCGCGGTACGCTTCGTCCGTCACGACGTTTTCGACGAGCAGGATCGGCTTGCAGTCGCCGCAGATGTCCTCGAACGCCACGCCGAGCAGCGAGCCGCACAGGTCGCCGTTTTCGGTATTTTCGGCCACAAGCAGGAAGCAGTCCTCGTTGCGGTCGAGCTTTTCCATCTTCCGCGCCATCACCGCGGGGTCCGCCAGCGAATCGGAAAGCTGGCGGAGCAGCGGGTTCAGCTTCGGAATATCTTCGATTGTTGCTTTTCTGTACCGTATATTCATGCGGCAGCTCCTTTCTTTTGGCCGCGAGACGCCGGGCGTCCCGTCCCATGCGCGGGATACGCGGCGCGCTTTCCAGACGTTTTGCCGTCAGCCCTGCGGCTTTTCGAGAAACAGCGGCTTTTTCGTGATCGTGCCGCCGTGGCGCGGATACGTCTTCGGCGTGAACGCGATCTTCTGCATGACCGCGATGTTCCGCTCGCTGTGCTCGTCATCCGGCAGCGTGAACGGCGCCGTCTTCACGACCTTGCAGCCGAGCACGGAAACCGCGCGCTTCGCGAGCGCCATTTCCTCCTCGAGGCCCGGGCCCTTCATCGCCGCGAAAATGCCCTTCATCTTGATGAGCGGGATGCAGTATTCCGCGAGCGTGTTCATGTTGGCGACGGCGCGCGCGGTCGCAACGTCGAACTTCTCGCGCAGCTTCACGTCGCGCCCGGCCTCCTCGGCGCGCTTGTGCAGGAACACGGCCTCCACGCTGATGGCCGCGCAGACCTCCTGCAGGAACACGAGCCGCTTGTTGAGCGAGTCGAGCAGCGTCAGCTCGATGTCCGGCCGCATGATCTTGACCGGAAGCCCCGGGAAGCCCGCGCCGGTGCCGACGTCGATGAGCTTCGCGCCCTTCTTGATCTCGACCGCCTTCAAAAGCGTCAGGCTGTCGACGAAATGCTTGACGACCGCCTCGTGCGGGTCGGTGATCGCGGTCAGGTTGACGACCTCGTTTTTCTCCAGCAGAAGCGCAAGATACGTCTGAAACTGCTCCGCCTGCGCGGGGGAAACCCTGACGCCGATTTCCTTCGCCTTCTGTATCAATTCCTCTCGAATATCCATGCGGATGTCCTCCGTTTTCTGCATTCTATTTTTTAGCGGTTTCGGTCATTTTCCGGCCCTTGCGGCCTCGTCGCGCGCGGAGAGCCAGATCAGCAGCACCGAAATGTCGGCGGGCGAAACGCCGGAAATGCGCCCGGCCTGCCCGATGTTCTCCGGGCGCACGCGGTTCAGCTTTTCCCGCGCCTCAAGGCGCAGGCCGGCGATCCCGTCGTAGTCGACGTCGGGGGGAAGCAGCCGCTTTTCGAGCCGGCGCATCTCCTCGATGTCCTGCAGCTGCCGCCGGATGTACCCCTCGTATTTGAGCGCGGTCTCGACGCTTTCGAAAATCTCGCGCGGGTAGTCCGGGCGCGCCGGATCGACCGGGCGCAGGTCCGCATAGGAGATCTGCGGGCGGCGCAGCAGCTCCGAAAGCCGCACGCCGGTCGAGACCGGCGATGTTTCACGTGAAACAAGGATGTCGTTCAGCGCCTGCGACGGCGGCAGAACGGTCTTTTGCGCGCGCTTCATCTCCTCGGCCTTCTGCGCCTGCTTTTTCCGGAATTTCTCCCAGCGCGCGTCGGAGATCAGGCCGAGCTCGCGGCCGATCGGCGTCAGCCGCTCGTCGGCGTTGTCCTGCCGGAGCACGAGCCGGTACTCCGACCGCGAGGTCATCATGCGGTAGGGGTCGGTCACGCCCTTCGTGATCAGGTCGTCGATCAGCGTGCCGATGTACGAGCTCGCGCGGTCGAGGACCAGCGGCGCGCGGCCGAGCAGCTTCAGCGCGGCGTTCGCGCCGGCGACGAAGCCCTGCGCCGCCGCCTCCTCGTAGCCGGAGCTGCCGTTGAACTGTCCCGCGCCGTAAAGGCCGGGCAGTTCGCGGAATTCCAGCGTCGAGGTCAGCTGCAGCGGGTCGCAGCAGTCGTATTCGATCGCGTACGCGCAGCGCATGATCTGCACGTGCTCGAGGCCCTTGATCGTCCGGTAGAACGCGACCTGCACGTCCTCGGGCAGCGAAGAGCTCATGCCCTGCAGATACATTTCCTCGGTGTCCGCGCCGCACGGCTCGATGAACAGCTGGTGGCGCGGCTTTTCCGAAAAGCGGACGATCTTGTCCTCGATGCTCGGGCAGTAGCGCGGGCCGACGCCCTCGATCATGCCGCCGTACAGGGGAGAGCGGTGGATGTTTTCCAGAATGACCGCCTTGGTCCGCTCGTTCGTCCAGCTCACATGGCAGACGGCTTTGTTCTCCGGCGGTGTTTCCGTGTCAAACGAAAACGGCGTGACCGGCTCGTCGCCGTTCTGCACCTCGAGCTCCGAAAAGTCGATGGAGGAGCGCAAAACGCGCGCCGGCGTTCCGGTCTTGAAGCGCCGCAGCGCGATGCCGAGCTTTTTCAGCGCGCCCGCAAGCTCGGTCGCCGGGAACATGCCGTCCGGCCCGCCCGCATAGGAGACGTCGCCGACGAAAATGCGCCCGCCGAGGAACGTGCCCGTCGCGAGCACAACGGCCCGGCAGGCGTACTGCGCGCCGAGCCGCGTCGTAAGCACCCAGCCTTCCGCCGCGCGCTGCAGGTCGACCACCTCGGCCTGCTTCATCTCGAGGTTCGGGCACAGCTCCAGCTTATGCTTCATCACGCGGGCGTACCGGTTGCGGTCGATCTGCGCGCGCAGCGAGTGGACGGCCGGCCCCTTGCCGAGGTTCAGCATGCGGCTCTGCAGCGTGCATGCGTCGGCCGTTTTGCCCATCTCCCCGCCGAGCGCGTCGATCTCGCGCACGAGGTGGCCCTTCGCCGTGCCGCCGATGCTCGGGTTGCACGGGCAGTTGCCCACCGCGTCCATATTGATCGTAAACACCGCCGTGTGGCAGCCGAGCCGCGCCGCGGCCAGGGCGGCCTCAATGCCCGCGTGCCCCGCGCCGATCACGGCGACGTCGTATTTTCCCGCATCGTAAATCATAGCTTCATCCTTTATCCCAACGCATTCTGTATCGATTGTATCCTGTAACTATCCGTTCTCCGCCGGTCACTTGCCGACGCAGAACTTCTCAAAGACCCGGTCGACGACCGCATCGGAGACGCGCTCGCCGGTCAGCTCGTTCAGCGCCGCGACGGCGCCCTCGAGCGAGACGGTCACGGCGTCCCAGGTCATGCCGCGCAGCAGCGCGTCCTGCGCCTCCTCGATGCACGCCAGCGCGTCCTTTGCGTCCGCGCGCTGCCGCTCCGTGTAGAGGATGCCGTCGTTCGGGTTCAGCTCCGCCGTCTGCAGCACCCGGGCCGCCGCCTCCGCCAGCGCGGAAAGCCCGTCGCCCGAAAGCGCCGAGATCGTCACGACCGCCGGGAAGCGCGCTTCGATCTCCGCCATGTCGATCGCGGCGGGCAGGTCGGACTTGTTGACGACCGCCACGCACGGCGTCTCGCCGATCGCCTCCATCATCGCGCGGTCGTCGTCGTTCAGCGTTTCGCTCGCGTCGAACACCGCAAGCACGAACTGCGCGGTCCTGACGCGGTCGAGCGCGATTTTCACGCCGATCTGCTCGACGCGGTCCTCCGTCTCGCGGATGCCCGCCGTGTCGGCCAGGCGCAGCGGGATCTCGCCGAGCAGCACCGTCTCCTCGACGACGTCGCGCGTCGTGCCCGCAAGGTCGGTCACGATCGAGCGCTCGCAGCCCGCGAGCAGGTTCATCAGCGTCGATTTTCCGGCGTTCGGCTTGCCGGCGATCACAGTCACGACGCCCTCGCGCAGAACGCGGCCGCCGTCAAAGCTGCGGATCAGCGCTTCGAGCGCATCGTGCCCGGCGGAAAGCCGTTCTTTCAACATGTTTTCGTCGACCTGTGGAATGTCGTCGTCCGGGTAGTCCGCCCAGGCCGCCAGATGCGCGCCGACGTCGGTCAGGTCGTCGCGGATCGCCGCGATCCGCCGGGAAAGCGCGCCGTCGTGCCCGGCCTGCGCCGCCTTCATCGCCTCGCGCCCCTGCGCGGAGATCAGCTCCATCACGGCCTCCGCCTGCGCGAGGTCCATCTTGCCGTTCAGAAACGCGCGGCGCGTGAACTCGCCCGGCGCGGCCGGCGCGGCGCCGGCCGCGAACACCGCCTGCAAAACCGTCTTCAAAATGAACAGGCCGCCGTGGCAGGAGAGCTCCACGACGTCCTCGCCGGTGAAGCTCTTCGGCGCGGCGAAAACCGTCGCGATGCATTCGTCGAGCCGCGCGCCGCTTTCGTCCTGTACATGGCCAAAGCGGCAGGTGTACCCGGCCGCCGCGGAAAGCGTTTCGCCGGACGCCGCCCGGAACACCCGGTCGCCGACGGCGCGGGCCTCATTGCCGGAAATCCGGATGATCCCGATGCCGCCCGGCGCCGCGGCCGTAGAAATTGCTGCGATGGTTTTCATGCTCTTACCTCTTATATAAAATATAAATCTATTTTCCGTTTTTGCGCTGTCTTCGACGCACAAGGAGATAGGCGGCCGCCCGGACCGCAAGGACGGGAAGCATCAGCACTCCCCGTTTTTTCTGATTATAACACGCGCGGCCCGCTTGCGCCACCCCTGATTTCGGCAAAAAAGAAGAACCTCCTTCGAGGCTCTTCTCCGTGCCGGATGTTCCGGGTTTATTTCTTTTCGATCTTGCCGTACAGCGTCGTCACGTCGTCGAGGACGCGGGGCGCTGCGGGCTGGGTCTGCTGCGCCGGACGGGACGAGCGGTTTTCCCTGCGGGAGGACTTGCCGCCGCGGTTGTACCCGCCCTTGCCGCCTTTGCCGCGGCGGTTGTCGCGCTTCGACAGGCGTTCGCCGCCCTCGGGGCCGATCACGACGTGGCGGGCGAGGTCTTCGCCCTCGCTCCAGGACTTCGCGCCCTCCACGGTCTGCACGGCCGTGTGGATGATGCGGCGCTCGTACGGGTTCATCGGCTCCAGCGACGTGTTGCGGCCGGTCTTAACGGCGCGGGCCGCCATCTTCCTGCCGAGGTTTTCCAGCGTTTCCTTGCGCTTCTCGCGGTAGTTGCCGACGTCCAGCGTGATGCGGTAGTACGAATCGTCCACATGGTTCGCCACAAGCGAAGCGAGATACTGGAGCGAATCGAGCGTCTCGCCGCGGTGCCCGATGATGAAGCCGATGTCCTCGCCGGTCAGCACCAGCTCCGCGCCGGCGTCGACCTCGCGGATCTCGATCTCCACGTCGGCCAGGCCCATCGCGCCGAGGACCGAGCGCAGATAAGCGGCCGCCACATCCGCAGGCGTTTCGCGGATGAACGCGCGCACCTTGGCCGGGCTGCCGCCGAACAGGCCGAAGCGCTTTTTCTCCGGAAGCTCCAGAATCTCAAATTCCGCTTCCGCCGTGTCTACGCCGAGCTGCGCGCACGCGTTGGCATGCGCCTCTTCAACCGTCGCGCCCGTTGCAATTGCTTCTTTTACCATTGCTTCTACATCCTTTCGATTTTGAATACCATGTATCTTATCCCGTTCAGAAGTGAAAGGAGGTGGGATAGTCGGCCGGTTTATTTTTTGCTTCCCATGTAGTCGGAAGCCGATCCTTTATTCTTCTGCCCGCCGGACTTTTTGCCGCCGGACTTCTTGTTCGAATGGCTCGCCTGCCGGTTCGCCTGCGCCATGTTCTTCGCCTCAATCTTATCGGCGATCTGCTTCTGGATATCCGCGGGCAGGGGCTTTACCTTCTCCTCCGCCTGCAGCAGCGTCACGTAGCGGCTCGCTTCGGAATGGGCGGAAACCTGCTCCGCCGAATAGTACTTGTGCTGAATCAGCGACTGCACAAAGCTGACCAGCGCGGAAATGATCCCGTAGAAGCCGACGGCGCCGGGCATGATGAACGCCCAGTACGCGGAGAGCAGCGGCATGCCGTAGAGCATGACCTTCATGCATCCGCCGCCCGCGGCCTGCTGCTGCGGCTGCAGCTTCTGCATGATGAACGTCTGGCCCCAGTAGGTGACGAGCGCCAGCACCGGGATCAGCCACATCATCGAGGCGAACGAGGAGGTGTTCGGCGAGGCGAGCAGGTCGAGGCCCGCAAACTTGAAGCCGTGGCTGAACGACTCGATCTTCGCCAGGTCCTCGGCCGAGAACATCGTCAGGTAATCCTTGAGCTCGGCGAAATTCTTGACGATGTCGAGCTCGATGTACTGGCTCGTGCTCGCGACGCCGGGGATGCGCGTGACGAACTCGGTCGCCTTCGCGATCGAATCGCTCGCGACGTGCAGCGTGTTCGAAAGCGGGAAAATAACGGAATAGTAAATGCCGAGCATGATCGGCAGCGGGAGCAGCGTCGTCAGGCATCCGCCGCCGGGGTTGACGCCTTCCTTTTCATACAGCTTCTGCAGCTCCTCGTTGTACTTCATCTTGTCGTTGCCGTAGCGCGCCTGCAGCTCTTTCTGCTTGGCCGCAAGACGCGACTGCGCTGCCATGCTTTTCTGCGACTTGATCGAGAAGGGGAACACGAGCGCCTTGACAATGATCGTGAACAGGATAATCGCCACGCCGTAGTTCTGGAAAATCGTGTAAAGGAACCACAGCAGGTAGCCGAATATGCTGCCAAAGAAATTAAAAATCTGCATCATAGTTTTAAATCAAATCCTTCCCGGATCAAACCTTGTTCTTTTTTTCGGGAACGGGGTCATAACCGCCCCTTGAAAACGGGTTGCAGCGCAGAATACGCCACAGCGCGAGCAGGCCGCCCTTCAGCGCGCCGAAGCGCTCGACCGCCTCGAGCCCGTATTGCGAGCAGGTGGGTATGTATTTGCAGCAGCCCCGCGTTCCGGCCGGCCGGAGCTTCTGGTAAAGCCGGATCAGGCCGATCAGGATATTTTTCGGTGCGAACCGCTTCATGTCCGCTTCTCCGAAGCCGTTTTCTCCGGCTTCGCCCTGTTTTTGGCTGCAGAAACAAGCACGCCGAGTTCCTCCAGCGCGCTTGTCATTTCCGTCAGGACTGTCCCACAGTGCATGAACGGTGTTTTTCCGCGCGATACCAGCACAATATCCACGCCGGGCCGGATGGCCGGGTACAGCGTGCGCGCGCTTTCGCGCAGCAGCCTGCGGGCGCGGTTCCGCTTGACTGCATTGCCGATTTTCCGGCTTGCCGTAATGCCGATGCGCGGGGCGGCGCCGCCCCGCTTCATGCAGTAGGCGACGAGCGAAGGGCGCACGGCGCTCTTCCCGCGGGCATAAACGCGCCGGAATTCATAGTTTTCCGTCAGGGGTACGATAATATCCATAAAGCTCCCAATCCATGCGCTGCAGGCAAAACAAAGAAAGGCCACACGGCGGTGACCTTCAAAGCATACATCAATACGTTAAACGTGCTCTGCCCTTTGCTCTGCGACGCGCCAGGACCTTGCGTCCGTTGCGTGTAGACATTCTCTTTCTGAAGCCATGCTCCTTCTTTCTGTGGAGCTTCTTCGGCTGATAGGTTCTCAGCATATCAAAAACCCTCCTTTCGCGAGGTTACTTTGCGAAATCCGAATATCGCAGTCGGTTACAGTTAAGCATTATACCTTAAAACCTTAGAATCTGTCAACCTTTTTTCCGGTTTTTATTTGTAAAAAAACTGCCGGCCGCGGCGCCCGTCCATATTCTGCGCCCCACCTTTTCAAAACCACAGAATATAGAGGCGAAAACGGCGCGGCGCGCAGCGCCAAAAAACGGCGCGCGCACTTTTCAACATTCGGCGGAATTTCTGTGGACAACCCGGCCGTTTTATGCTACACTATATATTAGTATTTTATCGTCAAAATGCAGGAGCACCGCAGTTTTTCCCTGTTTTCCGCACGGAAAGCGCGCTGCGCCGGCTGAACGACGTGCTGGGATACCGAGAACACGGGAGAAAGGGAAAACAGGAAAATGGAATCGTTTTTTGAAGCATGGGACCTGATCTGCGAAAACTGCAGAAAGCATGTCACCGACGTGAGCTATGAAACTTTTTTCAGCAAGCTCAAGCCAATCTCGCTCGATTTTGAAGAGGGCGTCGCGATCATCGAGGCGCCGAACGAATTTCACAAGGCGACGATCGAGCGCGGCTTTGCCAATTATCTGAAGGACGCCGTGCAGAGCGTGCTCGGCCCGGGCATCACCTACAAGCTCGTCACCCCGATCGAAAAGAAAGAGCGGAAAGAGGTCGAGGAGAACGACGAGTACGAATACACCTTCGAGACGTTCATCGAGGGCAGCTCGAACAAATTCGCCTGCGCCGCCTGCCGCTACGTCGCGAAGGAGCCGGCGAAAAACTACAATCCGCTGTTCATCTACGGCAACTCCGGCCTCGGCAAGACGCACCTGCTGAACGCGGTCGGCCACGAGCTGAAAAAGAACTTCCCCGAAAAGACGATCATCTACGTCAAGGGCGACCAGTTCGCGAACGAGCTGATCGAATCCATCCGCGCCGGTACGACGGCCGGCTTCCGCGAAAAGTACCGCAAGGCCGACGCGCTCCTGATCGACGATATCCAGTTCATCGCGGGCAAGGAATCGACGCAGGAGGAATTCTTCCATACCTTCAATACGCTTTACGAATCGAAAAAGCAGATCGTCCTGACGAGCGACCGGCCGCCGCGCGACATCGCGACGCTCGAGGACCGTCTGAAGACGCGCTTCGAGTGGGGCCTGACCGCCGACGTGCAGCCGCCGGATTTTGAAACGCGCATGGCGATCATCAAGCGCAAGGCCGAGCTCGTCGGCCTCACCGTGCCGGACAACGTCTGCGAATTCATCGCGGTCAAGCTCAAGAGCAACATCCGCCAGCTCGAGGGCACCGTCAAGAAGCTCAAGGCGATCCACCTCGTCGAGGGCGCGACCCCGACGATCAACACCGCGCAGCGCGCGATCAGCGACATCGTCAACAACGACCAGCCGACGCCGGTCACGGTCGGCAAAATCATCGAGGAGGTCGCCCGCACGTACGGCGTCTCCCCCGAGGACATCAAGTCCTCGAAGCGCAACGCGAACATCTCGTTCGCCCGCCAGATCTCGATGTACATCGTCCGCGAGATCACGCAGATGCCGATGGTCGAGATCGGCAAGGAGTTCGGCGGCCGCGACCACTCGACGGTCGTGTACGCGATCCAGCAGATCGAAGAGAAAACCAAAAAGGACCCCGTCACCAAGGCCACGGTCAGCGACATCATCAAGAACATCCGCGACCGCTGAGCCCCGGCGGCGGGCGGTCCGCCGAAACCGGTTTTCCACGAAATCCTAAACAAATTTTCAACATTTCACACAGAGTTTTCAACCGACTTGTGGAATAAAAAAAGTCTTCCACATTCTCCACATTTCTTCCACAGCCGGAAATGAAAAACTTTTTTGGCTTTTTCGGCCTCAGAAAGCCACTTTTCAAAATTTCCCACAATTGCACACCCCCTACGGCTACTGCTAAATTTAATACTAAGAGTAATAATAAATAAAGAGGGCAGCACGCCGCCCTACGTTCATGCAGCCTGGCCGCAGGCATCCTGCAAAATGCAATCAGAAGGAGCGATAAAAATGAAATTTACGATAGATAAGCGCATTTTGACCGAAGCCGTCGGCAACCTGCAGCGCGCGGTTTCCACAAAAACGTCGATCCCCGCGCTCGAAGGCATTCTGATCCGCACCGACGTGGAAAAAATCATCCTCTCCGCCTACGACCTCGAAATCGGCATGCAGACCGAGCTGCCCGCGATCATCTCCGCGCCCGGCGCGATCATCCTGACCGCCAGGCTGTTCTCCGAAATCGTCCGCAAGTCGCCGGCCGACGACGTCACTGTGGAAAGCGACGACCGCAACACCGCGACGATCACCTCCGGCGTCAGCTGCTTCACGATCATCGGCATGAACGCCGCCGAATTCCCGGAATTCCCGAAGATCACCGACACCGACACGCTGCGCCTGCCCGCCAATGTGTTGAAAAGCATGATCCGCCAGACGCTTTTCGCCATCGCGGACTCGAACGCGAAGCCGATCCACCAGGGCAGCCTGTTTAAAATTGAAGACAACATGCTCGACGTCGTCTCCGTCGACGGCTACCGCCTCGCCCTGCGCCGCGAAGCGATCCGCTTCGACGGAAGCCTCGACTTTGTCGTTCCTGGAAAGACACTCAGCGAAGTGCTCAAGCTCCTGCGCGACGACGACGGCGAGGTCGAGATCTGCCCGAGCCGCCGGCACATTCTGTTCAAAATAGACAATTACACCGTGCTTTCCGCGCTGCTTGAGGGCGAATTCCTCGATTACCGCGCGGCGCTTCCGAAGGACAAGAAGACCGAAGTCACGGTTTCGACGCGCACGCTGATCGACAGTGTCGAGCGCGTTTCGCTGCTGATCACCGACCGGCTCAAGAGCCCGGTGCGCTGTGTTTTCAACGAGGACACCGTCAAGCTGCTCTGCTCCACGACGATGGGCCGCGCGAACGACCAGATCGAGGCGAAAATCACCGGCGACCCGCTCGAGATCGGCTTCAACAACAAGTATCTGCTCGATGCGCTCCGCGCGGCGGAATGCGACGAAGTGCGGCTGGAGCTCGGCGGACCGATCAGCCCGATGCTCGTCCTGCCGAAGGAGGGCGACAGCTTCTCGTTCCTCGTCCTGCCGGTCCGCCTGCGCAGCGAGGTTTAAGATATAGAATGTTTCACGCGGTGTCCGCGAGCGGTGCACAGCGGCGTGAAACATAAAATCGGATAAGAGGAAATGATTCGATGAACGAAACGATACAGATCACAACAGAATTCATCCGGCTCGACGCGCTTTTGAAGCTCGGCGGCGCGCTGGATACCGGCGGCCAGGCGAAATTCGTCATCCAGAACGGGGACGTCCTCGTCAACGGCGAGGTCTGCACGATGCGCGGCAAGAAGATGCGCGACGGCGATTTCGCCGAGTACAACGGCGTGCGCTACACCGTGCAGGTCGCGGAGGGCTGAGGCTTTGAACGTCACACGCCTTGGCTTTGAGCAGTTCCGCAACCTGCAGGACGGGGAGATCTTCCCGTGCGACACGATCAACGTGATTTTCGGCAGCAACGCGCAGGGCAAGACGAACCTGCTCGAGGCGATCTGGCTTTTCACCGGCGGGCATTCGTTCCGCGGCACGAAGGACGGCGAGCTGCCGCGTCTCGTCGACGGGAAAAACGCCGAGTCGGCCGCGCTCTCGATGGACCTTTTCACCGAGGGGCGCGCGCAGAACCTGCAGCTCCTGTTTAAAAACGGGCGGCGCTCGAGCGTGATCAACGGCGTTGAAAAAAAGACGGGCTCCGCGCTCGTCGGCAAATTCTGCGCGGTCATCTTTTCGCCGGAGCACCTGCTGCTCGTGAAGGAGGGCCCTGCGCGGCGGCGCGCGTTTATCGACGGCGCGCTGTGCCAGGCGAAGCCCGCGTTTGCCCGTGTGCTGACGAATTACAACAAGGCGCTGCAGCAGCGCAACGCGCTTTTGAAGGACATCGTGCGCCACCCGGAGCTCGAGGACACGCTCGACATCTGGGACGAGCGGCTGATTCTGTTCGGCACGCAGGTCACGCTGGAGCGCATCGCGTTCTGCCGGGCGCTCGCGCCGAAGGCCGCGGAGATCTACAGCGGCATTGCGAAGGAGCGCGAGGGCGTCGCGTTTTCCTACGCGCCGTTTCGCGGCGCCGACACGCAGGAGAAGATCGCGGGGGCGTTCTTTTCTGCCCTTAGGGAGAACCGCGCGACGGATATCCGCATGGGCTTCACCTCGGCCGGCCCGCACCGGGACGACCTCTCGATTGAGATCGACGGGCTTTCCGCCCGCACATACGGCTCGCAGGGGCAGCAGCGCAGCATTGTGCTGGCGCTGAAGCTCGCGGAGGCCGACATCCTGTTCGAAAAGACCGGCGAGCGGCCTGTGGTCCTTCTCGACGACGTGATGAGCGAGCTGGACATGAGCCGGCGCGACTACCTTTTGAACCACCTAGACGGCCGGCAGGTGTTCATCACCTGCTGCGACCCCGAAACCGTCCGCCTGATGGAGCGCGGCCGCGGCTTCCTCGTGGAGCGCGGCGTGCTGAAAAATTAAGAAAACGGTTACATTCTCCGGCTGTACGCCGGGCGGGTTTTATGATAAAATTATGGTAAAATACATGTGTGCGGCCTGTTTTGCGCCCTGGGGCGGGAACAGGCGCCGCGCACGCTGCTTTAAAAGGGGGATCGCATGTATATCCATCTCGGCCTCGGCGTCGTCGTGCGTGAAGACGACGTGATCGGCATATTTGACCTGGAAAATACGACGGTCTCCAAAACGACGCGCGATTTCCTGAAGCGGGCGGAGGACGAAAACCTCGTGGAGGACGTCTGCTACGACCTGCCGCGCTCCATCGTCGTGTGCCGCGACTTTGTCTGCGGCCAGCGCGTCTACATCACGCAGATTGCGCCCGCAACGCTTTTGAAGCGCTCCCGTGCCGAGCTCGGCGGCCTTCCGTTTGAACGGCCGGCGGCGCAGAAGCAGAAATAATCAGGAAAGGAAACCCATCTTATGCAGTATTTTGGTATCCCGACATGCCCGTATTGCCGCAAGCGCGTCAATCTGATCCGCACGTGGAAGCTCAAGCGCGAGGGCGAGTACAAGTGCCCGCGCTGCGGCGGCATCTCGAACGTGTATCTTTCCCCGCTCGTCTATGTGTTCTCCGTGATCGCGATCTGCGCCGGCGTATGCATCTACTTCTTCCATAAGTTCGTGCTCGACGACATCGGGCTGTTCACCTGCCTGTATGTCCTGATCCCGTTCGTCCTCTTTTTCATCCTGAGCCTCTTCACGGTCTACCTGAAAAAGCCGGTCATCAAGCGCGTGCAGCGCCCGGCACAGGAGAAGCGCCGGCCGGCCGCGCAGCGCCGCGGCGCAGAGCGCGGCGCGGACGACGCCTTTTCCGAGATGGATACCGGCCGGTATACGGATGAAGGCCGCTGACCCGGCCCGCTTCGGTTTTAAACGCGCGGCGATCGGCCCGGCTTTCGGTCGGGGGCGCTTCACGCGCTTCCAAAGGCGGAACAGACAGAAAAATGTGCACAGGGAAACCCGCGGTTTTCCTGTGCATTTTTACTGCCATTTCGCAAGGATATCCTTGTAAAGCGCGGGCTTTTATGGTATACTATATATAAAGGTAACCATGCGGACAAGAAAGGATAATGAGCGCACAGATGGATATCAATGAAATGACTCATGTAGATACGAATTACGGCTCAGACCAGATCCAGGTTCTCGAGGGTCTGGAGGCCGTCCGGAAGCGCCCGGGCATGTACATCGGCTCCACGGGGCCGCGCGGCCTGCACCACCTCGTCTATGAGATCGTCGACAACGCGATCGACGAGGCGCTTGCCGGCTACTGCGACCGCATCGACGTCAAGATCCTGCCGGGCGACGTCATTTATGTGCGGGACAACGGCCGCGGCGTCCCGGTCGGCGTGCAGCAGCAGACCGGCCTGCCGGCCGTCACGGTCGTCTATACGATCCTGCACGCGGGCGGCAAGTTCGGCGGCGGCAGCTATAAGGTTTCCGGCGGCCTGCACGGCGTCGGCGCTTCGGTCGTCAACGCGCTGTCCACGTGGCTGGAAGTCGAGGTGCGGCAGGACGGCCGCCTGTACCGCCAGCGCTTCGAGCGCGGCGACGCCGTCTACGACCTGAAGGACGTGGGGCCGCTCGAGGACCCGACGGAGACCGGCACCACGGTGCGGTTCAAGGCCGACCCCGAAATCTTCAAGGAGACGACGGTCTACGAATTTGAGACGCTCGAAACGCGTCTGCGCGAGCAGGCGTTCCTGAATGCGGGCGTGCGCATCGTGCTGACGGACGAGCGCGACGCGGAAAACGTGCGGAGCGAGGAGTTCCACTACGAGGGCGGCGTCTCGAGCTTCGTCGAGTACCTGAACCGCAGCAAGGAAAAGATCCACCCCGAGCCGATCTACTTTGCGGCGACCGCGGCGGACAACAACTCCACCTGCGAAATCGCCATGCAGTACACCGACAGCTTCAACGAGTTCATCCTCTCGTTTGCGAACAACATCCACACGGTGGACGGCGGCACGCACGAGGAGGGCTTCAAGCGCGCGCTGACGCGCATCATGAACGATTACGCGAGAAAGTACAATATTCTGAAGGAATCCGACAAGAAACTGTCCGGCGAGGACGTGCGCGAGGGCCTCACCTGCGTCATCAGCGTCAAGGTCAAGGAGGCGCAGTTCGAGGGCCAGACGAAGGGCAAGCTCGGCAACACGGAGATCGCGGGCCTCGTGAGCGCGACCGTCTCCGACAAGCTGATGACGTTCCTCGAGGAGAACCCGGCCGTCGCCCGCGCGATCTTCGACAAGGCGATGGCGGCTTCCCGCGCGCGCGAGGCGGCCCGCAAGGCCCGCGACCTCGTGCGGCGCAAGTCGGCGCTCGAAAGCGCGACGCTGCCCGGCAAGCTCGCGGACTGCCAGTCCAGAAATCCGGAGGAAACCGAGATCTACATCGTCGAGGGCGACTCCGCAGGCGGCTCCGCCAAGGGCGGCCGCGACCGGAAATTCCAGGCGATCCTCCCGCTGTGGGGCAAGATGCTGAACGTCGAGAAGGCGCGGCTCGACCGCGTTTACGGCAACGACAAGCTGATGCCGGTCATCACGGCGCTCGGCACCGGCATCGGCGAGGAATTCGACCTTGCAAAGCTGCGGTACGGCCGCGTCATCATCATGGCCGATGCCGACGTCGACGGCTCGCACATCCGCACGCTGCTGCTGACGTTCTTCTACCGCTACATGCGCCCGCTCGTCGAGGCCGGCCACGTCTACATCGCGCAGCCGCCGCTGTTCCGCATCACGAAGAACAAGCGCCACTATTATGCGTATTCCGACGCCGAGCGCGACCGGATCATGGCGGAGCTGCAGACCGGCTACGACATCCAGCGCTACAAGGGCCTCGGCGAGATGGACTCCGAACAGCTCTGGGAGACGACGATGAACCCCGACACGCGCGTCATGCTGCAGGTCACGCCGAGCGACGCCGCGCAGGCCGACGAGGTCTTCACCGTCCTGATGGGCGACAAGGTGGAGCCGCGCCGCGAATTCATCGAGAAAAACGCAAAATACGTCAAGAATCTGGATATCTAAGCGCGAAAGGACACAAAGCCAATGGACCATACAGAAGAAAAAAGGGAAAACCTCATACAGGTCGACCTGAAACAGATCATGGAGGATTCGTTCCTCGATTATTCCATGTCCGTCATCGTGTCCCGCGCGCTGCCGGATGTGCGCGACGGCTTAAAGCCCGTGCACCGGCGCATCCTGTACACGATGTACGAGAACAGCCTGTGGCCGGAAAAGGCGTACAGAAAGTGCGCCGATACGGTCGGCGCCGTGCTCGGCCGCTACCACCCGCACGGCGACGTTTCGGTGTACGACGCGCTCGTGCGCCTCGCGCAGGATTTTTCGATGCGCTACATGCTCGTGGACGGCCACGGCAACTTCGGCTCCGTCGACGGCGACCCCCCGGCCGCCTACCGATACACCGAGGCGAGGATGAGCAAGCTCTCGGTCGAGATGCTGCGGGACATCGACAAGGACACCGTCGATTTTGACCCGAACTACGACGACCGCCTGAAGGAGCCGCGCGTCCTGCCCTCCCACTTCCCGAACATCCTCGTCAACGGCTCGACCGGCATCGCGGTCGGCATGGCGACGAATATCCCCCCGCACAATATGGGCGAGGTGCTCGACGGCGTCTGCGCGATGGTCGACGACCCCGACATCACGCTCGACGGCCTGATGCAGCACATCAAGGGGCCGGACTTCCCGACCGGCGGCATCATCATGGGCCGCTCGGGCATCCGCGCCGCCTACGGCACGGGCCGCGGCAAGATCCACGTGCGCGCCCGCGCCGAGATCGTTGAAAAGCCGAACGGCCGGTTCCAGATCGTCGTCTCCGAGCTGCCGTACCAGGTCAACAAGGCGCGGCTGATCGAGAGCATCGCGGACCTCGTCAAGGAGAAGCGCCTCGACGGCATCTCGAACATCGACGACCATTCGGACCGCAACGGCATGCACATCGTCATCGACGTCAAGCGCGACGCTTCGCCGCAGATCGTCCTGAACAACCTGTATTCGCTCACGCAGATGCAGGTGACGTTCGGCGTCATCATGCTCGCGATCGTCGACGGGCAGCCGCGCACGCTGACGCTGAAGCAGATCCTGCAGGAATACATCCGCTTCCAGAGCGAGGTCGTGCTGCGCCGCACGCAGTACGAGCTGAAAAAGGCGCAGGAGCGCGCCCACATTCTGGACGGCCTGATGATCGCGCTCGACTTCATCGACGAGGTCATCGCGATCCTGCGCAATTCGAAGTCGATCCCCGAGGGCAAGGAAGCGCTGATGACGCGCTTCGGCCTCGACGACGTGCAGGCGCAGGCCATCGTGCAGATGCGCCTCGGCCAGCTCACCGGCCTCGAGCGCACGAAGATCGAGGAAGAGCTCGCCGCGCTGCGCCTCAAGATCGCCGACTACATCGACATCGTCGGCAGCGAGGCGCGCCGGTTCGGCATCATCAAGGACGAAGCGCTCGAGATGAAGAAGAAATTCGGCGACGAGCGCCGCACGGAGATCGCGGCGATCAGCGGCGAAATGGACATCGAAGACCTGATCCCGAACGAGAGCTGCGTCATCACGCTGACGAACTTCGGCTACGCGAAGCGCCAGACGCTCGACACGTACCACACGCAGCGCCGCGGCGGGCGCGGCATTTCCGGCATGACCCGCCGCGACGAGGACGTCGTGACCGAGCTGTTCACCGCGAACAGCCACGATTACGTTCTGTTCTTCTCCGACCGCGGGCGCGTCTACCGGCTCAAGTGCTATGAGGTGCCGGAGGGCTCGAGAACGAGCCGCGGCATCAACATCGCCAACCTGCTGCCGCTGCAGCCCGAGGAGAAGATCACCTCGATGATCCGCGTCGAATCGTTCGAGGAGGACCGCTACCTCGTCATGGTCACGAAGAACGCGGTCATCAAGCGCGTCAGCCTCGCGGCGTTCTCGAACGTCCGCAAGAACGGCCTGATCGCGATCGACCTCGCCGAGGACGACGTGCTCAGCTGGGTGCGCATCACGAGCGGGCAGGACGACCTGCTCGTCGCGACGAAGCACGGCAAGGCGATCCGTTTCCACGAGGACGACGTCCGCGAAATGGGCCGGCAGGCCCGCGGCGTCCGCGCGATCCGCCTGATCGGCGACGACGTGGTCGTCGGCATGAGCGTCCTGCGCGAAAACGGCCTTGTGCTCACGGTTTCCGAAACCGGCTACGGCCGCCTTTCCGAGATCGAGGATTACCGCCTGCAGCGCCGCGGCGGCCAGGGCATCCTGAACTACCACGTCGGCAAGTACGGCGACGTCGCGGCGATCAAGGTGGTCGACCTCGACGACGACATCATTCTGATTTCCGACGACGGCATCATCATCCGCATCGAGGCGCAGTCCGTGCGCGTCTGCGCGCGCCCGAGCAAGGGCGTCCGCGTGATGAAGCTCGCCGAGGGCAGCCGCGTCATCACGATGGCCCGCGCGCCGCACGACGACGAGGAGGAGATCTCCGCCGTCGAAGACGACGGCACCGCCGAAGAGGGCATGACGGAGGATGCGTCCGCCGAGGACGAAGCGCCCGAAATCACCACCGAAGAATCCTGATTCAAAAGTCTGCATTTCTCCGCGCCGCAGTTCCCGGGCATGTGGGACGACGTCGCGTGGCACCGCGCGCTGACCGACTGCATCCATCAGAGCCGGGTAAAATGACAAGCGGAGCCGCACAATGAAACGTGCGGCTCCGCTTGTTTGCGCTATTCGGCTTTTTTGCCTGTCTGCGGGGCGGGCTCCATCATCGCGCCGTGGCCGCAGCAGTAGGTGTAGACCTGCGGGCTGAATTTTTCCTGCAGGTCGAGGCGCTCCTCGGTCGCCATCGCGGAATTCGTGTTCACGCTCGTCAGCAGGTACGGCGCGAGCTTGTTGAACGCCGCCTGCTCCTTGGAAAATCCGGCGATATTGACGACGATGTCGCCGCTGTAGACGATCCTGTTCTTCTCGTCCACAATCGCGACCTCGCCCTTCGAGTGGCCGCCGTTGCCGGCGTAGACGTCGAGCTGCAGGCCGTGGAAATCCAGCGGGGCGATGAACGAGATGGGCTGTTTGTCCTTCGGCTCGCCGAGCGCGCGGATGGTGTCCATTTTGGGCGGACAGTACTTCGAGAGCAGCTTGCTGATCCGGTTGTACGGCGCGGGCAGCTTGTTCTGCTCGCGGAAATTCGGCAGGCTGTTGTTTTCCAGCGCGAAGTTGAGCCGGCCGTCGTTGCTGACGTACACGTCCGGGAACAGGTAGAGCAAACCGCAGTGGTCGATGTCCGGGTGCGTCGGGATGATCGCCTTTTCCCTATCCTCAAAGTCCGGGAACAGGTCGTGCAGGATCTTGAGCATCTCCTGCGCGTAGCAGGCGAAGCCGCAGTCGATGAAGAGCAGCGCATTGCCCTTTTCCAGAATGTAGGTGTTGCTGCCGCACGGCGGCTCGATCATGTGCAGCGTCCAGCCGTCCTGCAGCGTGCGGCGGTGGATTTTCGCGCAGAAATTTTCCCCCTTGAACTGCTTGAGCATCTCCGCAAACCGGCTGATGTAGGAAAACGTGCGGTACGGCGCCTTATCGCGGTCGTCGAGCAGCTGCATGATCAGGTTCGAATCGGCGATCAGCGCGTTCTGCGCGCTTTTGTCGAGGTTTAAAAGCGCGGTGAGCTGGTTTGCGAACGAGATGTAGAACACCGTGTTGTCGAGCATTTTCTGGGTTTTGTCGTAGTTCAGGACGCGGAGCGAGCACAGCCGCGCGGCCTCGTCGAGGAACCGCTTGATCTTGTCCGGCTCCTTGAAGTGGATGCCGATCTTGAACGTCTGGTCCTCGTCGTCGCTGCCCTGCCCGCTGATGTACGGGATGTTGAAGTGGTAGCTGTCGATCAGCTCGAGCACCGGCAGCACGGCGCTCGGCACGTTCGGCAGCTTGAACTCGATCAGAATCGTCTGGCCGGGCGCTGTGTTGTCGGAGATGTAGCCGATGGCCCGGAGCGCTTCGGAAATCTGGTGGAGCTGTTCTTCCGTTGCGGACACCTCGATGAAGAGCATGTGCAGGTCGATGGCCTTGTTGTAGCTGACGCGCGTGATGTTTCCGCCGGCTTCTGCGATGATGCGGCTTGCTTTCAGAAATGCGCCGGACTTATCCGGCACCTGTGTGATGAATGTTTTTTTCAT
>DSTMC04003__coassemble_774_pt1 | contig 42326 bp, 36 predicted proteins | sample DSTMC04003__metabat2_high_PE_020 | metagenome-assembled genome bin DSTMC04003 | reverse complement strand
TGAAGATCGCGTTCTCGTCGGAGGAGAGCATGAACTCCTGCTTCTCGATCGTGACTTCGTCCGCACGGTGGTAGTACGGGTTCTTCTCATAGGTCATGGAGCTGTTGTGTTCCCAGCCGGTCAGCGTGTAAGCGCCGTTGGAAACGAAGCCGGCCTCAAGCGCCCAGGCGCCCGGGTTTGTGCCGTCCGGATCCGCAGCCTCAACGGAAGCCTGGTGAACCGGGAAGTAGGTCGGGAACGCGAGGAGGTCCTTGAAGTACGCGCAGGGGTACTCGAGGTTGATCGTCAGCGTCTTACCGTCTTCGGAAGCCGTAACGTCCAGCGTCGCGTCGGTGTTGACGAGGTTGCCTTCTTCATCCATCTCGGTCATTTCCGCATAGCCCTTGATCGGCGCGAACATGTAGCCGTAGTCGGAAGCGGTCAGCGGGTTCGCCGCGCGGTTCCAGGAGTAGACGAAGTCGTTCGCATCGAGCGGATCGCCGTTGGACCACTTCAGGTCGTCCTTCAGCGTGACCGTGTAGGTCAGGCCGTCCTCAGACATCTCAACGGACTCGGCCAGGTCGTTGACCTGCTGGCCTTCCTCGTTGTAGGTCATGAGGCCCGCAAACGTGTTGATCGCGAGGCAGGCGCCGTCAACCGTGGAGTTGAGCGCCGGGTCCAGCTTATCCGGCTCGGAAGCGAGGCACAGACGGAGCGTATCGGAACCGTTGTCCAGGCTTGCAAACATGAAATACTTGTAGCCGAACGGCGTGGTGTAGACGTTCGTCAGGTATTCCTTCTGCAGGTAGTTGTCGGTGTAGAAGTACAGCGGCATCAGGGCGCCGGTCTCCATCAGCATGTCCTCCGCCTGATGCATCAGCTCGGCACGCTTTGCGGTGCCCGTGCAGGCGCGGATCTCTTCGATCAGCGCGTCATACTCGGCCCAGCCGTTGACCGGGTCCACCGTCTCTCCCTCTTCAGCCGCGCTGGATTCTTCCGTGCTGCTCTCAGACGTGCTGGAGTCAGACGTTTCGGAAGACGAATCCGTGCTGGCTGTAGAGCTCGGGTTTCCGCAAGCCGTGAGGCCAACGCACATGGCCACGACAAGCAGAAGCGCAATCAGCTTTTTCATGTTACTCCTCCAAATTTTCGGCTTTTCGCCGTTTGAATTGAAACACGGGCCGCAGAAAGTGCGAACCGGAATTTCCTGATTTGTACGCCGGAACCGATTTATTTATTCCAGCAGGCCACCATGTGGCCGTTGCCGCGGTCCGTAAGCTGCGGGCGCTCGGCCGCGCACTGCTCGGTCGCGTAGCGGCAGCGCGTGCGGAACGGACAGCCGCTCGGCGCCTTGAGCGGGCTGGGCACGTCGCCCTCCAGCACAATGCGCTTGCGCTCGCGCGCAGTCTTCGGGTCCGGCATCGGGACCGCGGAAAGCAGGGACTGCGTGTACGGGTGCATCGGGTTGTTCATCAGATCGTCCGCCGCGGCCATCTCCATCATCTTGCCCAGATACATCACGGCGATGCGGTCGGAAATGTGGTTGACGACCAGCAGATCGTGCGCGATGAACAGGTAAGCGACGCCGAGCTTGTGCTGCAGATCCTCAAACATGTTGACGACCTGCGCCTGAATCGAAACGTCCAGCGCGGAGACCGGCTCGTCGCAGACGATGAAGCGGGGCTCCACCGCAAGCGCGCGGGCGATGCCGATGCGCTGGCGCTGGCCGCCGGAGAACTCGTGCGCGTAGCGGGTGGCGTGCTCGGCGTTCAGGCCGACAAGCTCCATCAGGTGCAGGATCTTCTCGCGGCGCTCCGCCTTATTGGAATACAGCTTGTGCACGTCGAGCGGCTCGCCGATGATGTCCTCGACCGTCATGCGCGGGTTCAGAGACGAATACGGGTCCTGAAAGACCATCTGCATTTTTTTGCGGTACGGGAGCATGTTGACCGAAACCGGCTTCGACAGCACGGGCTTTCCGTCCGACCCGAGCACAGGCTTGCCGTCTGCGTCGAGCTGCGGGATGTCGCCGCCGTCGAAGATCGTCTCCCCTTCATATTTGATGCGGCCGCCCGTCGGCTTGTAAAGCTGCAGAAGCGTGCGGCCGACCGTCGTTTTGCCGCAGCCGGATTCGCCCACAAGGCCGAGCGTTTCGCCGGGCTTGATCGCGAAGGAAACGTCGTCGACCGCCTTCAGCGGCGTGGTTTTTGCAAACCCGGTGCGAACCGGGAAATACTGTTTGAGGTTCTCTACCTCGACCAGATATTCATTGCTCATCGGTAGTCCCTCCTCATTCCTGTGCGGTGCCGCAGGTGTAAACCCACTCGCCGCCTGCATCCTTGGTCCAGCCGGTCTCGCGCTGCACCTCTTCCTTCGGGGCGCCGGCGGAAAGCATTTTCTCCGCCTTCTCCTTCAGGGCCAGGTCGTTGAGCCAGCAGGAAGCCAGATGGTCCTTGCCGACCCAGCGCTCCTCGGGGATGCTGTCGAGACAGACCTTCATGGCCTTATCGCAGCGGGCGCAGAACGCGCAGCCGCTCGGCATGTTCAAAAGGTTGATCGGGTTGCCCGCGATCGGAACGAGGCGTTCCTTCGAATTGTTGATATTCGGGATCGAGCGGAGCAGACCCTTCGTGTACTCGTGGGCGGGCTCGTAAAAGATCGCGTCCGCCGTGCCGCGCTCACACACGCGGCCGCCGTACATGACGATGATCTCGTCGCACATCGTGGCGATGACGCCGAGGTCGTGCGTAACCATGATGATCGCCATGCCGAGCTTCTTCTGCAGGTCCTGCATCAGCTCGAGGATCTGCGCCTGAATCGTCACGTCGAGCGCGGTCGTCGGCTCGTCGGCGATCAGGATATCCGGCTCGCAGGCCAGCGCCATCGCGATCATGACACGCTGGCGCATGCCGCCGGAAAGCTCAAACGGGTACTGCTTGATGCGCTTTGTCGGCTCATTGACGCCGACCAGCGTCAGCAGCTCCACCGCGCGCTCGCGCGCCTGCTTGTGGTTTTTGTCGGTGTGCATGCGGATCGCTTCCTCGAGCTGGTTGCCGATGGAAAACACCGGGTTCAGCGAGGTCATCGGATCCTGGAAAATGATTGAGCAGCACTTGCCGCGGAAGGCGGCCATCTGCTTCTTGTTCCACTTTGTAATGTCTTCGCCTTTATACTCCACGCTGCCGCCGGTGATGCGGCCGTTTTCCGCGAGGATCTGCATGATCGAGTACGCGGTGACCGATTTGCCGGAGCCGGACTCGCCGACGATGCCGAGCACCTTGCCGGCGTCCAGATTGAAGGAAACGCCGTTGACGGCACGCACCTCGCCGTTGTCCGTGGTAAAGGAGGTGTGCAGATCCTTTACGGATAAGAGATGTTCACTCATGGGGCTTACCTCCTCAGTTTCGGGTCAAACGCATCGCGCAGGCCGTCGCCAAGCAGGTTGAACGCCAGAACGATCAGGCAGATCATAACCGCCGGGAACACCAGCTGATGCGGGTAGCTCGTCAGCGCGCCGCGCGCACTGTTCGCGAGGCTGCCGAGAGACGGCATCGGCGCCGATACGCCGAGGCCGAGGAAGCTCAGATAGCTCTCCGTGAAGATCGCGGAGGGAACCTGCAGCGCCACCGAGATGATGATGACGGAAAGGCAGTTCGGCAGGATGTGCTTTCTGAGGATACGCGTGGGCTTCGTGCCGATGGTGCGCGCCGCCAGCACATACTCGTTTTCCTTGATGGTCAGAATCTGGCCACGGACCAGGCGGGCCATGCCGACCCAGTACAGCAGCGCGAAGACGATGAACAGCGCGAGCATGTTGCTGCCGAGGCTTGCGAAGATCGTGCCCTCGATCGCATTGCCGAGCGTTTCATCCAGCACGACGGAGAGCAGGATGACCATCAGCAGGTCGGGCAGCGAATAGATGATGTCGCAGATACGCATCATGATCATATCCACCTTGCCGCCCGCATAGCCCGCAATCGAGCCGTACAGGACGCCGATAATCATGACGAGGATACTCGCAAAGAAGCCGACGGCCAGCGAAACGCGGGTGCCGTAGATGACGCGGATAAAGTAGTCGCGGCCCAGGCTGTCCGTGCCGAAAATGTGCGGGAAGCGGGACTCGCCCGTCTCCTCCATCCACTCCAGCTCCGTCTGCGAATACTGGAACGGGCCGAGGTTTGCGGCGGTGCGGTCGCGCCGCCCGTCCACGTTGTTGATTTCTTCATAGCCGTAGGGCACGATCATCGGCGCTACGATAATGGTGACGATCAGGACGAGAAGCACGATGATGGAGCCGACTGCGAGCGGGTTGCGCATGAGCTTCTTCATACCGTCCTTGAAGAACGTGGTCGATTCGCTCATGATCTCCTTCTGGCGCTTTTCATCCTCGTCTGCGGGTTTGAATTTGCTCAGATTGATCTGGCTGCTGAACAGATTCTTTTTTGGCATTTTGTCTGTCATACTCCGTTCGGCCTCCTCAATCAAAAGAAATTCTCGGATCGATAATCTTATAGATGATATCGGTGATCAGGTTCGCGGTCACCATCAGGACCGCAAGGAAAATCGTCGTGCCCATGATCATCGTGTAGTCGCGGTTCGTAATGGCCGAAACGAATTCCTGACCGAGACCGCCCGTGGAGAAGATCGTCTCCACAACCATGGAGCCCGTGATGATGAACGCGATCATCGGGCCGACGTATGTAATGACCGGGATCAGCGCGTTGCGCAGCGCATGCTTGAAGATCACCTTATAGCTCGGTACGCCTTTGGCACGCGCCGTGCGGATGTAGTCCTGATTCAGCGCGTCGAGCATACTCGTTTTCGTCAATCGCGTGATGTAGGCCATCGGGTACATGGCGAGCGAAATCACCGGCAGGACATAATTTGGATTCGTCGCCGTCCATGCCGGCACCCAGCCGAGCTGTATGGAGAACACCAGCAGAAGCAGCGTGGCCAGAACAAAGCTCGGGGCCGAGGTCGCAAGCGTCGAGAAGAACACGATCAGTCGGTCGATGAGCTTTCCCCTGTTCAGCGCCGCAACGGAGCCGAGCACCAGTCCACATACGATCGCCACCGCCGCAGCGGAAAGGCCGAGCTTCGCGCTGACGCGCATACCGGTCATGATCGTTGTGAAAACGTCGCGCCCCGTTTTCAATCCAACGCCGAAATCCAGTTCACAGATCAGACGGCGCATATAATTGAAATACTGAACGGGAACCGGCTCGTTGAGGCCGTAGCGCTCCTCCAATGCCGCCTGCACCGCAGGAGACAGCGCCTTCTCGCTGTCGAACGGGCCGCCCGGTACGGCGTACATTGCAAAAAATGTGATCGCGCTGATCAGGATAATCGTAATTATCGCGAGGATCGTGCGCTTCACCACGTACTTCGCCATGCTATCATTCCTCTTTCTCTAATGTTTGGCGGCATCCGGCCGCCGCCATGCAGTTTTCGCCAGACATTCCTGCAGGTATCATTACACCATGCACACATGTCCTCTTTGGGCGAACACTTTTTTGAACAAAAAAATGCCTTTTTCCGAAAATCGGAAATGGAGGCACCCCGGACAATTTTGATTTTTTGCTTCCATTTGGTGGAAGCAAAAAAGAAACATCCGGATGTTTCGCACAAATTTCAGGCCCTTTGCTCGCGCAGAAGCGCCGGACAAAGCATACAGGTTTTAAAGGGATGCCTTATTTTATCATGAGAAATCGCATTTGTCAATTTGCAATTTGCAAATATCCGTCTTTCATCTCCGCCTTTTTTCACGCTTCGCGGGGTTTCGTCCCCCTTACGCACCGGCGTTTTTCGAAAAAAAGCAGGGAAATGCCCGCCCATCAACGAAATTCAGAAATCTTTTCGTCATAGTAAAATATTTTTTGTATAAAGTAACAAATTCGGAGAAATAAAAAAATCCGGAGAAAATCTTCTTCGGATTTTGGGTTTCCCACGTATTTTTTCAGTGTGCTGGAGCCCCCTGCGGCGTACGCCGTACAGAGACATTCTCCGCGGCAACCGCTCAACGGCGCACGCTGGAAGGCGCATGCTGCCCGCCCGCGCACGCGAGCTGCTTGACCATGACGGCCGCCTCCGCGCTGCAGCCGTCCCACGCCAGCTTCGCGCGGCCGGTCCGGACAAAGCCCTGCTTCTCCCAGAACGGCGCGGCGCTGCCGGGGTAGCCCTCCACCACGTCGATGCGTACCGACGACGCACCCTGCCGGCGCACGGTCTCCTCCAGACAGCCGTAGCAGGCCGTCCCAAAGCCCTTGCCGCGAAGGGCTGCATCCAGCATCAGAAGCGAAAGGTAAACGCACGCCCCCGGCCTGTAGTCGAGAACGCCGACGCACCGGCCGCTTTCCCGCTCCACAAGCACGCAGGAGAGGAAGCCGACGCGCCGCATCTCCTCCATTTCCCGCGCAATAAAATGCCGATCAACCCGTTCCGAGATGATGCAGGAGGAATTCCGTGTTTGAATTGTAGATTTCCGTAATCCGCTGCACGTCCTGCGGCAAAGCCCGCCGTATTTCAAACTGCGCCATGCGGCTCCCCTCCTGAAATAAACGTCAAACGCCTTCCGCATGCGCCGTATAATTCGCCATCATCACACGGCGATGCGCATCATCCACGCACCAGCTATGTATCCCTGTATTTCCGGTTTCAAAAAAGATATCGCTGTCTATCGGCAGGCGCAGGAAAGAACGATAAAGCTGGTTGATCACGCCGCCATGGGTAACAATAGCGGCTGTATCCTCCGCTGCGGTCTGCGAAATGATTCTCGAGAGGATGTAGTCTGCCCTAAACCGAAACTCCAGTGCGGATTCCTGTTCATAAACGGAATCGTGCACGGGCAGAGCGCTGACCATCGGATATTTTTCATCCGCGACGCGCCGCTCCAATCCGGCAATCAAGCCGTTGTTAAACTCCATCAGCTTCTCCTCGACGACCAAGGGGGCAGCCGTTGCCTCCGCCAAATGCACAGCCGTCTGAAACGCTCTCTTCAGGGGACTGCAATAAACCGCGGAAACGTCAAAGTTTTTCTTTACAAATACCGACATGGCTTCTGCCTGCCTATGCCCGCGTTCCGTCAAGGGAAAATCCGCACGTCCCTCGTATACATCGAGCAGATCCGCTTCGGATTCCCCGTGCCTGATAACCAGCAATTTCATCGCGCTCACCGCTCCCCAGAAGATATAAAAAATGAACACCAATCGCGATACACAATGTATCCGAATTGGTGTTCATCTCTGGTCGAGGTGAGAGGATTTGAACCTCCGGCCTCTACGTCCCGAACGTAGCGCTCCACCAAACTGAGCCACACCTCGATAACACAGCTCCGAATCTTCGGAGCTGTCTGGCAGCGGTACCAGGATTTGAACCCAGACGAACAGAGTCAGAGTCTGCTGTGCTACCATTACACAATACCGCTATCTGTCGTGTTGTTCCGGCGTTTTCCGGACAACGTAGACTATTATAGCAGATTTTTCCCAGAAGTCAATCCCTTTTGCAAAAAAAATTTAAAAATTTGTTTTCTGTCGGTTAAGCGGGATTTCAGGCCGCAGACCGTGGTTTCTCCGCCCCCCGCGCGCGGCTCAAATCGCCGCTTCTTCCGCGGAAACGGGACGCGCAAGGAAGACCTCCTCGCAACTGGGCTCCAGCACATGCAGCACGCTGCGCGCATCCTCCATGTTCTCAAAAACGCCGAACACGGCCGAGCCGCTCCCGGTCATCAGCGCGTTCAGCGCGCCGCCGCGGCACATCGCGAGCTTGAGCGCCTGCACCTGCTGGTGCTGCATCGCATCGTCGAACCGGTTGCCCATGCACCGCGCCACCGCCTGCAGGTCGCGCCGCTCCAGCGCGCGCACCATGCGCTCGGTATACCGCACGCCGTCGTCCGGCACGCGGTCCACGAGCGTATACGCCTCCGGCGTGCTGACGCGCAGGCTCGGCTTCGCGATCAGCAGCGTGCAGGCTTCGAGCGGCGCAAGCGGCACCATCATCTCGCCGATGCCCCCGCAGCGCCGCGTGCCGTTCTGGATGCAGAAGGGCACGTCCGCCCCGATGCGCATGCCGAGGTACAGCAGCTCCGCCGTATTGAGCGGCTCCCTGCCCAGAACCTCCGCGCAGAGCCGGTTCATTGCGCGCAGCACGGCGGCTGCATCCGCGCTGCCGCCGCCCAGGCCGGCTTCGTCCGGGATGTGCTTCTCGATATGGATCTCCGCGCCGAACGGCAGGCCGGTCACATCGAGGAACAGCTGGGCCGCCTTGAACGCCGTGTTGCGGCCGTCCTCCGGGATGTGCGGCTTCGAGCACGTCAGGCGGATCTGGCCGGAATCGTTCAGCGCCACGCGGACCCTGTCGCACAGCGAAACGGACTGCATCACCATGTCGACGGTGTGGTAGCCGTCCTCCCGCCTGCCGACGATGTCCAGAGAAAGATTGACTTTTGCATATGCGTTGATTTCGATAACTTGCAAAGCAATTCCCCTCTCTACAGATTAAAAATCGAAAAACGCCGGATATCGATCACATGCTTCGGGCACATTTCGTGACAGCAGAAGCACCGGATACATTTTGAATAGTCGATCTGCGCCTTCCCGCCGCGGACCGCGATCGTATGCTGCGGGCAGCTTTCGGCGCATTTGCCGCAGCCGACGCAGCTTTTTCTGCGGATGCGCGGGTAGGGCGTCGCGATCTTCTTGGCCAGCGGCCGGAACGCCTTCGGCACACGCGCGAGGAAGTCCACGTCGCTCGAACGCGCGCGCTTGAAATCCGGCACGCGCACGCTGTCGAGCGGGTCGCCGAGCACCTCGAGCGGCGCGTCGGCGCAGAGGCCGCGCGCCCGCGCGTTTTGCAGCGTCAGGATCTCCTCGGGCCGCATGCCGATCACCGCCGCGCCGGCGAGGTCCGCCGCGTACGGGCTTTCCGCGCCGATCAGCGCGCCGACAAACCGCTTCTGCCCGCCGGTCGGCCCGTCGCCCTCCATCGCCTCGATGCCGTCGATCAGGGAAAAATCGGCCCCGATATAGTCGCACAGGTCGACGAGCATTTCGGCAAACGGCTCCTTTTCCGGATACCGGCAGTGCAGCTCGGGCTTCATCAGCCCCGGCACCGTGCCGAACAGGTTCTTGACCGCGCCCGAATAGCCCATCATGCCGTGCGTTTTGAGCTTCGCGATGTTGACGACGAGCGACCCCCGCGGCTGGACGAACGGTTCGAGCACGGAGAGCGCGCCGCAGCGCACGCCCCGCGGCAGCTCGACCGGCTGCGCGCGGCACGCCGTATATAAGGAAAAGCCGTACTGCTCCGCCGCGGCCGTATAGCCGCAGCCGCGGAACACGCTTTTCATCACCGCCGTGTTGTACACGCCGCCGCCCGATTCCGCCACGAGCACCTCGGCCCCGCGCTTTTTCAGGCAGAGCGCGACCGCCGCGACAAGGTTCGGGTGCGTGATGATCGCCTCTTCCGGCGCGGATTTCATGACGAGGTTCGGCTTGACGACCACCTGCCGGGTTTCCCGCAGCTTTTCGTAAAAGCCAAAGGCGGAGAAGATGCGGTCCACCGCGCTCTCCAGCGCCGCCACATCGTAATCCGCCTGCCGGACCAGGTATGCGCGGTTCATCCCTTCAGTTCCTGCAGGAACGCCGCCATGCGGTCGAGCGCCTCGGCCAGGTGCTTGAGCGAATACGCGTAGGAAATGCGGACGTGCCCCTCGCCGCACGCGCCGAACGCCGAGCCGGGCACGACGGCGACGCGCTTGTCGTAGATCAGCCGCTCGCAGAATTCATCCGACGTCATGCCGGTCGAGCGGATCGACGGGAACACATAGAACGCGCCCTCGGGCTCGAAGCAGGTCAGGCCGAGCCGGTTCAGGCCGTCCACCACCAGCCGCCGGCGCATGTCGTATTCGTCGCGCATCTCTTCGATGTCGTCGTCGCCGTTGCGCAGCGCCTCGATCGCCGCATACTGCGACGTCGTCGGCGCGCTCATGATCGCATACTGGTGCAGCTTCGTCATCGGGGCGATCAGCTCCTTCGGGCCGACCGCATAGCCCATGCGCCAGCCGGTCATCGAGTACGTCTTCGAAAAGCCGTTGATGACGACCGTGCGCTCCTGCATGCCGTCGATCGCGGCGATCGAGACGTGCGGCGTGCCGCCGTAGGTCAGCTCGCTGTAGATCTCATCGGACAGGACGATCAGGTCGTGCTTCTTCACGACCTGCGCGATCGCCTCCAGATCCGCGCGGCGCATGACGGCGCCGGTCGGGTTGTTCGGGTACGGGAAAATGAGGACCTTCGTCTTTTCCGTGATCGCGCTTTCCAGCTCCTCGGCCGTCAGGCGGAATTCGTTTTCCACCTTGGTGCTGATCGAAACCGGCACGCCGCCGGCCATGCGCGTCAGCGGGTCGTAGCAGACGAAGCACGGCTCGGGGATGATGACCTCCTCGCCCGGGCCGACCAGACAGCGCAGCGCCATGTCGATCGCCTCGCTGCCGCCGACCGTGACGAGCACCTCCGACTCCGGATGATAGGAAAGCCCGTACTTTCTTTTAAAGAAGGCGCAGATCTCCTCGCGCAGCGCCATCAGGCCGCGGTTCGGCGTGTAGCGCGTGCGGCCCTTTTCCAGCGTCGTGATGCCCGCCTCGCGGATGTGCCAGGGCGTGAGAAAGTCGGGTTCGCCGATGCTCAGCGAGATCACGTCGTCCATCTCGTTTGCAATATCGAAAAAGCGGCGGATGCCCGAGGGCTTGATATTCCGCGCCTGTTCGTTCAAATAGCTGCTGTAATCAATCACAAAGGTTGCTCCCTCTCTCGTCAATCTCGTCCTCATCGGCGGTGAAGTCCACGCCGCCGTCCTTGTACTTCGTCAGAACAAAGTGCGTCGCCGTGGAAAGCACGCCGTCGATCGGCGCGAGGCGCTTTGCGACGAACATCGCGATGTCGGACATCGTCGACGCCGTGACCATGACCGCGAGGTCGAAGCCGCCGGACATCAGGTAAACGCTCTCCACTTCCGGGAACGCCTTGACGCGCTCGGCGAGCGCATCGAAGCCGGTGTCCTTCTTCGGCGTGACGCGCAGCTCGATCAGCGCGCTGGCGCGGTGGACGTCGGTGCGCTCCCAGTTGACGAGCGCGCGGTAGCCCTTGACGACACCGTCCTTCTCAAACTTGCGGATCGCCGCTTCCACGGCGTCCTCGCTGAGGTCGAGCATGGCGGCAAGCTGCTGCACGGTCAGCTTTGCGTTGTCCTGCAGGAGCTTGAGAAGCTTTTCCATTTTTTTATCCATTTCTGTTACACCCTTTCTTCTGGTATGTATTCGATCGGAATCTGCTGCGGCCGGCGGCCGACAAAAACCGTGTATTCCGTGTAGCCGATCTCCCGGAGGATATCGAGCGCCTCGGGGATGCCCTTCGCGACGTTCTCGGGGCAGTGCGCGTCCGCGCCGAGCGTGATGCGCCGCCCGCCGAGCGCATGGTAGCGGGAGAAGACCTCGCGGTCCGGCAGCACCGGCACATCGGTGCGCAGCAGGCGCGAGGTGTTGAACTCGAGCGCCTTGTCGTCCTCGATCAGCTTTTTAAAGATGCGGTCGAGCTGCGCGCCGTAGCGCGCAAAGCTTGGCCTTTCGCCGGGCTTGCAGAGGTAGCGCAACGGGTACGTGAGGTGTGCGAGCGTATCGAACGCGCCCCACTCGAGCATTTCGCAGATCTCGTTGAAGTACGCCTCGAAGATCCTGTCCAGCGCCTCTTCCGAAAACCCGGCCTCGCCGAGATGGTAGAAATCGCGCATGCCGGCGATGTTGTGGAGCGAGCCGATCACAACGTCGTAATCGCGGCCGGAAAGCGCGTCGCGCGCCGCCGGCAGGTTCTGCAGCGGCTGGCCGAGCTCGATGCCCTTCAAAAGGCGCAGGTTCGGAAAGCGCTTCCGGTTTTCCTCCAGCTCCCGCCACGCGCGGCGGACCACATCGTAATACTTCCTGCCGCCGAATTCCGGCGAACCGTCGTACTGGTCGCACTCGCAGTGGTCGGTCAGGGCGTAATACGCGAGGCCGAGCGCCTCGGCGCGCGCGCACATCGCCTCCATCGGCGCTTCGCCGTCAAACGAGCAATTCGAATGGCTGTGGCAGTCTGCCAGAATCTTATAAGGCAAAGCCGATCATCTCCCAACTGAACAAAACTTATACAGTTTTATATTGTAGCACAGGTCTCTGCATTTTGGAAGTCCCGAATTTAAATTGCTCCCGCGCTTGACACCGCCGCGCATTTGTATGATAATAAAGTATAATGTTTCCGCAGAAAGGAATGCAAAGTCATGAAAGCAGTAGTCACCGTCATCGGAAAAGATATGGTCGGTATTCTCGCCAAGGTTTCCGCCATCTGCGCCGACAAGGGCGCAAACGTCCTGGAGGTCACGCAGTCGATCATGCAGGACATGTTCGCCATGATCATGATGATCGACATCAGCGGCTGCACCGTGCCGTTCAGCGCGCTGACCGACGAATTTGAAGCGCTCGGCGACCGGCTCGGCCTGAAGATCCACGTCATGCACGAGGACGTCTTCAACTCCATGCACAGAATCTGATTACTTCCGAAAGGTTTGGATATTCCCCATGATCAACACACACGATATTCTGGAAACGATCAACATGATCGACAACGAGAATCTGGACGTCCGCACCATCACGATGGGCATTTCGCTGCTGGACTGCATCGACTCCAACATCGAAAAGGCCTGCACCAAGGTCTACGACAAGATCTGCGGCTACGCGGAGCATCTCGTGCAGACCGGCGAGGACATCAGCCGCGAATACGGCATCCCGATCGTCAACAAGCGCATCGCGGTCACGCCGATCGCGATGCTCGCCGGCGCGAACCCCGCCGCAAGCCCGGTGCACTTCGCAAAGGCGCTCGACCGCGCGGCCAGAACCGTCGGCGTCAACTTCATCGGCGGCTATTCGGCGCTCGTCCACAAGGGCTTCGCCCCCGGCGACTACGCTTTGATCGAAAGCATTCCCGAAGCGCTCAGCGAGACGGAATTCGTCTGCTCCTCGGTCAACATCGGCTCCACAAAGGCCGGCATCAACATGGACGCCGTCAAGAAGATGGGCAACATCGTCAAGGAGGCCGCGCTGCGCACCGCGGACCGCGACTGCATCGGCGCGGCGAAGCTCGTCGTTTTCTGCAATGCGCCGGAGGACAACCCGTTCATGGCGGGTGCCTTCCACGGCGCCGGCGAGCCGGACTGCGTGATCAACGTCGGCGTTTCCGGCCCGGGCGTCGTCCGCGCGGCCATCGCAAAGGCCAGCCCGGAGGACGACATCACCGCGATCGCCGACATCATCAAAAAGACCGCGTTCAAGATCACGCGCATGGGCCAGCTCGTCGCGCAGGAGGCTTCGCGCCGCCTCTGCGTGCCGTTCGGCATCGTCGACCTCTCCCTCGCGCCGACGCCCGCGATCGGCGACAGCGTCGCGGACATCCTCGAGGCGATGGGCCTTGAGCAGTGCGGCGCGCACGGCACGACCGCGGCGCTCGCGCTGCTGAACGACGCCGTGAAGAAGGGCGGCGTCATGGCCTCCTCGCACGTCGGCGGCCTTTCCGGCGCGTTCATCCCGGTCAGCGAGGACCAGGGCATGATCGCCGCGGCGAAGAGCGGCGCGCTCTCGATCACGAAGCTCGAGGCGATGACCGCCGTCTGCTCGGTCGGCCTCGACATGATCGTCGTACCCGGCGACATCACGCCGGAAATCATCTCCGGCATCATCGCCGATGAAGCCGCGATCGGCATGGTCAACTCGAAGACGACGGCCGTGCGCCTGATTCCGGCCATCGGCAAGCAGGTCGGCGACGAGCTCAACTTCGGCGGCCTGCTCGGCAGCGGCCCGGTCATGGAGGTCAACGCCAAGTCGCCCGCCGTGTTCGTCAGGCGCGGCGGCCGCATCCCGGCGCCCCTGCAGAGCCTCAAAAACTAAATTTTTTGTAAACTGTATGAACGGCGTGTGTCCGGCCATACTATCTCCAGAACGCAGAGTAAAGGAGATAATCTTATGCTGGATATTATCGCGCTTATCCTCACCATCATCGGCGGCATCAACTGGGGTCTGATCGGCATTTTCCAGTTTGACCTCGTCGCATGGATCTTCGGCGGGCAGGACGCCATCCTGAGCCGCATCATCTACACGCTGGTGGGCATCGCCGCCCTCTGGTGCATCTCCCTGTTCTTCCGGGACAACGACCTGGTCGACCGCTGAAGGGCACAAAAACAGCCGGGAGCTGTCGGAAAATCCGACGGCTCCCGGCCTTTTTATTTCGTTTTTCGAAGTATCGCGCCACGTCAGCCTTCCCCGTGCACCTGCCGGAAATAGGCGCAGGCGCCGAGCAGGCCGGCCGTATTGCCGAGCGCCGCCGCTTCCACGGAAAGATTCTTTGCAAACTGCGCCATCGCGCGGGACAGAACCCTTTCTCGAAGCGGGCGAATGAAGTGCTCCTCCTCGCGGGAGATGCCGCCGCCGACCAGCACGATCTCCGGGTTGAACACATGGATCAGGCTGACGATGCCGGCGGCGATGCAGTCGATCCACGCGCTGACCGCCGCGGCTACGGCCGGATGGCCGAGATGTGCGAAGATCACCTTGCCGTCGACGTCCTCCGCGGGCACGCCGAGCGCCTCCAACAGGACCGGGTCGCCGGTGAACCGCCGCACGAGCGCGCCGGTCGAGCCGTAGCGCTCGAAGCAGCCGCGGTTGCCGCACGGGCACGGCTCGCCGTCGAACTTGATGCTGAAATGGCCGATCTCGCCGCCGATGCCGCGCCTGCCCTCGATCAGCCGGCCGTTCTCGATGATCCCGCCGCCGACACCGGTGCCCACCGTGACGACGAGCACGTTCTCCATGCCGCGTGCGCGCCCGTAGCGCTGCTCGCCGAGCGCCGCCGCGTTCGCATCGTTGATCACCGTGACCGGCAGACCGAACGCATCGCCGAGCGTCCGCGCGATCTCGCTGCCGAGCCAGTTGCCGAGGCTGGCCCCGACGCCGATCACCGTGCCGCTGCGCACGTCGATCTGCCCCGTGGCCGAAACGCCGATGCCCGCGGGCTTTTCCGGGCTCTTTTCGAGCAGTTCGCGGGCGAGCGCCGTGACGGTCGTGAGAATCGGCGTCCTGTAGCCGTCAAAGTCGACGCTGCGCGTCTCGGAGAGAAGGATGGCGCCCGTTTCGTCGACAAGGCCGGCCTTGACGGCGGTGCCGCCGATGTCGATGCCAAGCAGCACGCTCATGAGATCGCCTCGACGAACCGGCGCGTGATGTCGCGCGGGCGCGTGATCGCCGTGCCGACGACCGCCGCATGCACCGGGTAGCTGAACACCTTCTGCAGCTGGCCGCGCTCCCAGACGCCGCCCTCGGCGATCACCGGCACCGAAAGCTCGTGCGTGATGCGGTCGAGCAGCGCGTAGTTCGGGATTGCCGTGCCGCGCGTCTTTTCCGTGTAGCCGCAGAGCGTCGTGCCGACGAGGTCGAAGCCGATCGCCGCCGCGTGCGCGCAGTCCTCAAAGCAGGAGCAGTCCGCCATGAAGAGCTGATCGGGATACTTCTCGCGCACCGCCTTGAAGAAGCTGTCCAGCGCGCCGCCGTTCGGGCGCGGGCGGTCCGTCGCGTCGAGCGCGATGATCTCCACCCCGACCTCCGCCAGCGCGTCCACCTCCGCCATCGTCGGCGTGATATAGACGTCGCTGTCTTCGTAAACGCTCTTGATGATGCCGATCACCGGCAGGTCGACCTCCTTGCGGATGTCGAGAATATCCGACACCGTATTCGCGCGGATGCCGACGGCGCCGCCCTCCTTGGCCGCAAGCGCCATTTTGCCCATAAAGTGATAGCCGTAAAGCGGCTCATCCGGCAGCGCCTGACAGGAGACGATCACGCCGCGATGGATTTTTTCCAGAATCTCTGCATTTGTCACAGGAATCCTCCCTTTCCGTTCGATTACTGCTCTTCTTACCTGTATTTCGCCGTGATGCCGATCTCAAACATGCGGCTCCACGGCAGAACAACCGACTCCAATATAACACGGCCGGCCAGCGAGGTCAATTCCTTTTCGATGAACGCCTGCAGCGCCTCGAAAACCGCCTGCGCCGCCTTGCCGTTCTGCCCGTCGCAGCGGAAATACGTCATGCCCCACTGCGGCAGAATGTGCTCCGTCACATGGGAGCGGACAACCGCGCCGTAGCCGCAGTCCTCGATGTAGCGCTCCACGAGGAAATCCATCGCGGCCGCGCGGTTCTTCTGGTGCATGCCGTTCACGGCCTGCGCGAGCACGGTGCCCATCGAGTTTGCGGAGGTGTTCCAGCCGGCATAGCCGAGCAGCTTCATCAGGTTGCCCTGCTTGTTCAGGACGCGCAGAAGCTGCAGCTCGCCGCCGTTCGTGTAGGCATTGTCCAGAATCGCGACCGGGATTCCCCGGCGGATGCAGTCGTTCACGAAGTACAGGAACTCCGCCATGTTCCGCTCCACGTCGTAATCCATGTTGTTGGCCGGCTGCTCGGCGGATTCAAGCATCTTGTTGGCCGGCGCCGTGATGCCCATCACGAAGTCCGCATCCCGCAGCGACGGCACGACGACGCAGCCGGCGGCCATCACATGGTACTTGACCGTTTCATTCAGGCTTCTGTCCTCGTAATTCGGGATCAGCTGCGGCGCGAGCGTCGAAGCGTATTTGAGGTAGACGCGCGGCGTATCGCCCTCCAGCGCGTTGACGGCGCGGGCCGTCAGCGTCATGCCGAGCTCGTCGGCGCCGGGATACAGGATCACGCGGTCGTTCAGCACCTTTTCGTCGATCACGGCGCGCACGGCCTGCTGGTCCATCGCCGTATAGCCGTATTTCGCCGAATCGTCCTGCGGGATGATCAGGAAATCGATCGTGCCGTCCTCCACAAGATCGAGCGTGCGGATGTTCATCCTGCGGTTGAAGGCGCGGCGGTTCAGGTAATCCGCCAGCGCATCGGCGTCGATCTTCTCACGCATCGCCGCACAGTCCTGCGCGTCGCTCATGCCGAGCTTCTCCAGATGCGTCAGGCGGCCCAGCTGGTGGATCTCCGCGCCGTAGTCGGCATAATAGTCCGGCTCCTCGTCGTCGGAGGAATAGGTCGGGCAGCGCATGATGCAGTGAAAGGCGTACAGCTTTACAGAGGGGTTCTTCTCCCGCAGCGTTTTCAGGAGCATCAGCCGCTCGAGCGCCTCGTCCTCCCCGAGCGTATGCAGCCGCGACGGGATCAAACCGCCGTACAGCAGCGTGTCGATCGAGAGGACCGCCGCATCGGCTTTTTCGATATTCGACAGCAGAAAATCGCGGATTTCCGCGTAATTCGCCGGCGTCTTCTTCTGGCCAAGCCGCGCCGGGCGCAGGATCGTATACTTCTCGCCGTTGAAAATCTTCGACGGGAAGTCAAAGTTACAGGGCCGCTCGTCGAGCGGCAGCAGGATAATGTTTTTCAAACCGTTCTCCTCCCTTTCCGTTTCAGGCGCGGATCACGGACCAGCCGCGCGTCCGGACGTTTTCGAGCTTAACATCGGCGCCCGCGCCGATATACAGGCCGCAGTCCTCCGGCACTTCGACGGCCGTCCGGCCCGGCGCAAAGTCAAACGCGGCGCCCTTGAGCGCAAGGTTCTTCGAGGGCTTGCGCGTATAATCGATGTTCCGCAGCTCCACCTCGCGGATGTTGTCCCCCACGCCGACGATGCCCATCGCGTTCTCGCCGATGCAGGTCACGCCGTCGATGTGGACGTTGCGGATCGCGCAGTCCGTGCTGCGGTGCGGGTTCTGCTCTTCGGGGATGTGGTAGTCGTGCTTGACAGCCATCATAAAGATCGGCTCGCCGTTGCCCCACCAGTTGCCCGCGCGGATCGCCGTGTCGATGATCATATTCGAGACGCGCACGTTTTCGACGAGCGCGCCCTCGTCGTTGCACATGAAGCAGAGGCCGCGGTTGCTCTCCTTGATGATGCAGTTCGAAATCGTCACGTTGCGGATGTGGCTGTAGATGTAACCGATCACGATCGCCTTCGAGCAGGAGCGCAGCACGCAGTTCGTGATGACGATGTCCTCGCACGGCTTTCCCCAGTTCGTGATGCCGGAAATCGCGATGCAGTCGTCGCCGCTCGAGATGTTGCAGTCCGAAACGATCACGCCCTTGCAGCTGCAGAAATGGATGCCGTCGTCGTTCGGCACATTGCGGTCCGTGTCGATCGTAAGGCCGATCACCTTTACATTTTTGCACTCATTGAAGCTGAGCGTCCAGCACGGCGCGTCGATCACGCGGATGCCGCGCAGCGTGATGTTCTTCGAATTGTGGAAAAAGATGCACTGGCTCGGGCGCGTGCCGATCGGGTACGTGCACTCGTCGATCTGCGCCTGCGTGAACGGCACGCGGCTTTCCGGCACGTTCTTGACCGACGTGTCGTAGAACGATTTGCCGGAAAGGTCGATCGTGCCGCTGCCGTCGATCGTCACATTGTCGTGCCCCAGGTTCACGAGCATGGCGTGCAGCACGCCGAGCTCGTTGTGCACATAGTCCTGCGGCGGGTAGTCGTTCAGATCCTCCGAAGCCTTGAGCACCGCCCCGGCCTCGAGGTGCAGCGACACGCCGTGCAGGTTCAGCGTGCCGGTGCGGAAAACGCCGCCGGGCACGCACACCGTTTCGCCGGTTTCTGCCGCGGCGTCGATCGCCGCCTGAATCTTTTCCGTGTTGAGCGTCACGCCGTCGCCGACGGCGCCGAACTTCACAATGTCAATCATGTTTTTCTCCTCCGCTTTCATCGTGTGAAAGCATTTCCTTTCAAAATATTGGAAATGCCTGCAAAAGCAGTGTACCACGGGGTTCACGCTTCTGTCCATAGCTTTTGCAGGAAAAGCTTCCTCTCCGAAAGGCAGAGGACGCAGGAGCCTGTGTCCTGCGTCCCCGCAAATTCCCGTTGGATTCGGTTTTCAGAATCAGCCCTCAGTCGTGCCCTTGGCAAGCTCGAGCGCGTCCGGGTTCGCTTCGAGATAAGCCGCAAACTGCGTTCTGTACTCCTCGAGATAACGATCGAGGCCCGCAGCCTTCAGCTTTTCAATCGCCGCGTCGATGTTCTCCTCATATGGGACCATGCCGACCTTGATCGGGTAGATCGAGGCGATGATCTCGGTCTGGAGGTTCGTCAGTTCGCTCTGGACGTTCGAAGCATCAAAGATGAAGCCGGCCGCCGGAGAGATGACGTAGTTGTCGGACTTGTAGGTCATGAAGTCGATGTGGTTGTCCGGTGTGTTGGAGGCATAGTTCATGTACGGCAGGTAACCGGTCATCCACGTATCCATGCCGTACAGCGCGTTGCCGTCTTCGCCCTTGACCTGCTCAATTCTCTTGTCGCCGGTCACGGTGTAGTGCGTGCCCTCAATGCCATAGTGGAAGAGGTTGTGGTTCTCCTCGGAAGCATACAGCCAGTCGAGGAACTTGAGGCCGGATTCCGGATCTTCCGCCGTTGCGGAGATCGCGTTCAGGTTCTGCACGTAGGTGTAGATCATATCCGGGATATCGTCGCCGAACGCCTCAACCCACTTGACCTCAGCGCCCTCGACGCCGTTTTCCTGCATCGGAACGCCGATAGCCGGGTCGAAGGTCTGGGACGGAAGCATAGCGCCGAATTTCGCGTCGTCATACTTCTTCTGGTGGTCTCTGTTGAGGATATCCGGATCGATCAGGCCGGCCTGATACATCTCGTAGTAGGTGTTCGCATCCTGCTTGAACTCTTCGGACTCATAGAAGGAATCGACCGTGCCGTCCTGACGGATCAGAACGATGCCGAGGCTGTTCTCAACGTAGAACGGATAGGTGTCGTAGCTTCTGTGCAGCCAGTGCGCCGTATCCTGATTCTGGTGGAACCAGGTGTAAGCCTTCGCGCCCGTCTCTTCGAGGATGTAGTCCTGCGACTTCTTCATGAGGTCGATGATCTCCTCGGTGGTTTCCGGGAACTCGTCATAGCCGACCGCCTCGGCAACGTCGGAACGGTAGTTCATGTAGGACATCGTGTTGTCGAAGGATTTCCAGTAGCACGGTACTGCGTACTCTTCGCCGTTGTAAAGCGTACCGAGCCATTCCGTCTCAGAGAATCGATTGTACAGGTCCGGATACTTTTCAATCAGGTCATGGATCGAGATGATCGCGCCCATACCCGCGATGGCGGAGAGGTTCTTAACGTCCTGCATAACATGCAGCAGCTCGAACTCTTCACCGGTCGTCAGCATGAGGTTCAGCTTCTCCGCGTAGGCATCCCACGGGATACGCGTCACGGAAACCTCGATGTTCACGCCGTCCTCCTTCAGCTTCTCATTGACCGCTGCGATACCGGTCTCGTAGTCGGTCGGAAGCACGCCCGGCTGCACGATGCGCATCGGATGGATCGTATCGTCGCTTTCCTGCGCGTCCTCGCCGGCTGCGCTGTCATCGGCCGCAGCCTCGCTCGACGAACCGCTGTCAGAGGCCGTGTCTTCTCCCGTACCGCCGTAGCAGGCGGTGAACGCCGTCACCACGAGGGCCAGCGCCAGAAGGAGAGCAAACAGCTTCTTCGTTTTCTTCATTGCTTACTTCACTCCTTAAATGATTTTGTATTTGACTGATCGGCATACGCCGCAAATACCGTGATTAACCCTTGACCGCGCCGACGACCATACCCTTGACGAAGTACTTCTGCAGGAACGGATAGAGGATGATGATGGGGCCCATCGTGATGACGGAGGTCGCCATCTTGAAGCTTTCCTTCGGCGGGTTCACCGTCTGCATGGCGCCGGCCGAAAGATTGCTGAGCGCCGTGATTTCCGACTGGATCTTGAAGAGCAGCATCTGCAGGCTGTAGTAATCTTCATTGTTGACCAGCATGACGGCGTTGAAGTAGTTGTTCCAGTAGCCGATCGCATAGAAGAGCGCGATCGTCGCGAGAACCGGCAGACAGAGCGGGAAGTAGATCGAGAAGGCGATGCGCACCTCGCCCGCGCCGTCGATCTTGGCCGATTCGTTGAGCTCCGCCGGAATGCCGCGCACAAAATTGCGCACGAGGAACATGTTGAACGGGTTGAACATCAGGGACGGGACAATCAGCGCCCAGATGTTGTCGTAGCACCCGAGGGATTTGCACATCATGTACCAGGGCACCAGACCGGCAGAAAAGACCATCGTCACATAGAAGTAGAGCGAAAGCCCGTTTCTGTAGCGGCAGGATCGGTTTGCCAGCGTGTAGCCGGCGCCGAACGTGATGAACGAGGCGACCAGCGTGCCGAAAACCGTGGAGATGCCGGTGACCAGATACGCCTGCGGCACCGCGGAGGACGGCAGGAAGAGCATTTCGTACGCCGCCGTCGACCATTCACTCGGCCAGAACGAGTAGCCGTTCACCGTGATCGATTTCTCACTGGAAAGCGAAACGATGACGACCAGGATAAAAGGCAGGATACACATGACCGCAAACAGGAACACGACCAGATAGATGAAGAACGTGCCGATGTTTTCGCCTGCGCCCTGCTTGATCTTATTGTTGGGGGTTGACGGCCGCGCCGCCATAACCGTGCTGTTCATAGCGCAACTCCTTTCCTCATCAGAACAAAGCGCCTTCGGGGAACTTCTTCCTGACGATCCAGTTTGCTGTGAAGACCAGGATGAAGCCGACGATGGACTGGTACAGGCCGATGGCCATCGAGAGGCTCGGGTCGCCCGTATTCTTGAAGGTGCGGTACACGTAGGTGTCGATGACCTCCGCGATCGGCATCAGCGAGCTGTTGTCGCGGATGATCGCGTAGAGCATGCCGAAATCGCCGTAGAAGATGCGGCCGACCGACATCAGCGTCATGATGCAGATGGTCGGGGCCAGAAGCGGGATCGTAATATAGATGATGCGCTTGAAGCGCGTGGCGCCGTCGATGTACGCCGCCTCGTAGAGGCCCTCGTCAATGCCGGTGATCGCCGCCAGATAGACGATCGTGTTGTAGCCCGTGTTCTTCCAGATGTTGAGGATCAGCAGGATCGGGTACCAGTAGCTCGGCGTCGAATAGAAATTGATGCGCGTACCGCCGCCCGCCACAATCAGATTGTTGAGCAGGCCCGTGTCCGTGCCGAGGATGCCCTGCAGCATGTAGCTGACGATAACCCAGGAAATAAAGTACGGGAAAAGCATCATGGACTGGGACACCTTGAGGAAGCGCTTCGCCTTTACCTCATTGAGCACGATGGCCAGCAGCACGGCGCACACCGTGCCCACCAGCAGGAACAGAATGTTGATGACAAGCGTGTTCCGCGTGACTGTCCACGCCCAGCTCGATTTAAAAAAGTATTCAAAATTCGCCAGCCCGACGAACGGACTGAAGATTCCGGTTTTGTAATTGAATTTCTCAAATGCAATTACAATATACGGCAAGGTAAGATAGGAAAAGATAAAGGTGTATGCGATTGCCGGAAGCGCCAGCAGATACAGAAACTTATTCTGCCACAACTCCCGAAGCGGGTTCACCCTTTTCTTTCCGACATCAACCAGCGCTGACGCCTTACTCATGTCTGCTACCACCCTTTCTATGAGATTTCCTGCCGGATCCGCCCGAAGACCGGGACGGTCCGGCGCTCTCTGTTCGTATTGCATCTTAACATTTTGTGAACAATTTGTAAACTGCTCTTTTTCACGTTAACTACACTTTTTAGTTTTATTCAGAATTTTCTGTGTTTTTTGTAAACTTCATTTTTTACGACTTTGTCCACAAATTTGATTTCGGGGTGCGCCGGTTACGGTTTTAGGCAAAATCTACGATAATTTTCTGAGTTTTGAGCCTTGCATTTTTCCTGAAAAAAGTTTATTATAAATTCACACAGGAATTTTCTCTTTTTCTGTGCATTTTTCATTTTTCGGCAGCGGGCGCTGCGCTGGTCCGATCGGGAGGACGATTTTTTTGAAATCCATATCTGCAAACAAGCTTTTCAAGCGCTATCTGATCAATATTTTCTGCGTCGTCTCCCTGACGTTCGCGCTCATTGTCGTCATTGTCTTCTCCCTGTACTCCAACATGCAGATCAGCGCCTCCAAGGCATATTCCATCGGCCAGCTTGAACAGGTCTGCGAGATGACCAACCTGCTCTACGAACAGATGCGCTCGGTCAGCAACCAGATCCTGCAGAGCGCGGCGACAAACAGCTGCCTCTCCACCACCTCTTTCGACCGCCTGAAGGAGACGTCCGCCGCCATCAAGCTGCGCGAAATGCAGACGGCCAACCCGTATGTGCGCTACGTCAGCTTTTACAATTCGGCTTCGAACCGCTTTGTTTCCAGCTCCACGGCGGATTTCCTGACCGACGCGGACATCGAATACTATTACGACCTGCTTTCCGATACATACAGCGACACCTGCACGCTGCGTCTGATCGGCGCCAACTACGCGACACAGCAATTGAAAACGAAATACGTCTATTCGTTCATCTTCGAGCTGCGCGTGCGCAACTCCGGCGACGCCGACCTCGCCATTATCGACGTGGACGAGGGGTACCTCTCTCAGGCAATCGGCAACCTGCGCACGACCAACGGCTTCCAGCAGGTTCTGCTGCTCGACCGGGACGGCAACGTCTTTTCCTCCAACACCGTTTACGACGACGCGCAGGAATTCACGCAGTCGACCTATATCAGCCTCGACCTCGAGCAGATACCGGAGCTGACCGGCGCCTCCGGCTCCTTTTCCCAGACGCTCGGCGACGGGACAAGCGCGCTCGTGACTTACGCGCGCTCGGATATTTCCGGCTTCACGATTCTCAACATCGTCCCCTACTCGAATATTTTCAGCGGCCTGCCGCAGATCGCCGTGCTGACGGCGCTTGCCGGCCTGATCGTCCTCGCCGTCGGCATCGTCATCTCCTACCGGACGAGCGCGCGCCTCTCCGCCCCGATCGAGGTGCTTTACCGCAACTACGTCAAAAAGCCCTCGACGGACCGCCGCGCGGGCAACGAGCTCGACCAGCTCAGCCAGGCGTTTTCCGAAATGTACGCAAAGGCCGACAAGCTCGAGCAGGGGCTGATCGCCTCCTATTCGGATTCCAAGAAGCGCATTTTGCAGCGTCTGCTGCACGGCGAATCCACCCAGGTGCCGAATTATCTCGAGGTCTACCAGAAATTCGGCATCAACCTGCTGGCCCCCTACTACTGCATCATCATGGTCAACTGCGTCTCGCGCGAGAATACGCTCGGGCCGGACGATTCCAACTACTTCATCTGCAGCTATGCGCTCGAGAACATCGTCAGCGAGGTCGCCGGGCACTTCGGCAGCATCTCCACCTACCGCAACTCCAAAAACATGCTGGCCGTACTCCTCCCCCTGCGCCGGAATGAATACCCGAAGCGCATGGACGCGGAGCTCCACCGAATCGTGGACGTGATGGCGAAGGAGTTCGACATGGAGACGACGATCTGCATCGGCAACATCGTGGAGACCGCCGCCAACATCAACATGTGTTATGAGGCGACCACGATTGCGCTCGCCTCCTCGGCCATCCGCAACCGCGGCAAGGTGTTTTTCGCAGACGAGGTCACCCAGACGATGAACCTCAACCAGTACCACAACAAGCTGCACATCAAGCTCGCGGAGCACATCCGCAACGAGGATCTCGACGCCTGCTCGCAGGAATTCGACCTCGCGCTCTCCTACATGACGAACGTGAGCTTCGTGACCGCGATCACCTACTTCAACCATGTGATGATGACGCTGCTGGACAGCTTCTCCGCCACATTCTCCGACGACGAGGATTACCGCCAGCTCATCGACAAGCTCAATGAGATCAACCAGAGCCTGCCGAACGTCTACATGCTGCGCCGCAAGTGCATGGAATTCATCTCGCTGCTCATCCGCCACCTGAGCCTCAGCAAGAAGTACGGCAACGAGCAGGCCGCGGAGACGGCGCGCCAGTACATCGACCAGAACTACGCGAACCCCGACCTCTCCCTGCGGATGCTCGCCGATATGGTCGGCCTCTCCCCCGCGTATTTCGGCAAGATCTTCACCGCGTACACGACGTATTCCTTCAACGACTACCTGACGAACACGCGCATGAAAAAGGCCGCGTCGCTGCTCGTGGAGACCAAGCTGCCGATCAGCCAGATCAGCGAATCCATCGGCATACTGAACACGAATTACTTCTACTCGGTCTTCAAAAAGAAATTCGGCATGACGCCGCTCGCCTACCGGCGTTCAAAGTCCAACCTGCAGGCGGATAAGCCGGACAGCTCGGAAGAACAGTAAGCAATAAAAAAGGAAGCCCTGCTGCAGCATATACCGCAGCAGGGCTTCTGTTGTGTTGATTCGGCTTACTGGATCTTCTCAAAGTCCGCCGCGCCGTGCTTGCAGAGCGGGCAGATGAAGTCTTCGGGCAGCGTATCGCCCTCATAGATGTAACCGCAGATCTTGCAGATATATCCAGTCTTCTTCTCCGTGACGACCGGCTTCGGCTTGATGTGGTCGAAGTAGAACTGGTAGGTGACGCAGGGCACGTCGGAGAGCGTGACGGCCTCGGTCACATCGGCGATGAACAGCGTATGCGTGCCGCAGTCCACCGTCTGCAGCACATGGCCGGAAATCACCGCGCAAACGGCCTCGGAGAGATACCGCAGCCCGTTCGCCGTACGCGGCGAAGCGTCGTCGCCCGCAAACTTGTCCGTGTCGCGGCCGCTCGCAAAGCCGAAGCGCTTGAACACGTCGAACTGCGCCTCCTCGCTGAGCAGAGAGAGGTTGAAAACGCCGGTGTGCAGGATCATGTCGTGCGTGTAATTGTTCTTGTTGACCGCGATCGAAATGCGGTTCGGCGTATTCGTGACCTGCATGACCGTATTGATGATGCAGCCGTTGTCGCGGTCCCCGTCGCGCGCCGTCAGCACATAGAGGCCGTACGGCACCTTGAGCAGCGCGTTGTTGTCGACCTCGCCGCCCGTCGCCGCAGCCGCCGGCTCCGCATGGGTCTTCGGCATATCTGCGGCGATCGCCTCGGCCAGCGCTTCGAGCGCCTCGAGGTTCTCCGCCTTGACCGAGGAGCGGATCGAGACCGTGTTTTCGATGAAGGTCACGCCGTCGCACTTTTCGAGCTGCTTGCGCATCAGGCCGCCGCTCGTCGGCGCCCAGGAGCCGTTCTCGATCAGCGCCACCTTGCGGTTCGAAATGTTGTGCGCGACGAGATCGGAAATCAGCGCTTCCATCGTGACGAAGATGCCCGCGTTGTACGTTGTGGAGGCAAAGACGAGGTGGCTCCAGCGGAAGGCCGCCGCGATGATCTCCGACGCCGGCGTCACCGAAACGTCGAACATCACGGTCTCGACCCCGCGGTCGCGCAGGCGGCTGGAGAGGATCTCGGCCGCCATCGCCGTGTTGCCGTACACCGAAGCGTACGCGATCATGACGCCGTTCTTCTCCGGCTTATAGCTGCTCCAGAGCAGGTACTTTCCGATGAAATCGCCGATGTTGCGCCGCCAGACGAAGCCGTGCAGCGGGCAGATCATCTGGATGTCGAGCCCGGCCGCCTTCGTCAGCAGCGTCTGCACCTGCGTGCCGTACTTGCCGACGATATTCGTGTAGTAGCGGCGCGCCTCGTCAAGGTAGTCGCGCTCAAAATCGACCTCGTCGGCGAAAATCGCGCCGTTCAGCGCGCCGAAGCTGCCGAACGCGTCTGCGGAAAACAGGATCTTGTCGGTCAGGTCGTACGACACCATGACCTCCGGCCAGTGCACCATCGGCGCCATGACGAAGGTCAGCTTGTGGCGGCCCGTCTCCAGCACGTCGCCCTCCGCGACGACATGGGCGTGCGCCTCGATGTCGAACGTGAAGAACTGCTTGATCATCGCGACGATCTTCGCGTTACAGACAACCTTCACCTGCGGGTAGCGCGCGACGAGCTCCTGCAGCGTGGCGGAATGGTCGGGCTCCATATGGTGCACGACGATGTAATCGAGCGTGCGGCCGCCGAGCGCATGCTCGACGTTCTCGAAGAACACGCCGCTCACGGCCTTGTCGACCGTATCGAACAGGACGGTCTTTTCATCCAGCAGAAGATAGGCGTTGTAGGAAACGCCCTGCGGGACGCTGTAGACGCCCTCAAACATCGCGAGCCGGCGGTCGTTTGCGCCGACCCAGATCAGGTCCTCCCGAACTTTTTTTGTACAATACATTGCAGTCACCAATCCTTTTTTCAAAATCCAAACCCGCGGCAGACGGCAGATCCGGCCGCAGCGGGCGCCGGCGCCGTCACAGGCTTTCCCGTCGTGCATATCCGACGCGGCGGGCTCCTTTTATATCCATTATAATACAGGGATTCCCAAAAATCAATAGTAATTCTTATTTTTTACACTTTGACTTAATTTGCCCGGAAAACGGGGAATTTATACGGATTTCAGCAATTACAGATTGATTTTTTTGCTGCCTTCGCGTATAATGAATTTATATCTTGAACGGAAGGCGGCGACCCAATGCGTATCCGAAAAAAAGCACTCGGCGATAAAAATCTGGTCGGAGCGCGCATCGAAGCCGCACGCCGCACCCGCGGCATGAAGCAGAAGGAGCTGCTCGCACAGCTGCAGGTGCGCGGCGTGGACCTCAACGCCTCGGCGCTGTCGAAGCTCGAGGGCCAGCTGCGCATCGTGACCGACATCGAACTGCTCGCTTTCGCCGAGATCCTCGATGTCGACGTCATGTGGCTTTTGACGGGAAAGGAATGATTTCCCGAAATCTTTTGGGAGGCAGAATATGGCAGAATTTATCAAGGGGCACGCGCTGAGCGAAGGCAGCGCGCCCCTTGCCTGCCGGCTGCGGCGTTTCATCCTTACATTTTCTCAAGCATTTTCGGCAGGCGCCGTCCAAATGGACGGCGCCTGTTTTTGTTCCCGCACCGCGCAAAGCCGCGCGCGGCCGTTCCAGATAGAAATACACCCGAAGCGCCGCATACAGCACTTCGGGTGTTCAGAGAAACAGTGATTCTTATTTTTGGGCCGTCTTCTTGCCGGCTCTGTGCACCGTCCAAACGGTGTACAGCGGCGCGGCAATGCAGATCGACGAATAGCAGCCGACCACGACGCCGACCATCATCGGCAGCGCGAAGGTTTCCACGGTCGTCAGGCCGAAGATCACAGCGACGATGAAGATGACGAGCAGCGCCATGAAGGTCGTGAGCGACGTCAGGATCGAACGCGTCATCGTCTGGTTCAGGCTCTTGTTCACGATGCCCGGCAGCGCTGTGACGCTCTTCGTCGGCTCCAGTCTGCGGTTCTCACGGATACGGTCGTAGATGACGATCGTATCGTTCAGCGAGTAGCCGAGGATCGTAAGGACGACCGCGATGAACACGTCGTTGATCGAGAAGCCGAAGATGACAAATGCGAAAAACACGATCAGCACGTCGTGCAGCAGGGCGATGATCGCCGTGACGCCGGCGGAAAGGCCGCCGATCTTGCGGAAGCGCAGCGCGATGTACACGAGCAGGATCACGAAGGTGATCGCCATGCAGACGATGCACTTCTGGAAGAAGCGCGCGCCCATGGTCGGGTCAACCGAGCTGGACTCCACGACCGAGAAGGTGCGGTCCGCATACGCATCCGAAAGCTCCTGCGCGATCTGCTGCTGCTCCTCGAGCGAAACCGAATCGTTGCCCGCAAAGGAGACCGTCATCTGGTAGCCGTCGCCGTCGAGGCTCTCGTTGGTCGTGACGGAAACGGTTCTGCCCGTGGCCTCCTCCACGAGAGAGGCGATTTCATTCGAATCGACTTCGCCGTCGACCGCGTAGCGGATCATCGCGCCGCCTGCAAATTGCAGGTCGAGCTTCGGGCCGATGACGATGGTGCAGATAAGGCCGATCACGAGAACGGCGATCGAAAGCGCGAAGTAAATCTTTTTGTTCTTATAGAAATCGATGTTAAACTTTTTCATGCCTTATCCGAACCTCCAAACAGCCATTTTTTGCGAAGCGGCTTGAAGCCGGAAAGCGATTTGATCATCAGGCGCGAGAAGAACACGCCCATGATGAAGTTGCCGATCACGCCGACGAGCAGCGTGTAGCCGAACGAATAGATCGCGCCGGTTGTGGACGCGCCGAAGATCTGCGACAGGATGTTGGACGGGCCGAACACGCCGATCAGCATGACCGCGACGATCAGGATCGTGATGTTGCCGTCCACGATCGACCAGAGGCTGTTCGAGCAGCCGCGGTGGATCGCGCCGTCCAGCGTTTTGCCGCTGTACAGCTCCTCCTTGATGCGGCTCGCGGTGATGATGTTCGCATCGACGCCGACGCCGATCGAGAGGATGATGCCCGCAATGCCCGGCAGCGTCATCGTGAAGCTGTTCAGGAACGGGAAGTAACCGGAAACCGCGGCAAAGGTGATCGCCAGCTGGCCGAGCAGCGTCAGCATCGCGACAAAGCCCGGCAGGCGGAACACGATGATCATGAACACGGCGATCACGACAAACGCAATCACGCCTGCGATCATCATCGCATCGAGCGACTGCATGCCGATCGTCGGGTTCACCGTGCTGAAGTTCGAGGTCTCAAGCGCAAACGGAAGCGCGCCGCCCTGAATCGTGGAGGCGAGCTCCGAGGCGCTCTCCGCCGTAAAGTTGCCGGTAATCGAGGCCTGGCCGTTGTCGATGACCGAATTGACCGTCGGATAGGAGATCATCGTGTCGTCCATCCAGATCGAGATCGTCTCGCCCTGCAGGCGCTCCGTCGCCTCGGCAAACTTCTCGGCGCCCTCGTCCGAAAGCGTCAGGGAAACCGCGTATGTATAGCTGCCGGTCGTCGGGTCCTGCTGCATGACCGGCACCGCTTCCACAACGTCGCTGCCTTCGAGGATGACGTTTTCCGCCGTCGTGCCCGCCGGCGTCTCGTAAACGATGTTGCCGTTCTCGTCGGTCGTCTGGGTCTCATACTCCATGCCCTCGCGGAAGGTCAGCATCGCCGTTGCGGAAATCTCCTCGATGGCCGCTTCCGGGTCGAAGGTCGACTCGTCGCTTCTCCACGGGAACCGGACGATGATCCGGTCGTTCGCCGCGTCGGTGTAGATCTCGTAGTCGGTGATGCTTCTCGAGACCATGCGTCTCTCGATGATCGTTCTCGCAGCTTCGAGCTGCTCTGCCGTTGCATCGACGCCGTCGGCCGGGCTGAAGGTCGCCTCAACGCCGCCGCGGATATCGATGCCCCATCTGATATCGCTAACGCCCTTGATCCACGTGTTCTTCGTATCGCCGTTCTGCGTGTAGACGCCGAAAACCGCCGTATAGGTGAACACGAGGATGATCGCCGCGATGATAAAAAACACAGGTTTTTTGACTCGCTTCATCTTGTTATGTTCCTCCAGTGAACAAAGCCTCTGCGGCTTCATCCGTGATGTATTCCGAAAGCCGTCCCATCATATAAAGCAGGGTGGCAAGAACCACCCTGCAGTGTTATGAGACTATGGATTACTCTTCAGAAGCCTGCTCGTCGAGGAGCGCGCGGATGGAGAGAGAAACACGCTTCTTCTCGAAGTCGATGTCGGTGATCTTGACCTTGACCGTCTCGCCGACCTTCAGAACATCCTGCGGCTTTTCGATTCTTCTGTCCGCAATCTGGGAGATGTGGATCAGGCCGTCGATGCCCGGCAGGATCTTCGCGAACGCGCCGAACGTCGTCATGCCGACGATGGTCGCGTCGCACACGGTGCCGACCGGATACTGATTTCTGAGGATCTCCCACGGATTGTCCTCCGCCTTCTTGTAGCCGAGGGAAATCTTGCCGTTCTCGCGGTCGAGGCTCTTGACGTAGACATGGACGGTGTCGCCGACGGAGACAACCTCGCTCGGATGCTTGATGCGCGTCCAGGAAAGCTCGGAGATATGCACCATGCCGTCCACGCCGCCGAGATCGACGAACGCGCCGAAGTTCGTGAGGGACTTGACGGTGCCGGTGAACTCCTGGCCCTCTTCAACGGTCTCCCAGAACTTCTCCTGCGCAGCCTTTCTCTGCTCGCGGAGCACGGAGCGGATGGAACCGACGGCGCGGCGGCGCTGACGGTTGACCTCGATGATGCGGAACTGAACCTCGGTGTCCTTCAGGGGCTCGAGCGCGTCGCCGCGGTTCGCAACAGCCTGAGACGCCGGGATGAAGACGCGGATGCCGTTGTACAGGACGATCACGCCGCCCTTGACGATCTCCGTGACCTTGCCGGTGAGGATTTCCTCCGCCTCCATAGCGGCGGTGAGGTCTTCCCAGCCCTTGATCGCGTCGATGCGCTTCTTGGAGAGCATGATCGTGCCCTCCTGGTCGTTCGTCTTCATGATGAGAAGATCCATCTCGTCGCCGATCTTGACGAGATCCTCCGGCTTTGCGCCCGGATCCGAAGAGAGCTCAGAAGCCGGGATGAAACCGGCCTGCTTTCTGCCGACGTCAACATACACTTCGGTGGGAGAAATGCCAACTACAACACCGTGCACCTTTTCGTCTGTATTTAAGCTCTTGAGTGACTCTTCAAGCATCTCCTCAAAATTAAGCTCATTTGTTTCATTGATGTCTGTCATGGTAACAAGTACCTCCTTTATTATGCTTGCCGGTGTTGAGGCTCCGGCAGTGATGCCTATTTTTTGTCTGCCCGCAACGGGCAGCGCGTAAAGCTCGTCCGCGGTCTCGATGAGATACGTCTCACACGACGCCGCGCACACATCGCGCAGCTTTGCGGTGTTCGAGCTTTGCCGGCCGCCGACGACAAGCATCAGGTCGCTCTCAGCAGAGAGCGTCTTCGCCTCTTGCTGACGATTCGCGGTCGCATTACATATTGTATCAAAAACAGAAGCGTTTGTACATACCTTTTTGATGAAAAACAAACATTTTTCCCATTCTTCCACGTTAAAAGTGGTCTGCTGGCAGAAAAAAACGGGGATTTTTGCCAGTTCGGGGCGCGCCTGAAACATTTTTTCGAGCGCTTCGGCCGTCATGAAGGTGTCGAACGGCCCCTTGCAGCAGCCGAGGATGCCCTGCACCTCCGGGTGCTCCGCGTCGCCGGCGAACAGCAGGTGCCGCCCCGCCGCGGAATTTTCGGAGACGAGATCGTGGATTTTCTGGACGAACGGGCAGGTCGCGTCGACGAACGGGACGCCGCGCGCGCGGAGCGCTTCGGTCACCGACGGCGGCACGCCGTGCGAGCGGATCACCACCGTCTCCCCCGGCTGCGCTTCCGCCGGGCTGTGGATGATCCGCACGCCGCGGGCCGAGAGGCTCTCGACCAGCTGCGGGTTGTGGATGATCGGCCCGAGCGTGCAGACGCGCGCCCCCTGCTTCAGCAGGTCGTAAACGGTTTCGACTGCGCGGTTCACGCCGAAGCAGAAGCCCGCGGTTTTGGCTACACGGATCATACGCTTTTCCACCTGTTCTCGAGGATGTCGAGGCTCTCCGCGCGCAGCGCCTTCACCTGCTCGAACACCTCGCGCGAAACGCGGCGGTACAGCATGTTCGACTCCTCGGTGAGCCCGAGCGCTTCAAACGGGATCGGCTTGCCGATGTTGATGACCATGCGTTTGAAGATCTTCGGCGGCTTGCCGCCCTCGCCGATGATCGCAACCGGCACGATCGTGCACTGCGTCTTGTACGCGAGCATCGCGACGCCCGTTTTCGGGTTCAGCGGCTCGCCGGTCTTCGAGCGCGTCCCCTCGGGGAACATGCAGACGACCTTTTCCTCCTTCAAAAGGCGGATCGCCGTCTGGATGCCCTCCGCGCCGCCCGTGCCGCGCGCGATCGGGAAGGCGCCGACGCCCTTGAGGAAGCCGCCGAACAGCTTGTTTTTAAAAAGCTCCGCTTTCGCCATATAGTGGAGCTGCCGCCCCGGTATCGCGCAGCCGAGGTAGATCGGGTCGCCGAGCGTCACGTGGTTCGAGCAGAGGAGCGTCCGCCCCGAAAGCGGCATGTTCTCCCGGCCGACGATGCGGTACGGGTGCAGGAATTTAAAGAAAAACAGCAGCACGTGCTTGGCGAGGGTGTACCACCAGGGCGCTCCGTTCTTTTTTTTCGCCACGATGTCAGCTCCTTTCGCGGACGATTTCGAGCAGGCGCTGCACGGCGCCCTCGAAGTCCAGATCGGAGGTGTCGAGCAGGACGCTGTCCTCTGCCGGCTTCAGCGGCGCCGTCTCCCGGTTCATGTCCTGCTCGTCGCGCTGCCGGATCTCCCGGAGCGTCTGTTCATAATCGACCGGCGTACCCTTCTGCTCCATCTCCAGGCAGCGGCGGCGCGCGCGCTCCTCGGCGGAGGCCGTCAGAAAGACCTTGACCTGCGCGTTGGGCAGCACGACCGTGCCGATGTCCCGGCCGTCCATGATCACGTTATAGCGCTCCGCCATACCGGTCTGGAGCGAAAAGAGGAACTTCCGCACCGCGGGGATCGCCGAGACGGCCGAGGCCGCCATCGAAACCGCCGGCGTGCGAATCTCGTCGGTCACGTCCTCGCCGCAGAGCAGCACGTGCTGGCCGTCCGGCGCGTGGCGCAGGTCGACCGCAACGCCGGCGAGCGCCGCTTCGACCGCCTCGGCGTCCGCGGGCTCCACGCCGCTGCGCAGCATGTGCAGCGCCACCGTGCGGTAGAGCGCGCCCGTGTCGACGTAAATGAAGCCGAGCGCCCGGGCCGCAGCCTTCGCGACGCTGCTCTTGCCCGCACCGGCGGGGCCGTCAATCGCAATAGCAAACATAATGTTGATTCTTCCTTTTTATAGATTTGATCCGGCCGCAAAGCCGGTGGAGAACGCAATCTGCAGGTTGAAGCCGCCCGTATAGGCGTCGACGTCGATGATCTCGCCTGCAAAGTAGAGGCCGGGCACGCGCTTCGACTGCATGGTCTTCGGGTCGATCTCGCGGACGGACACGCCGCCCGCCGTGACGATCGCGCCGGAAAGCGGGCCGAAGCCGGAGACCTCCACCCGGAAGTGCCGGAGCACATTGCGCAGCGACGCGCGCTGCTCGCGCGTGACCGCGTTGCACTTTTCCTCCGGCGGGATCCCCGAGCGGCGCACCACGACCGGGATCATCTTCTGCGGCAGCAGCTCGCCGAGCGCGTTGCCGAAGTTGCGGTTTTTGTTCTTTTCGAGGTCGCGCAGCAGCCGCTGGTCGAGCTGCGCGTCGTCGAGCGCCGGCTTCAGGTCGATTTCGACCGTGTACCGCCCCGGCTCCATGCGCCGCATATGCGCGCTGGCGCTCAGGATCGTCGGGCCGGAAAGGCCGAAGTGCGTGAAGAGCAGCTCGCCGAAATCCGTATAGACCGGCTTCTTTTTGCCGCGCTCCCAGATAGAAACGCCGCAGTTGCGCAGCGAAAGCCCCTGCATCGCCGGGCAGTCCGGGTCCGGCGACTCGAGCGCGACGAGCGACGGCCGCAGCGGCTCCACCGTGTGGCCGAGCGCCCGCGCAAGCCGCGCGCCGTCGCCGTTGGAGCCCGTGCCCGGGTAGGAGGCGCCGCCGCACGCGAGCACGACGGCCTTCGCCCGGTAGACCGCGCCGCGGTCCGTTTCGACGCCGGACACCGCGCCGTCCTCCAGGCAGACGGCGCGCACCGCCCCCTGCACCACCGGCACGTCGAGCGCTTTCAGCCGCCGGGCCAGCGCGTCGGCCACGTCGTGCGCGTTGTCGGAAACCGGAAAAACGCGGTTCCCGCGCTCCGTTTTGAGCGGCACGCCGAGCGCTTCAAAGAAGCGCATCGTCTCCTGTGGCGGAAACGACTGCACGGCGCCGTACAGGAAGCGCCCGTTGCCCGGCGTGGATTCGATGACCGTGCGCGGCTCGCAGTTGTTCGTCACGTTGCAGCGCCCTTTTCTCGTGATGCGCAGCTTCCGGCCGAGCCTGTCGTTCTTCTCGACAAGCAGCACCCGGCGCCCGCGCGCCGCCGCCGTGATCGCCGCCATCATGCCGGCGGGGCCGCCGCCTGCAATGACCGCATCCAGTGCGTTAGAGGTCATCGCTCTTGTTTTCCACCTTTTCGTAGACGCCGTACTCGTCCCAGATATTTTCGAGGTCGCAGAGCGTTTTGGCCACCTCGTCCTTTTTCTTGATCGCCACGGTGACGATCAGTGCGTTGATCAGCGCGAGCGGGCCGACGAGCGAGTCGACGAACGAAACCATGTCGCTCTTGGCCAGCAGCACCTGCTGCGCACAGGAGGCCAACGGCGAAAGCGTGCTGTCCGTGATCGCGATGACGGACGCGCCGCGGTCGGAGGCGTAGCGCAGCGCCTTGGCCGCCTTCTTGGAATAGCGCGGGAAGCTGATGCCGATCAGCGCGTCGCCCGGGCCGATGTGGACGATCTGCTGCAGGATCTGCGCCTCGCTCGTCGCGTTGATGAGCTGCACGGCGTCGAATACGAGCGACATGTAGTGCGCGAGGAACGTCGCGAGAGCCAGCGAGCTGCCCGCGCCGATGATATACACGCGCTTGGCCTGAACGAGCGCGTCGGCCGCGCTGTAAAACGCCTCGTGCGAAACCGTCTCCTTCGTGCGCCGGATGATGTCGATGTCCTGCTCCAGCGAAGCGTCCAGCAGGCGCTCGAGCGGCGTATTGGTCGAGGTGATCTCCAAGCGCTGCACGCTTGTCAGGCGGTTGCGGATCATCTCCTGCATCGCCTGCTGCAGGGCCGGATAGCCGGAATAGCCGATCTCCGTCGCAAAGCGCACGACCGTGGATTCGCTCACGCCGACGACCGCGCCGAGCTTCGAGGCGGTCATAAAGGCCACTTTGTCGTAATGCTCCTCGATGTACCTCGCGATCAGCCGCTGGCCCTTGGAAAACGATCGCGCGTTCTGCTTGATCCGATCCGTTAGCTGAATGTTCATGTTCTGTTTTCCTTCCTTTTAAAGCGGAACGCCCGATGCAGCCGGGGCTCCGGTTTTGCGCCTCTGCGTAGGCACACAAGACGCCATTATGTTTATAATAACGGATAATCCTGCAAAAATCAAGCGCTTCTTGCGCAGATTCCGGCTGAAAACGCACAGTTTTTGCAGGGATTTTTTCTTTCGCTGCATTCTTTTGGGTCGCCGGCCGGATTTTTCCGCATTGCCCTTGCAAATCGCAGACACACATTGTATAATTTCATAGAAACAGGCGCGCATCGCAAAATATTTTGTGCGGTTGGCACGCAGATCGGAGGACATAATCCCTTTTCTGCCGCGCACGCCCGCACCGCGCCGGAAATCTGTACAGAGAGGATCGTCCCTGACGCGCAGGGACAGGGAAAATTTTCATGGAAGCATCCAAATGTATTGCCGCCGTCAAGGAAAACATCGGCCGCGTCATGATCGGCTCGGCCTCGGTCATCGACCTGCTCCTGACCGCCATGATCGCCGACGGCCACGTGCTGATCGAAGACGTGCCCGGCATGGGCAAGACCGTGCTCGCCAAGTCGCTCGCCAAGTCCGTTTCGGCGAGGTTCTGCCGCATCCAGTTCACCCCGGACCTGCTGCCCAGCGACGTGACCGGCCTCAACTATTTTAATCAGAAGGAAAACGAGTTCATCTTCAGCCCCGGCCCGGCCTTCTGCAACATCCTGCTGGCCGACGAGATCAACCGCGCCACGCCGCGCACGCAGTCCAGCCTGCTCGAGTGCATGGGCGAGCGGCAGATCACCGTAGACGGCGAAACGATGCAGCTTGAGGCGCCGTTCTTTGTCATCGCAACGCAGAACCCGATCGAGACGCTCGGCACCTACCCGCTGCCGGAGGCCCAGCTCGACCGCTTCCTGATGCGCATCTCGATGGAAGCGCCGGACAAGGAACAGGAAAAGGCCATCCTGCTGCGGTTCATGCGGGACGAGCCGCTGGAGACGCTCGGCAGCGTCTGCACCGGCGCGGATATTCTCGAGCTGCAGCGGCTCGCGCGCGAAATCTACGTGCACCCCGTTCTGCTCGACTACCTCGTCTCGCTCACGCAGGCGACGCGCGACTGGCCGAACGTCGAGATGGGCGTCAGCCCGCGCGGCAGCCTCGCCCTGCTGCGCGCCGTGCGCGCCTTTGCGCTCGTGCGCGGCGGCACGTACGTCGTTCCCGAGGACATCAAGGCCGTCGCCGTGCCGGTGCTCGCGCACCGCATCCAGCTCAGCGGCTCTGCGGGCCTTGTCGCCGCACAGAAGCAGGTCATCGCCGACGTGCTCGCTTCCGTCCCGCTGCCGACGGAGGACTGGTCAAAGTGATTCTGACAATCCTCCTTCTTCTGCTGGCGCTCGCGCTTGTCTTTTTCGCGCAGAAGCTGCTGTTCCGCAGGTTCTGGGACCGGAATCTCGAGGTGCGGATCGAGTTCGACCGCGAATACGTCTTCTGCGGCGAGGACGCAAACCTCACCGAAACCATCGTCAACAACAAATACCTGCCGCTCCCCGTGCTGGAGGTCGGCTTCGACATGAGCCGCTTTCTCGCCTTCCGCGAGGAGGACAACTCCATGGTCAGCGACATGACCTACCGCCGCGACATCTTCACGGCCTCGTTCAAGCAGCGCATCACGCGCACGCTGCCGTTTCAGGCCAAAAAGCGCGGCTACTACCGCATCGCCTCCACAACGGTCAGCTCCCTCGACTTTCTGATGCAGGACAAGCTCGTGACGCACATCCCGCAGTCGACGGAGTTTTACGTGCTCCCCGCGCGGCTGCCCGCCGAGCAGATCCGCATCCCCTACAGCAAGATCATGGGCATGCTCGTCAGCCGCCGGCGCGTGTACGACGACCCGTTTGAGTTCGCCGGCATCCGCGACTACCGCCGCACCGACCCGATGAAGCACATCAACTGGAAGGCCTCGGCGCGAAACGGCAGCCTGCTCGTCAACCTGCACGAATCGACGCTGTCGCAGAAGGTCGTCCTGCTGCTCGACTGCGAAGGCGCCGGCAGCGCTTCCGTGGACACGCTGAACGAGGTCTCGATCTCCATCGCGGCCGCCCTCGCCGCGCGCATGCTGCAGGACGGCATCTCCGTCACGATTCTGAGCAACGGCGCGGACGTCCTGACCGAAAAGCCGCTGTGCACCGGCGAGCTGACCGGCCGCAGCACCGCGCTGCACGTGCGCCGGCAGCTCGCGCGCCTCGTCTGCCGAAAGGGCCTGCTCCCCATGGAGACGCTGCTGCGCGGCGAGCTGGAACGCAGCGGGAAGGAAAACAACCTGTATGTGCTGATTTCCAAGGAGCAGAAACAGCATCTTCTGCCCGCGCTCGAAGCGCTTGCGGGCGGGCACGAAGCCGTCTGGATCCTGCCCGAGGACCGGAACATGCCCGAACGCCACAAAATGAACGAAACATCCAGGCATGTCGATATTGTGAGGTGGAGCGTATGAAAATAAAAGGCAGGCGCATCCCGGTGCGGCGCTTTGTCTGCATCGTGCTCGGCTGGCTGCACGGCGCCCTGATCTTCGCGCCGATTTACGCGAGCGTTGTGAACTTCTTCAACCCGGACTTTTCACAGGCGGATATCCTGCTCTACCATCTGCGCGGCATGCTGGTCGCGGTCCCGGTCGCGCTTTCCTGGTTTGCCGAGCGCTACCTGCGCAACATCGTCATGTACCTGATCGCGAGCATATCCATATCGGCGCTGACGGTCGAGATTTTCGACAGCTGGTTTATGTTTATCCCCGCGATCATCATCTGCTTCTTCCGCTTCCGCAACCGCCTGACCGGCGAGACGCATTCGCTGCTCGACTTCGCCGTCTATCTCGCGCTGCCGCTGTTTCTGATCCCGGTGCTGGCCTCTTTCTTCTATGCGTCTATCGACCGGATCTATCAGGTCACGGCGCCGTTCTGCGCCGCGCTCTACTTCCTGCTCTGCTTCGCGCAGCGCGGCATCGCGCGGATCGACGAATACATCGAGATGAACCGCACGATCCGCAATCTGCCGGGGCGGCGCATCTTATTGATCGCGACGGCCATGCTGCTTATCATCCTCCTGATCTTTGCGGCTATCCTTCTGCCGCCGCTGCTTCTGAACCAGAGCGAGTACCGCTACACGCCGCCGCCCACCCCGGAGGGTACCGCCGCCACGCCGCAGCCCTCGGACACGCAGCAGGGCGATTTCGAGGACAACGCGTGGATCTCTGCGCTCGATTCCGAGCCCAATCCGACCTTGACCTTTATATTCAGGCTGCTCGAATACATCGTCCTCGCCGCCGCAAGCATCGGCATTGTTTTCGGCATCGTCTTCGGCGCGCTGCGGCTGAGCCGCATGTTCCGGCAGTCCTTCCGGGACCGGGGCGACCTCGTCGAAAACCTGCAGGACGACAAGGTCGAGACGGTCCGCGAAAAGCGGCAGACGCGCGACCGGCCCCGCTTCTTCGACCGTTCGCCGAACGCCGTCGTGCGGCGCCGCTACCGCAGGACGATCCTGCGCGCCGCCAAGGAGCCGCCGCAGCCGTGGATGTCCCCGGCCGAGGCCGAAGCGCACGCCCGGCTTGCCGGCGGCGATATGGACCGCCTGCACGACCTCTACGAAAAGGCGCGCTACAGCGCAGACGGCTGTTCGCGCCAGGACGCCGCCCGTCTGTAACGCCGAAGGCGCCCGGTACCGTTCCAAGCGAACGGCGCCGGGCGCCCTTTTTCATGCCGTATTTATTTCAGATATTTGCACACAAACGGATGCAGCCTGCGGATGTAAAAAACGATGAGGCCGTTCAGCGCGAGGTCGTACAGGATAAAAACCGCGTTCATCAGGAGCAGGAGCACCGGGATGAACGGCCAGCCGAACGGCAGCATCTCCGCGAGCGGGATGCCGAGCAGCCAGACCGCCAGCAGCGCTTCGAGCACCGCGGCCGCGTTGAAAACCAGCAGCTTCATCGCCCAGCGGGCCACGCTGTTCCGAATGCGCGAAAGCGTGCCGTACAGCGCCGGGTAATACCCGAAAAAGACGATATAAAAGAGCGTGGCTTCGCGGTCCGGCACAAGCAGCGCCGCGAGCACGCTGACAATCGCATACACCGCCACGCCGGATCTCACATCCGTTTCCGCGACGACCGCGATCAGAAAGCAGCCGGCGACCGCCGGCAGCGCGATCGTCGCGACCGGAACAACGCCCGTCAGGAACAGGACGACGACGGACAGCGCGGCGATCACGCCGCACAGCGCGACTTTCGAGGTTTTACTGCGCATGATGCATTTCCGCCTCCGATCAGCAGCAGGAAATCAGGTCGCCGCCCATGCACTCGCAGCAGCAGTCGGCGCAGATCAGCCCCTGGCACATGTCGCAGGCATTGCAGCCGCCGACGCCGGAGGTGCTCATATTCGGATTATACCCGCCGTACACGCCGCTGCGCTGGTTCATCGCCTGGTTCAGCGCAGCCTGATACTCCGCGTTTCCCGGGTCCATCTGGCAGGCGCGCGTGAAGTGCTCCTTCGCTTCCTCCAGCCAGCCGCGCCGAAACAGCACGGTGCCCTTGAGGAAATACCACTCGGCGTTCCGGCTTTCCACCGGCACGCCGTTGAGCAGCTGCTCCGCATCCGCAATGCGGCCGGACATGATGTAGTTGCGCACGTCGCTGAAGCTCGACGAGCCGCTGCTGCGCGCGCCGCCGGACGCATAGCCGCCCGTTGTGCGGTTCTTGCGCTGCGCGACGATCGTGTCGTACGCCTCGTTGATCTCCTTCATCTTTTCGCTCGCCAGCTCCGAAAGCGGGCTGTCCGCATACTGGTCGGGATGATATTTTTTTGCGAGCTTTCTGTAAGCGTCTTTTACTTCCTCATCGCTCGCCGACGGCGAAACGCCGAGAACCTTGTACGGATCTGTCATACCCTATAATTCCTTTCCCTTTCTCGAGGTGCGCTTTATGTGTAAAAACAGGATCTCCCGCTGCATTTCGGGGAGGCCCTTGTGCAGTATGTTTTCCAAAATGCCCGTGAACTGCCCCTGCGGCAGAAGATTTGCCGCGGGTACGACCATTGCGAGCGAGCCGTTGAGCACGGCGTTGCATTCGCGGTCCGCCGCATCGCGCTGCGCTTCGGGCAGCGCGCCGCCCGCATACGGCGCAAGCCCGAGTTTTTCCACAAACGGATTGAAGCTCCCGTCCTTCAGGTCGTCCGGAAGATCATCCGCCGCATCCATAATATAGACCCAGCGGCCGAGAAAATACCCGAGCTGCTGCAAAACGGCCTTTTCGGCCTCTGTCCCGCCGAGCTCTCCACAGACCGTGCGCAGCATTTCCGCCGTCGGCGCCGCGCAGGCGTCTATCGAAGCGTGTTCCGCGTGCTCCGCAGCCCGCTGCGCATCCATCATCGTCTGCGCCGCCTCCGCCATAAACGGAAAATCCGCCGCCGCCTTTTTCAGCGCGCGCCGGCTCAGGGCATACAAAAAGCGCGCGCCGAGCGATTTCACCGCGCTCTCATCTTCGATATTGTCGCGAAACTTCTGCGCCGTCATGATCACGGAAAGCGCCGCCGCCTTGTGGAAGCATGCCTCCGCGTAACCGTCTTCGCTGTTCGGGCAGACGTATGTGCACTTTTTCAGCGGGTTGCAGGTGCACCGCTTGCGCTCCGCCCTGAGCTTCGCCTCGCGCTGGTTCAGCGCGAGGAGCGCGTAAAACGTACAGTCATAGCTGAGCGTCATCCGCATGAGCGGGCCATAGTATCGGCCGAGCGCCCGGCAGAGCTGGCAGTAAACGCCCTTGTATGCGTCGTATTCCTTGACGAGCATTTCGCCCTTGAACGGACGCACGTATCCAAACATCGCCGAACCGCTCCTTTCCGAAGCCTATTGTACTTGATTCGCATAAAAATGTGTTGAACAGATTGTAAATATTAACGCAGGCCACGCGCCGTTTTCCCGATGTCGAGCACCCGCTGCGCCCAATCCCGGTAAAAAGCCGCCTCGTGCGACACAAGCAGCACCGTGCCCGGAAACGCCGCGAGCGCCGTCTGCAGCGCCTCCTTGGCCTGCGCGTCGAGGTGGTTCGTCGGCTCGTCCAGAATCAGGAAGCTGCACGGCCGCAGCGCGAGCATGCAGAGCTTCACCTTCGCCTGCTCGCCGCCGGAAAGCGTGCCGACCGGCTGCAGCGCGTGCTTTGCCGAAATGCCGCACTGCGCGAGGCTGCGGCGCACCGCTTTGGCGGAGAGGGCCGGGAAAGCGTCCGAAACCAGCGCGGCCGGCGTGCGGGCCGGGTCCGCCCAGACGAGGTCCTGCGCGTAGTAGCCGATAACCGTCTGCGGCGAAAACGCAAAGCTGCCCGCAAGCGCCGGCTGCGCGCCGACAAGCGTTTTGAGCAGCGTGGATTTCCCGATGCCGTTGAATCCCGTGACGACGATCTTCTCCCCGCCGCGGACCGAAAAGCTGATTTCCGACAGCACCGGGTAATGGTAGCCGACCGACAGCCGGTGCACCGC
>DSTMC04003__coassemble_737_pt1 | contig 48649 bp, 43 predicted proteins | sample DSTMC04003__metabat2_high_PE_020 | metagenome-assembled genome bin DSTMC04003 | reverse complement strand
GGGAATTCCTCCGCGAGCGCTTCGGCGCAGCGCACCGCGCTTTCATCGGGCTGCACATGCAGCAGGTCGATGCGCGATGCGCCGGAATCGCGCAGTGCCTCGCCGACAGCCGCCGCATTGCCGGAGCAGCCGAAAACGCTGGCCGTGTCGCCGTCGATCCGCGCGGTGCAGGCGGCAAGCGGCGTGTGGTAGACCAGCAGCCGCGTCCCTCTGCCGTTCAGATACCAGTTCGCAGCCATCCCGAAGGCCAGAACACCGGCCGCGAGCGTATACAGCACAGCCGTGTGGCGCCCTCTGAACAGCCGGAGCCCGCAGAGCAGGAACACGGTGCAGAGCAAAACCGTCGGCGCGGCATACGGGCCGGAAATGCAAAAGGCGTTTGGAAACGCGTCGGCCATCCAGCGCACGACGGCGTTCTGGTATTTGGCGAGCAGGCCGCTCAAAAAGACAAAGGGCGCAGCCGCCGGCGCGAGAAACGGGATGTTGAGGCAGACCGCCGCGAGCAGGCCGAAGCGGAGCAGCCAGGCGGAGGCGTAAAGCACGAGTATAGAGGTCAGCACGGCCGAGAAGCTGACGCTGCCGAAAACGTAAAGCTGCACCGGCATGGCGCCGAGAATCGCGCAGACCGAGGTGACGGCCGGGGACAGAATGCGCTGGAGGCGCATCCTGCGGCGCACGTTTCGGACGCGGCCGGTCAGGGCGCGCATCATGCGCGGGTTGAGCGCAAGGATGCCGAGCGTCGCAGAAAAGGAGAGGAGCAGGGAAACGTCGCCGGCGCAGAACGGATTGACGAGGGCCAGAAACAGGATCGCGACCCCGAGCGAATTCAGCGCATCGGCTTTCCGGCCGATCAGGATGCCGGTCAGCAGAATGATCTGCATGATGCCGCTGCGCACGACCGTGGCCGACAGGCCCGAAACCGCCATGAAAGCGAGAATAAAGGCGATGGAGATACCGGCGGCATACTTCCGGCGGACGCCGAGCAGGCTGAGCGCGCCGAGCGCAAACTGCGCGATGATGGCCATGTGCATGCCGGAGATGACCAGAATATGAGAGGCGCCGGCCGTGCGGTAGGCGCTGTTGAGCGGGTCGGAAATGTCGTTGCGCAGGCCGACCAGCATCGCGGTGAGAACGGCCGCTTCGTCCTTCGGCAGCGCGCGGAGCAGGCTGTCCCGCACCTGCGCGCGCACGGCCGCACTGTAGTAGGCGGGCGGCTTCTGCGCAGCGGGCGTGACGGCGATCTGCTCATAATCCGTGATGTAGGCGGCGAAGAGCTTGCCGTCGGCAAGCTGGGCGGCGCGGGAGGAAAGCCCGCCGTCATCCAGAAAAGGGACAAACCGGACGGTGCACTCCACGGTGTCGCCGATTTCGGCAGGCAGCGCTTCCCCGTGCGACAGGCGGACCGAAAAGTCCACCGACTGGCCGGTGTCCTCAATCGAGCGGACCCGTGCCGTATAGCGGAAATTCCCGGAATACGCCTCGGCCTCCGATTCGATCACGGCCCGGATGCGGTAGGTGTTCCCGAGATAGCGCTCCGCCGGGCGCACCGTCAGGAGCATCAGCACGGAAAACACGGCCATGCCCGCAGCGGCCGCGCAGAGCACGAGCATCCGCGCGGGATGGCGGCGGTGCATGCGAAAGACAAAGCAGAGAGGGACGGAGAGAAGCAGCGCCGCCGCGATGTACGGGGTGACGGATTCCCCGAGAAAAGTCGCGAGCAGCAGCGCGCCGAAGTAGGAGAAGCCGATATACACGGCGGGGCGGGAGACGGCGCGCATGCGGTCACACCTCCAGAAGCAGGCGGCGAATGTCCGCATAGCTGCGCGCTTCATGCGTCACCGGCACGCCGAGCGTGTTCGGCAAGCCATGCGGGTTGTACCAGATCGAGGCCATACCGGCGTTCTGCGCGCCGCGCATGTCGGAGGTCAGGGAATCGCCGATCACGACGCAGTTGTCCGCCGCAGCGCCCGGGATGTGCGCGAGCACGTAATCGAAATAGCGCTTGTCCGGCTTTGCCGCGCCCGCCGTTTCCGAGATAAAGCAGCCACGGATATAGGGGAGCAGGCCGGAATTCTGCAGCCTTGTTTTTTGAGAAACGGCGTTGCCGTTCGTCACGATATAAATCGGGTACTTTTCGGCAAGCGCCGCGAGCAGCGCCTCTGCGCCGGGAAAAACGGTTCCGGTCTGTCCGAGAAAATCAAAATACAGCGAATTGACAAGATCGGGATCCCTCTGCGGCAGACCTGCCTCGCAGAAGAAATCCACAAACCGGCCGCGGTACAGCGCCGGCTTTGTACACAGCCCCTGCTCGAAGCGCCGCCACCAGCGCTCGTTGCAGTCGTTGTACAGGCGGAGCACCGCATCGCTGTACGGCACCGCGTCGTTCAGCCCGGCCGCGCGGTACATGCGTTCAAAGGCAAGCGCCATATCGCGGTTGAAATCGAGCAGCGTCTCGTCGATGTCAAAGAGTAGGTATTGATACACGTCGTGTCGCCCGCCTTTCCTCAGGTCAGAAAATAAACGGCAAGTCCGACTGCCGCTGCCTGCAGCAGGATAAACAGCGGCAGCAGAAGCATGAATTTTAGGTGTTTTGTCTTGTGGCGGATCAAAAGCATCGCCGCAAATTCGCCGAGCGCCCCGCCGAAAAAGCCGAAGAGCAGCAGCGTGCGCTCCGGGATGCGCCAGGCGCCGCGCCGGGCCCGGCGCTTGTCGGAAACCGCGAGCAGCGCGGCGATCAGATTGATTGCGGCGAAATACACGATGGCCGCATAGAGAACCGGTTTTGGCATAAACGCTCCATTTCTTCATAAGCATGGTATCAGGACAGGTTTATCTTACCGCAAATCGCGGCTTCGGTCAAGCGATGCGGCGCATGGAACCGGAAGAAGAAAGGAAAAGGCGTATGATTCAGCTGAAAAGGACCCATTATATCGCGGCGCTCGTCGTTCTGGCGCTCGTCGTACTCTTCGCTGCGTGGAGCCGAAACGGCTCGGCGCCGGTCGACCCGGCACAGTCGGCGGCAGCGGAAAGCGCGCAGACAGTCTCGGCGGACACAGCACCGGCCGAAAGCGCAGCCCCCGCCGCACAGGCTGCCGCAGAGACCGAGGAAACGCCGCTCGTCGGCGTGTGGATCCCCTACATGTCGCTTTCCACAACGGAAAAGACGGAAACTGCGTTCAAGGAAAACTACGACGCAAAGCTCGAGAGCGCAAAGGCGGCGGGGGCAAACGCCGTGTTCGTCCACGTCCGCCCGTTCGCGGACAGCCTGTATCCCTCGGAGTACGAGCCCTGGTCGCACATCCTGACCGGCACGCAGGGGGAAGACCCGGGCTACGACCCGCTGCAGTATATGGTCGACAGGGCGCACGAGTGCGGCATGCAGTTCCACGCGTGGATCAACCCGCTGCGCATCTCGACGGATGCAACGCCGGGCGCGCTGGCCGAAAGCAGCTTCTACATGCAGAACCGCGAGACGAACCCGTTCTATTTCCTCGAATACGACGGCGGGATCTACTACAACCCGGCCAGCGCCGTCGTCCGCGAACGGATCGCGAACGGCGCGGCGGAAATCGCGGCGCTGTACGACGTCGACGGCATCCATTTCGACGACTACTTCTATCCGACGGACGACGAATCGATCGACGCCAACCAGTACGCCGCCTATGTGGAGGAGACGGAAGAGCCGCTCCCGCTGCACGAGTGGCGCACCGCAAACATCAACGCGCTGATCGCCGCGGTTTACCACCGCATCAAGCAGACTGCGCCGGACGTCGTGTTCGGCATTTCGCCGCAGGGCAATCTCGACAACAACGAGAAAATCAACGCGGACGTACTGACCTGGTGCGCGCAGAGCGGGTACATCGACTACATCTGCCCGCAGCTCTACTACAGCTTTGAAAACGAAGCCCTTCCGTTCGAGGAAGCGCTCCAGCAGTGGAACGCGATGGAGCGTCTCGACAGCGTGAAGCTCTATATCGGGCTTGCCGTGTACAAGGCGGGAACGGATGCGGACAACGGCACGTGGCTCAACACCGACGACACGATCGCGCGGCAGATCGAGCGCGCCGAGGAGACCGGTGCGGACGGCGTGATCCTGTACGCGGTCGACTATCTGGACCGGGAGGAGACCCGCGCGGAGATGGCAAACGCCCGGGCGGCCATCGACGCTTTCGGCGCGTAATTTTCTTGATTTTGCAAAATTCATGGCGCCGACTTGCAAAACGACCCTCTGCGTGCTATACTTATAGCTAAATAACTGATAAAGGGGGACTCATTTTGTCCAACGATTACAATGAGATTTCGGCAAGACTGCGCGAGCTCCGCGAAGTCAGCGACTATACGGTCGAACAGCTTGCACAGGAGCTCGGCGTAGATCCGGAAGTCTACCGCGGCTATGAAGAAAACGGTCACGACATCCCGATCAGCCTGATCTATGAGGTTGCAAACAAGTTCGGCGTAGACTTCACCGAGATCGTCACCGGCATACCGGCCAAACTGGACAGCTACCACATCGTGCGCCGCGGCAAGGGCAAGGTTGTCAACCGCAACCCGGAATACTATTTCGAAGACCTCGCCTATCGGTACTACGGCAAGGTTATGCAGCCGCTGCTCGTGACGCTGGAGCCGACGGATACGCCGGCCGGCCTCATCACGCACAGCGGGCAGGAGTTCAACCTGGTTCTGGAAGGCACAGTCATCGTCCATTACGACGGGGAAGAATTCACGCTCAAGGCGGGGGATTCCATTTACTTCAACCCGACGAAGCCGCACGGCCAGCGCTGCGGCGGCGACGTAAAGGCGCGTTTCCTGACGGTTATTGCAGAGTGAGACAAAGGGATGACAGCGCCCGGCGCTGTGTAAAAATATAAAAGGACTGTTGCAAATGTTACTCGATCGATTTCTGCCTCGTATCGAATTCGATTCCTACGAGGATTTTAAAGCAAACTACAAGGTGAATGTGCCGGAAAACTTCAATTTCGGCTTCGACATCGTGGACGCGTGGGCGGACAGCGAGCCGGAAAAGAAGGCGCTTGTCTGGTGCGACGACCACGACCACGAGCGGATCTTCACCTTCACCGATATCAAAAAGCTTTCGAACCGCGCGGCGAACTTTTTCAGAAGCATCGGCATCCGCAAGGGAACCGTCGTCATGCTGATCCTGCGCCGCCGCTGGGAATACTGGGTCTGCGCGACGGCGCTGCATAAGCTCGGCGCCATCCTGATCCCGGGCTCGCTGCAGCTCACGAAAAAGGACATCGTTTACCGCGGCAACTCCGCTTCGGTGCAGACGATCGTCTGCGTCAACGACCCGTTTGTCATCGAGCAGATCGAAACCGCAGAGGGCGACGTCCCCTCCCTGCAGAACAAGGTCATGGTCGTCGACCACCGCGAGGGCTGGCTCACGCTGAACGATGAGCTCGAGCGGTTTTCCGACGTGCTCGAGCGCCCGACCGACGATCAGGCGACGCGCTGGGACGACATCATGCTCGTGTACTTCACCTCCGGCACAACTGGCATGCCGAAGATGGTGCAGCACAATTTTGCGTACCCGCTCGGCCACATCATCACGGCGAAGTACTGGCAGCGCGTGGAGGAAAACAAGCTGCACATGAGCGTTTCGGACTCCGGCTGGGCCAAGTTCGGCTGGGGCAAGATCTACGGACAGTGGATCTGCGGCGCGGTCGTTTTCGCCTACGACATGGATAAATTCGTGCCGCTGCACCTGCTCGAAAAGATCACGAAGTATAAGGTCACGACGTTCTGCGCGCCGCCGACGATGTTCCGCTTCATGCTGCAGGAGGATGTGACAAAATTCGATCTCTCCTGCATCCACCACTGCTGCATCGCGGGCGAGCCGCTGAATCCGGAGGTCTTTAAAAAGTGGTACAACCTGACGGGCCTCGAGCTCTGCGAGGGCTTCGGCCAGTCGGAAGGCCCCGTGCTGATCGCGAACTTCCAGTGGTTCAAGCCGATTCCCGGTTCGACGGGCAAGCCGTCGCCGCTCTTTGACATTCAGCTGATCGACAGCGACGGCAATGTCTGCGAGGACGGCGACGAGGGCACGATCGCGATCATGGACGTGAAGCACAACCCGCCGACCGGCCTGTTCACCGGCTATTTCAAAAACCCGGAGATGACGGAGGAAAAGCTCGGCGGCGCTTACTACGATACGGGCGACGTGGCGTGGCGCGACAGCAAGGGGTATTACTGGTTTGTCGGCCGCAACGACGACGTCATCAAGTGCTCCGGCTACCGCATCGGGCCGTTTGAGGTGGAATCCGCCATGCTCGAGCATCCGGCCGTCGTCGAGTGCGCGATCACCGGCGCGCCGGACCCGATCCGCGGACAGGTCGTCAAGGCAACCGTCGTGCTCGCCGAGGGCTACGAGGGCACGCCGGCGCTCACCAAGGAGCTGCAGAACCACGTGAAACACGTGACGGCGCCTTACAAGTACCCGCGCGTGATCGAGTACGTGGAGGAACTGCCGAAAACGCTCGGCGGCAAAATCAAGCGCGCGCAGATCCGCAGAGCGGATGAGCAGGCGGACTGATTCCCCGGGAAATAGATGCAATAAGAATTCGATGATACGAAAACGGGAGCGACCCCTGCGGTTCGCCCCCGTTTTGCTTATGTATGCTGTTTCGCGGCTTCAGGCGCCTGCTTCTGCAAGCTGCTCGATCCGCTCCTTCAGAAAGCGGACGAGCGGCCGAAGCTGGTCGTCCCTGCCGCGCCAGTCCTCCCGGCATTCCCCGAGGTAGCCGCTGCGCGCCAGACGAAGCGGCTCGGAAAACGGCGGCGGAACGCGGGTCAGGGCCCACGCGGCGGCTTTGTCCTTTGCAGCGAGCGCGCCGGTCTCCAGCGTAAACCACATGCGCGCCAGCGTCAGAAGCACATTCCGCTCATCGCCGACCAGATTTTGAAGCAGTGCGGGCAGAGCGCCGGCAATCGCGCGCCGAATATCCGCCGGAGAGACCGGCTCGATCCATTCGGAAAGCGCGCCACCGTAAAGCGGAACGCCGTACGTCTGCGCCTGCCACAGCAGCAGCGCGAGGTCCGGGTCGGCGCATGCGCCCGAGATGTTCCCGGATTCCATCGCAGCGCGCAGCCATTCGCCGTACATGTACTCGTAAACCGGCGGGAAGCCGGAAGCGGCGGTGCGGTCGACCACGGTGACCTCGAGCGGGCGCTTGTCCGCACAGCCGACGCGGCCGGAGCAGACGAGCAGCGCCGCTGTCAGCGATTTTCGCTCCGTGTCGGTCATCGGCCGGTCCAGCACGGCGAGCAGGTCGACGTCGCTGTCCGGGTGCAGCCCGCCGTACGTGGCGGAGCCGTACAGGTAAAAGCCCAGCAGGCTGCCGCCGAACAGCGGTTTGACAGTCTCAAGCACCTGCCCGGCCTGCGCGGGGATTTCAATCTGCATGCGCGTCCGCCTCGTTTCCATCGGTGATGCGGCCGATGCAGTGCGTGCCGGCATTCGATTCGATCCGGACCGTGCGGATCTGTCCGGCAAGCGATGTGCCGCTCGCCGCGAGCACCGGCGTGTAGTTCATCGAATAGCCCTCATACACGCCCGGCTGTACCGCGCGCTCGAAGAGCACCTGCTCGGTGCGGCCGACCTGCGTGTCGAAAAAGGTGCGCTGCGTTTCCGTCGTCGCGCGGATCATCGCATGGCTGCGCGATTCCTTGACCGCGTTCGTGACCTGATCGCCCATATCGTAGGCACGCGTTCCCGGGCGGCGGGAGTAGGCGAAAACGTGCACTTTCGCAAAGGCGATCTCCTTTGCAAAGGCGAGCGACGCGGCGAATTCCTCCTCGGTCTCGCCCGCAAAGCCGACCATGATGTCCGTCGTGATCGCCGCGTTGTCGAAGGCCGCGCGCAGGTTCCGCACGATTGTGCGGTATTCGTCCGCCGTGTAGTGGCGGTTCATGCGCCGGAGCGTCGCGTCGCAGCCGCTCTGCAGGGAGAGGTGGAACTGCGGGCAGAGCTTTTCCTGCTTCGCCATGCGGCGGATGACGGGCTCGGAGAGCTGTTCCGGCTCGAGGGAGCCGAGCCGCACGCGCGCGATGCCCGGCACCGCGCAGGCCGCTTCGATGGCGTCGCACAGGTGCAGGCCGAATTCCTGCCCGTAGGCGGAGAGGTTGATGCCGGTCAGCACGACCTCCCGGAAGCCGTTGTCGGCGAGCGCATGAAGCTCCGCTTTCAGGTCTTCAAGCGGCTTTGAGCGCACGCGGCCGCGGGCGTAGGGGATGATGCAGTACGAGCAGAAACGGTTGCAGCCGTCCTCGATCTTCACGAACGCGCGCGTGCGGCCGGAGAAGTTCTCCACCTGCAGGCGCTCGAAGGTCTCGCCGTTCGTGTGTGGCTCGATGTCGACGATCCGCTGACGCGTGGAGAGGAACGTGAGCAGATCCGGCAGGAGCCGGGCGCGGTTCGAGGTGCCGAGGATGATGTCGGCCTCCTCGAGCCGCTGCGCGTCTTCGGGAAAGGCCTGCGCCATGCAGCCCGAAAGCACCATGACGGCGTCGGGGTTGTCCTTTTTTGCGCGGCGGAAGATCTGCCGCACCTTGCGGTCGCTTTCCGCCGTGACCGTGCAGGAATTCAGCACGACGACGTCGGCCTGCTCGTCGTCCGCTGCGGCTGTAAAGCCGTTTTTCAGCAGACTCGAGAGCATGGCCTCCGATTCATATTGGTTGACTTTGCAGCCGAGCGTAATCATTTTAACTTTCATTTTCGCTGTTTTCCTCCAGCCAGATGTTGAGCGCCGTCCATTCGTTCATCAGCGCGTCGGAGCGCTCCTTGCACGCGGCGATCTGGTTTGTAATTTCAAGCGTCTGCTCGTAATCGCTCGCGACGGCGGGGTCGAGCAGCTTCGCGTTCAGTTCTTCGATTTCGAGCTCGGCCTCCTCGACCTCGCGTTCGCAGCGGGCGAGCGCCGATTTCTTTTTGCGGATCTCCGCCGCGCGCTCCTTTTTCAGCTTGTACGCGTTCGGCTTCTGGACGCTCTCCTGTACGGCGGCTTTCGCCGTCTCCTTTTTCTGCCGCGCTTCGAGATACGCGTCGTAGTTGCCGAGGTAGAGCGTCGTGCCGTCCGGCTCGAGATAGTAGATCTTATCGGCCAGCTTGTTGATCAGGTAGCGGTCGTGCGAGACGACGAGCAGCGTGCCGTCATAGCCCATGAGCGCATCCTCGAGCGCTTCGCAGGAGCTGATGTCGAGGTGGTTCGTCGGCTCGTCGAGGATCAGCAGGTTTGCCTTCGAGAGCATCAGCTTCAAAAGGAGCACGCGCGCGCGTTCGCCGCCGCTCAGGCCCTTGACGGGCTTGTACACGTCCTCGCCCTTGAACAGGAAGACGGCCAGCGCGGAGCGCACCTGCGTCTGGTTCATGTACGGGTGCAGGTCCCAGATCTCGTCGATCACAGTCTTGCTCTCGTCAAGGTTGCCCTGCGCCTGATCGTAGTAGCCGACGTCGATGTTCGCGCCGAAGCGGTAATCGCCGAAGGTCTGCCGGTAAATGCCGAGCAGGATCTTGAGCAGGGAGGTTTTCCCGCAGCCGTTCGGGCCGATCAGAAAGACCTTTTCGCCGCGCTTGATGTCGAGATTCACATGCCGGAACAGACGGTTGTCGCCGAACTGCAGCGCAAGGTCCTCGGCCATCAGCACATCGTTGCCGCCGCGCTGGCTGGCCTTGAACTGGAAGCGGATCGTATCCGGTTCGTCCTCCGGCTTCTGGAGCGTCGCCTCCAGCCGGTCGATCGACTTCTGCTTGCTCGCGATCGTCACGTAATTGCGCTCCTGATTGAAGCGTTTCTGCTGCTCGATGATCCCCTCGATGCGCTTGATCTCGCGCTGCGTGTTGTCGTAGACGCGCTGCATCGCGAGGCGGTTTTCCTCCTTGAGCCGCAGGAACTTCGTGTAGTTGCCCTTGTACTCGGTCAGGTGCGTGTGCTCGATCTCGAAGGTGCGGTTCGTGACCGCGTCGAGGAAATAGCGGTCGTGCGAAATCACGATGTACGAGCCGCTGTAGTTCCGGAGAAAGTCCTCGAGCCATTCTACGGAGGGGATGTCGAGGTGGTTCGTCGGCTCGTCGAGCAGCAGCAGGTTCGATTCGCCGAGCAGCATCTTCGCAAGCTGGATCTTTGCCTTCTGGCCGCCGCTCAGCACGCCGATCGGCGCCATGATCTGCTCGGGCGCAAAGCCGAGGCCGATGAGCGTGCTGCGCGCGCGGTTGCGGCAGGTCAGCCCGCCCTCCGCGATGAAGCGGTCGTTCAGCTCCGTCTGCTTCAGGATCAGCGCGTCGATGTCGTCCGGCACGGCGGCAATCTCTGCATTCAGGCGTTCCAGCTCCGCCTCCATCTGCAGAAGCGGCTCAAATACGGTCATGACCTCGTCGAACGCGGGCTTTTCCATATCGCGGCAGACGTGCTGCTCCATATAGCCGATCGAGGTTTCGCGCGCGGGCGTGAAGCTGCCCTCGTCGGCCGTGTACTCGCCGTTCAGGATTTTGAACAGCGTCGTCTTGCCGGAGCCGTTGATGCCGACCAGGCCGATCCGGTCGCCCTTCTGTACCTCGAACGAAACATTTTCCAAAATCACATCGGTGCCAAACATCTTTTTTATGTTGTTGACCGTTAAAATAGCCATGGTGTGTCTCCCTCAGTCCATAATCCATATTATTATACTGGATCACGGTCTGCAAATCAAGAAAAGTTCACGGATTTTTGGTTGATATGCGCCCGACGCCGCGTTATAATGAAAACCATGGCCGGGCGCTGCGCGTCCGGTACGGAAAGGAATGGCATTTTATGCGAGTCGGCATTTCGGCCGCCTCTCTGTATCCGATGGAAACGGAGAAGGCGCTCTGTCACTTAAGCGATCTCGGCTACACGCTGTTTGAGATTTTTTTCAACGCCTATTGCGAGACGAAGCCCGATTTCTGCGCGCTTTTGAACAGCCTGCGGGAAACGCGCGGCTTCGAGATCAAGTCGGTGCACCCGTTCACCTCCGCGCTCGAATCGATGCTGCTCTTCGAGCGGTATACGCGCCGGTTTGAGGAGGGGCTTGCGTTTTACAAAAACTATATGGAGGCCGCCAGGCGGATCGGCGCGAAGATCCTCGTTCTGCACGGGCAGCGGCTCGGCGCCGGTTCGCTGAGCGACCGGGAATACTGCGACCACTACCGGACGCTGTACCGGCTCGGCCAGTCGCTCGGCGTCACGGTCGCGCAGGAGAACGTGCGCCTGTTCCGCAGCGCGTCGCCGGAGTTTATTGCCGTCATGCGCCGCGAGCTCGGCGACGAGTGCGCCTTCGTGCTCGACACAAAGCAGGCGGTGATGAGCGGCTACACGCCGGCCGCGCTCTGCAGGGCGATGGGGGAGCGCCTCGTCCATGTGCACCTCAGCGACCACACGGCAACGGAAAGCTGCCTGCTGCCCGGAGCGGGCAGCTTCGACCTGCGCGCTTTTCGCGAGGAGCTCCGCGCCGTCGGCTACACGGGCGACGTGATCACCGAGGTTTACCGGCAGGCCATTCGGGACGATGCGGCGTTAAAGAACGCGCTTTCTGTCACAAAAGCGGTTTTTGAGGAATAAATGCGCATTTTTGCTTGATTTTCCAAAAGCTCCTGTAGTATAATATTTACGATTTTAAAGGCAAACCATATTGGGAGGTTTATCCATGAAGTGCCCCTACTGCGGATACAGTGAAAGCAAGGTTATCGATTCCAGACCGACCGACGAGGGCGAGCGCATCCGCCGCCGTCGCGAATGTCTGAAGTGCGGCAAGCGCTTCACAACGTACGAGGTCATCGAGACGGTTCCGGTCGTCGTCATCAAAAAGGACAAATCCCGCGAGACGTTCGACCGCAACAAGCTGTTGAACGGCCTTCTGCGCGCCTGCGAGAAGCGTCCCGTCTCGCTTGAAACGCTCGAGCGGATCGTCGATGAGATCGAAACGCTGCTGCAGAATTCCCTCGACCGCGAAGTCCCGTCGCACATGATCGGCACCTATGCCATGGAGAAGCTCAAGGCCGTGGACGAGGTCGCCTACGTGCGTTTTGCGTCCGTCTACCGGCAGTTCAAGGACATCAACAGCTTCATGGAAGAGCTGAGCAAGCTCATCAACAGCAAGAACTGAGGCGGGCGCGATGACAGCGATTTGCGGCATGGACTGCTGCAGCGCATGCGCGCGAAAAGACGCGTGCGGCGGCTGCGTTCAAACGGGCGGGCACCCCTTCGGCGGCTCGTGCATTGCGGCGGAATGCGTGGAAAAGGGTGGCAGGGAAGCGCTCCTGCGCTTCAAGTCGGCACTGATCGAGGAGATCAACGCGCTCGACATACCGGGGCTCGCGGTCAGCGATATGAATCTTCTGATCGGCGCTTACGTGAACCTCGAATACACGCTGGCGAACGGCGCGCGCGTAAAGCTGCTCCGGGACGACCGCGTGTACTGGGGCAACCAGGTGGAAATCCCGGGCAATCCGCGCTGTTACGGCCTTGTCGCGGATGAAGACATCCTGCTCGTGTGCACCTACGGCTGCGGCGGGTCGGATCCGGAGATCGTCCTGTACAAAAAGCGGTAAACCCAATATCCGATATATATTTTTTCCTGAAAGGCAGGGCTGCGGCGCATACCGCGGTCCTGCTCTTTTTTTTGCATCGCAGCGCGTCCGGAAGAATTGTTTTCCGTTTTAGCCTGAGAAACGGTTCGCAGCAGGGAAAGCGCGGCATAGCGTTTAATACGTTTTGAAAAATTGTACGTACAAGTCTTGAAAAATCAAAAAGAGGTGATACAATAAGAGATGACACAACACTGTGCGCCGCACAGAGAGAAGGGAAATACGGCTTATGAGCAAAATCATCGTCAACACACTGGAGAGGAAAAGCAAGATCAACCGCAACATTTACGGGAATTTTTCCGAGCATCTCGGCCGCTGCATCTATAACGGCGTCTACGTCGGAGAAAACAGCGATATTCCGAACGTCAACGGCATGCGCACCGACGTCGTGGAGGCGCTGAAGCACATCAAGCTGCCGGTGCTGCGCTGGCCGGGCGGCTGCTTCGCGGACGAATACCACTGGAAGGACGGCATCGGCCCGAAGGAAAACCGCAAGAAAATGGTCAACACGCACTGGGGCGGCGTCGTCGAGGACAATTCCTTCGGCACGCATGAATTTCTCGAGCTCTGCCGGCAGATCGGCTGCGAGCCGTATATCAACGGCAATGTCGGCTCCGGCACCGTGCAGGAGATGAGCGAATGGATGGAGTACATGACCTTCGACGGCGTTTCGCCGATGGCGGCGCTGCGCGCGGAAAACGGCCATCCGGAGCCGTGGAAGGTGAAGTATTTCGGCGTCGGCAATGAGAACTGGGGCTGCGGCGGCAATATGCGCCCGTCGTACTACGCGGACCTCTACCGCCGCTATCAGACCTATGTGCGCGACTACGGCGAAAACAGGGTGTTCCGCATCGCCTGCGGCCCGAACGCCGACGATTACAGCTGGACCGAGGAGGTCATGCGCATCGCGGGCCGGTACATGGACGGCCTGAGCCTCCACTACTACACGGTGCCGGGCGACTGGGACAAGAAGGGTTCGGCGACGGAGTTTGACGAGGCGGAATACTACCGCACGCTGAAAAAGGCGTTTTACATGGACGAGCTCGTCACAAAGCACGCGCAGATCATGGACCGCTACGACCCGGAGCACAAGGTCGGCCTGATCGTCGACGAATGGGGCACGTGGTTCGACGTGGAGCCGGGCACCAATCCGGGCTTCCTCTATCAGCAGAGCACGATGCGCGACGCGATGGTCGCCGCACTGACGCTGAACATCTTCAACGCGCACAGCGACCGCGTGACGATGGCCAACATCGCGCAGCTTGTCAACGTGCTGCAGGCCGTCATCCTCACCGAGGGCGAGAAGATGGTCTGCACGCCGACCTACCACGTTTTCGACCTGTACAAGCACCATCAGGATGCGACGCTGCTCGGCTCGTTTGCGGAGACGGCGGAGATCGGCGCAGACGGCGAGACGGTCCAAAACCTCAGCGTTTCGGCTTCCGAGGATGACGCCGGCGCCGTGCACATCACCGTCGCGAACCTTTCGGCGACGGTGAGCTGCCCCGCCGAAATCACGCTGCTCGGCCGCACGGACGGCGCTGTGCAGGGCCGGATCCTCACCGGCAAGATGGACGCGTACAACGATTTCGACTGCCCGGAAAACGTCTCGATCCGCCCGATGGAGGGCCTGCGCCTCGAAAACGGGCAGATCCGCTGCACGCTGCCGGCCTGCTCGGTCGCAGAGATCACGATCGCCTGATGGCCGGGACATTTTGCCGGCGCTGCCTTCTGAAGGATATGAGCGACACGGAATTCTTCGAATCCGTCCGCGCGTACATTCAGAACATACCGGACGACCAGAAAGCGCCGGAGGCGCTGTACCGCGAACGGCTTCAGAAATGCACGTCGTGCGACCAGCTCGTCAACGGCATGTGCGCGCTGTGCGGCTGCTTTGTCGAGATCCGCGCCGCGAAAAAAATTCGGCACTGTGCAAAAAGCTGCACCATCTGGTGAGCGGCAAAACGGTCGGCGCGCTTGTTTTCCAAAGGAATCTGTGGTATACTGGCTCAAAAGGCTGGTATGCCACTTTTCTTTTGGGAGGATGATTGTATTATGCTGCAGCAGGTTATGACCGCACCCGGGAAGATCGAATTCCGGGAAATCGAAACGCCGGTTCCGAAAGCCGGCGAAGTGCTGATCCGGATCATGAAAATCGGCGTATGCGGGTCGGACATCCACGTCTGGCACGGCAAGCACCCGTTCACGAGCTATCCGGTCACGCAGGGGCACGAGGTGTCGGGCGAGATCGCGGCGCTCGGCGCGGGCGTTGAAAACCTTGAAGTCGGGCAGAAGGTCACGATTCAGCCGCAGGTCGTCTGCGGCAAGTGCTATCCCTGCCGCCACGGGAAATACAACCTGTGCGAGACGCTGAAGGTCATGGGCTTCCAGACCACCGGCGTCGCCTCGGAATACTTTGCCGTGGACGCCGCAAAGGTCACGCCGCTGCCGCAGGAAATGAGCTTCGACGAGGGCGCGATGATCGAGCCGCTCGCCGTCGCCGTCCATGCGGTCCGCAAATTCGGCGATATGCAGGGGATACGCGTCGCCGTGCTCGGCGCAGGGCCGATCGGCATTCTGGTCGCACAGGCCGCAAAGGGCATGGGCGCCGAAAGCGTGCTGATCACGGACATCAGCGACCTGCGGCTGGAAAAGGCCCGGCAGTGCGGCGTCGACTTCTGCGTGAATACGCGCGAAGCGGATTTCGGCGAAGCGCTGGTTTCGTCGTTCGGGCCGGATAAGGCCGACGTGATCTACGACTGCGCCGGCAACAACGTGACGATGGGGCAGGCCATCCGCTGCGCGCGCAAGGGCAGCACGATCATTCTGGTCGCTGTTTTTGCGGGGATGGCCGAGGTGGACCTCGCCGTCCTGAACGACCACGAGCTCGATCTCAACACGACGATGATGTACCGCAACGAGGATTATCTCGAGGCCATCGAGCTTGTCCGGGCCGGCAAGGTCGACCTGAAGCCGCTGATTTCCAAACACTTTGCTTTCCGCGACTACGCCGAAGCGTACCGGTACATCGATGAAAACCGCGAAACAACCATGAAAGTCATCATCGACGTGCAGGCGTAAGCGCCGCACGCCAAATCGGAAGAATGGAGAATGCTATGCTGGATGTCCTGCTTGACGCACTGACAGATTCACTGAAAATGCTGCCGTTTCTGTTTGCGGCGTATTTCCTGATCGAATACCTCGAACACAAGGCGAGCGAGAAAATGACGCGCAGCCTGCAAAGCCTCGGCCCGTGGGGCCCGGTCGGCGGCGCAGTGCTCGGCATCGTGCCGCAGTGCGGCTTTTCCGTTGCCGCGGCGAATTTTTACGCCGGAAGACTGATCTCGCTCGGCACGCTGATCTCGGTGTTTATCGCGACCAGCGACGAGGCGATTCCGATCCTGCTCGCACATCCGGATCAGCTCCATTACATCTGGCCGATGCTGCTGATCAAGCTCCTGTCGGCAATCGCGGTCGGGCTGCTCGTGGACTTTTTCATGCGGCGCTTTATGAAGCCGCGAAACGAAAAGCCGTTTGAGGAGCTCTGCGCAGACTGCGACTGTGAACACCACAGTGTGCTGGCTTCCGCGCTGCGGCATACGGTGGAGATCTTTCTCTTCATCCTGCTCGTCAACCTGCTGCTCGGCCTTGCGATCCACTTCGTCGGGGAGGACAACATCTCCCGGCTGCTTCTGAACGGCAGCGTGTTCCAGCCGTTCCTGACGGCGCTGATCGGCCTTGTGCCGAACTGCGCGGCGTCGGTCATTTTGACCGAGCTCTTCGTTTCGGGCAGCCTTTCGTTCGGCTCCTGCATGGCGGGACTGTGCGCCGGCGCGGGCCTCGGCCTCGTGGTGCTTTTCCGCACGAACCGCAGGCCGAAGGAGAACCTTGCGATCGTCGGCGTGCTGTACGGCGCATCGGTCGTGACGGGGCTGCTCGTCAATCTCATCGCATAAACTGCAGGCGGCGGCCGGAATCTTTCGGCACGCCGCCTTTCTGCGCCGTACGGATGTGTGCGGTTCGACGCGCTCCTCGACCGGTACGAGACGCAGTACGCGCGCGTCGGGCTTTCCCGCACGGCGTATAAGGACATGGAAGCTTTCGAAGCGGCCTACCGCGTCCGGTAGCGCCGCCCTGCGGCAAGGAAATTGCAAATTTTCATAGAATTCGCGCTTTGCTCTTTTAAAATGAATTTTTCTGTGGTATAATACCGAATAAAATAGCATATTTATGCAGATATGCTGGACTTTGACTCTGAAAAACAGAAGGGCAGATCCTGAATGGAACATACGATTTTGGAACGAAAGGACTGCGGGCTCAAGGCCTTCGCCTGCGAGACCCCGCAGTTTAAGACGGCGCGCCATTCCGTGCACCTCGTGCTGCCGCTGACGACGCCGGAGGCCGCAGCGGCCAACGCGATCGTGCCGAACGTCTCCGCACGGGCCACGCGCGCCTATCCGGATTACACGGCGTTCGGCAAGCGGCTCGCCGAGCTGTACGGCGCTTCCGTGCAGGCCGGCGTGAGCCGGGTCGGCGACAATCAGATCCTGACGCTCGCGGCGTCCGGCATCGCAAACCGCTATGCTTTCGGCGGCGAGGACGTGCAGGGCGCGCTTGCGGAGATCCTCGAGAGCATCGTTTTCACCCCGCTGTTCGACGCGGACGGCCTTTTCCCGGAGGACGGCTTTAGGCAGGAGCAGCGCCAGCTTCTCGAAACGCTCGACGCCGAATTCAATGAAAAGCGCATCTATGCGAAAAAGCGCTGCACCGAGCTGATGTTTGCCGGCGAGCCGGCCGGGATCCCGCATACCGGCACCCGGGAAGCGATCCGCTCCGCGACGCGCGCGTCGGCCAAAGCCGCCTGGGAAAACCTCGTGCGCAGCGCGGCCGTATGCCAGTTTTCGATCGGCGACGGCGCAGATGCACGCTTTTCCGGGCGTCTTGCCGAAAAGCTCGGCGCCCGCACGGTTCTCCCGACGGAGACAAAGCCGCATCCGGCGCCCTCGCGCGTGAACCGCGTGATCGAGGAAATGCCGCTCGCGCAGTCAAAGCTCGTGATGGGCATGCACGTCGGCACAACGCCCGCGCAGCGGCTTATCACGCGCCTGACCGCCGCGATCTTCGGCGGCACGCCGAGCTCCAAGCTGTTTTTGAGCGTGCGCGAAAAACAGAGCCTCTGCTACTACTGCTCGGCGCAGTACGACACGCCGAAAAACGTCATCTTTGTGCAGAGCGGCGTGGAGACAGCCAATCTCGAACGCGCCGAAGAGGCGATCCTCACCGAGCTGCGCGCCATGCAGGCGGGCGAGATTTCCGACGAGGAGATTCTGCACGCAAAGCTCGCGCTGTGCAACAGCTACCATTCTGTCGCCGATTCCGCCGCGTCCATGGAGAGCTGGTATCTGAGCTGCATGCTCCAGAACAACGTGCGCGCACCGGAAGAGGACGCCGCGGCCGTCATGAAGATCACAAAGGATGAAATCGTCGAGGCGGCGAACCGCATTGCGCTCGACACGGTTTACAGATTGAAAGGAGATGCAAAGGCCGAATGAATACGGTGACAACACGGGAAAGCAAAATGCTCGGCGACCGTTACGTCTGCGTGAAGCATCCCTCCGGTCTGACGATTCTGATCTACCCCAGGGAAAAGATGCGCAGCACCTACGCGGTGTTCGGCACGCGCTACGGCTCGATCGACAAGGCGTTCAAGCGCAGCGACGAGCCGGAAGCCGAGGTCACGCCGGCAGGCATCGCGCATTTCCTCGAGCACAAGCTGTTCGAGAGCGAGGACGGCGACGCCTTCACGCGTTACGCGGAAATCGGCGCCTCCGCAAACGCCTATACCTCTTTTGAGACGACGCGCTACCTGTTTTCCTGCACGGAGAACGCGGAAAAAGCGCTCGAGATCCTGCTCGACTTCGTCCAGTCGCCGTACTTCACGGCGCAGACCGTCGAGAAGGAACAGGGCATCATCGGGCAGGAAATCAAGATGTACGACGATGACCCCCAGTGGCGCGTCCTGTTCAACCTGCTGCGCGCCTTGTACCACAACCACCCGATCAAGGACGACATTGCGGGCACCGTGGAGAGCATTGCGGCGATCACGCCGGAGCACCTCTACCGCTGCTACAATACGTTTTACAACCTGAACAACATGGCGCTCTGCGTTTCGGGCAACTGCGATGTGGACAGCGTGCTCGCGCTCTGCGACAAGATGCTGAAAAAGAGCGCGCCCGTACAGGTGGAGCGCGTGCTGGACGCGGAGCCGGATTCGATCGTCCGCCCGGCCGTTGAAGAGCGGCTGGCCGTGGCCTCGCCGATCTTTGAGTTCGGCATCAAGGAGGCGGACGGCGGGCGGCACCGCTCGGAAAAGGACCTCGCGGTCACCGAGGTGCTGCTCGACATCATGGCTTCGGACAGCTCGCCGCTCTTCCGCCGCCTGCTCGACGCGTCCCTCATCAACGAGGCTTCGTTCAGCTACGAGTATTTTGAAGGCACCGGTTACGGCGCCGTGCTGTTCGGCGGCGAGTCGAGCGACCCGCACGCGGTGTGCGCGGCGATCCGCGAGGAGATGCGCCGGCTGAAAGCGGAGGGCGTCTCCGAGGAAGACGTGCGCCGCAGCGCAAAGTCGCTGTACGGCGCGAATCTCGCCGGCCTCAACAGCCCGGAGGTCATCGCCAACGCGGCGATGACGATGGAATTCAACGGCCGCGAGCTTTTCCGCTATATCGAGTGCTTCTCGGAGATCACGGCGGCGGACGTCAACGCGCGCATTCAGGCGCTTTTCAACGAGGACAAAACGGCGGTTTCCGTCATCTGGCCGCTGGAAGAAGAAAACGCCTGACCCCGGGCGCAAGCAAAGGAAAGGATACGAAAGATTATGACCCATCAGGTTCAGTTTCCGGAGCTCGGCATTTCCGTCGAGGTGAATCCGGTTGCATTGCAGTTCGGCGACTTTAAAATCTACTGGTACGGCATCATCATCGGCCTCGGCTTCCTGCTCGCCGTGCTGTACGGCTTTGCCTCGTGCAAAAAGATGAACATCAACAAAGACCACCTGTTCGACGCGATTATCGGCGGCCTGATCGGCGGCATCGTCGGCGCGCGCCTTTACTACGTGCTTTTCTATCCGGGCGACAAATACCTGCAGGACCCGCTCAAGATCTTCGACATCAAGGAGGGCGGCCTCGGCATCTACGGCGGCATCATCGGCGCGCTGCTCGTCGGCGGCCTGATCGCCAAGTGGCGCAAGATGAATGTTTTCGCCGTTCTGGACGTTGCCTCGCTCGGCTTCCTGATCGGCCAGGGCGTCGGCCGCTGGGGCAATTTCGTCAACCAGGAGGCCTTTGGCACGGCGACCGACCTGCCGTGGGGCATGTACAGCGACCGCACGGCGCTGGAGGTTGTCGGCAATGTGCACCCGTGCTTCCTGTATGAATCGCTGCTCTGTCTGCTCGGCTTCGTTGTGCTGCACTTTTTCACGCGCAAATGCCGCCAGTACGACGGGCAGACCTTCCTTCTTTACATTGTCTGGTACGGTATAACGCGCTTCTTCATCGAGGGCCTGCGCACCGACAGCCTGCTGCTGCCGGGCATCGACCTGCGCGTTTCGCAGGTGCTGGCGGCGGCCTCCGCGCTGGCGGCGATCGTGCTGCTGATCGTGTTCCGCAAGTGCCGCCGGTTGAGCGGCTGCGGCAGCCGTGCCGTGATGGAAATGAACGGCCTCCTCGTCGAAACCAACACGGAAATGGAAATCGACACGGAAGCGGAGAGCACGATCTTCAAGGGCATGAGCGCTGAAGAGGCGGAGCACAAGGTGGAAGAGGGCCTGAGAAAGGCAAAGCAGACGACCAATGAAGCGGAGGACAACGCGGACGCCGATGTAAATACGGGCGCAGACGCGAGCGCGGACAGAACCGCGGAGCAGGAATCCGCTGAACATACGGAAACGACGGAAGAAGGCGAAGACGATGGCAACGCGAATTGACGGAAAGGCCGTGGCGGCAAAAATCCGCGCACAGGTCGCGCAGGATGTCGAAGCGCTGAAAGCGCGCGGCATCTGCCCCGGCATGGCGGTCGTGCTCGTCGGCGACGACCCGGCCTCCAAGATCTATGTGAACAACAAGAAGAAAGCCTGCGCGGAGACGGGCATCTACTCCGAAGAGCACCTGCTGCCCGCAGAAACCACACAGGAAGAGCTGCTCGCGCTGATCGAAAAGCTCAACGCGGACGAAAAGATCCACGGCATCCTCGTGCAGTCCCCGCTGCCGAAGCATCTGGACGAAAAGCTCGTCGTCGAGCATATCGACCCGCGCAAGGATGTGGACGCCTTCCACGCGTACAACGTGGGGAAAATCATGATCGGCGACTTCACGTTTCTGCCCTGCACGCCGGCCGGCGTCATCGAGCTGATCCGTTCAACCGGCGTGCCGATCGAGGGGAAGAACTGCGTGGTTGTCGGCCGCAGCAATATCGTCGGCAAGCCGATGGCGATGCTGCTTCTGCACAACAACGGCACCGTCACGATCTGCCACAGCCGCACGAAAAGTCTCGCGGAGATCTGCCGCGGCGCGGACATTCTCGTCGCGGCGGTCGGCAAGCCGAAATTCATCACGGCAGACATGGTGAAGCCGGGCGCCGTCGTGATCGATGTGGGCATGGACCGCGACGAGAACGGCAAGCTGTGCGGCGACGTGGATTTCGATGCGGTCGAGCCGATCGCGTCGTATATCACGCCGGTCCCCGGCGGCGTCGGACCGATGACGATCGCCATGCTGATGAAAAACGCAGTGCGCGCGGCGGAAATCCAGTGCGGAGAGCCGCTGCGCAGCGAAAATGTGTGAGGACTGCCTGCACACCGTGTTTTGGGCCGGGCGCTGAAACCGCGCCGCAAAGCGGGCGTTCCGCCCAAATCCGACAGAAAGAGTGATGGCAATGGGAGCGCTGCTCCAGAATATAAAGGCTCCGAACGACGTCAAAAAGCTCACGGACGCTGAGCTGCCGACGCTCTGCGAGGAGCTGCGGGAAAAAATCATCGATACGGTCGCGGACAACGGCGGCCATCTGGCTTCCAACCTCGGCGTTGTGGAGCTGACGGTCGCGCTGCACCGCGTCTTCACGCTGCCGCAGGATTCGATCGTCTGGGACGTCGGGCATCAGTCCTACGCCCACAAGCTGCTGACCGGCCGCGCGGATGTCTTTTCCACGCTGCGGCAGGAGGGCGGGCTTTCGGGCTTTCCGTCCCGCGCCGAAAGCGAATGCGACCCCTTTACGACGGGCCACAGCAGCGCGTCGATCTCCTCGGCGCTCGGGCTTTCCGTCGCGAAATCCCTTTCCGGCGCACCGGGCCACGTGATCGCCGTGATCGGCGACGGCGCGCTGACCGGCGGGCTCGCGTACGAGGGCCTCAACAATGCCGGACGCCTGAAGCGCAACCTGATCGTGATCCTCAACGACAACGCGATGTCGATCTCGAAGAACGTCGGCTCGATGGCGCGTTATCTCTCCTATGTGCGGGCAAAGCCCGGTTATCTGAACGCAAAGGACAGCATAGAGGGGGCGCTTCGCCGCGTGCCGAAGGTCGGCGAGGCGATGGCGTCCGGCGTCCGCCGCGTCAAAAACGTCATAAAAAAGAATATTTTCAACACGACGATCTTTCAGGATATGGGCTTTGGCTATTACGGGCCGTTCGACGGGCACGATCTGAAGGAACTGATTTCCGTCCTGACCATGGCGAAATCCATCGACAAGCCGGTCCTGATCCATATCCGCACCTACAAGGGCCGCGGCTATAAGTACGCCGAAAACGACCCCGGCATGTACCACGGCCTCCCGGCGTTCGACCGGGAAAAGGGCGCGGGGGAAGCCGGCGCGCAGGGCTTTTCGCAGGCCTTCGGCGAAACGATGTGCGCGCTTGCGGCCGAAAACGACAAGGTCTGCGCTGTGACGGCCGCGATGGAATCCGGGACGGGGCTTTCCGCGTTCCGCGAAAAGTACCGGAACCGCTTCTTCGACGTCGGCATCGCGGAGGAGCACGCCGTCACGTTCTGCGCCGGTCTGGCGCGCGGCGGAATGGTCCCGGTCTTTGCCGTGTATTCCACTTTCCTGCAGCGCGCGTACGATCAGCTCATCCACGACGCCGCCCTGCAGAAGCTCAAGGTCATTCTGGCGATCGACCGCGCGGGCGTTGTCGGCGAGGATGGCCGGACGCATCAGGGCGTTTTCGACGTTGCATTCCTGCACACCGTGCCGAATATCCACGTCTATGCGCCGACCTACTACGACGAGCTTTCGGACAACCTCAGCGACTGCATCGAGGGGGAGGACCGCCTGTACGCCGTGCGCTATCCGCGCGGCAAGGAATTGTTCCGCCCCGCGGGATACAAGCTGTCCGGCAGGCCGTTCGGCGTGTACGGGAGCACGGAATCGCAGGTTGCGGTCGTGACCTACGGGCGGCTGTTCTCCTTCGCCTACGAAGCGATGCAGACGCTCGCGGAGTCGGGCGTCAAATGCAAGATCGTGAAGCTGAACCGGATCATTCCGCTGGACCCCGAGGTCGTGCGGCTGCTTTTGAACTGCAAGACGGTCTTCTTCTTCGAAGAAGGCGTCCACGCCGGCGGCGTTGCGGAATGTCTCGGCAGCGCGCTCGTTGAAGCCGGTTTTTCCGGCCGTTATGTGATGCGCTGCATCGAGGACGGCTTCATCCGTCACGCGCCGATGTTCCGCATTCTGGAGCACCTCGGGCTGGACAAGGCCGGCATGCTCCGCACCATACGCGAAAATCTGAAACAGAAATGATGATGGACGATGAAGAAGAGAATCGACGTCCTGCTGTTTGAGCGCGGCCTCGCGCCGAGCCGCGAAAAGGCGCGCACGCTCATTATGGCAGGCAGCGTTTATGTGAATAATCAAAAATTCGACAAGCCGGGCGACACGGTCAGCGACGACGCGGAAATCGAGGTGCGCGGCAGCACGCTCAAATACGTGAGCCGCGGCGGGCTGAAGCTCGAAAAGGCGATGCAGCTTTTCCCGATCGACCTCAACGGGAAAATCTGCATGGATATCGGCGCGTCGACCGGCGGCTTCACGGACTGCATGCTGCAGAACGGCGCGCAGAAGGTGTACAGCGTCGATGTCGGCTACGGGCAGCTTGCCTGGCAGCTTCGGCAGGACCCGCGCGTCGTGAACCTCGAGCGCACGAACGCGCGCTATCTCACGCGCGAGCAGGTGCCGGAAGAAATCGATTTCTTTTCGGTCGACGTGTCGTTTATTTCCCTGCGGATCATCCTGCCGGCTGTCCGCCCGCTTCTCCGGGACGGCGGGCAGGCGGTCTGCCTGATCAAGCCGCAGTTTGAGGCCGGCCGGGAGAAAGTCGGCAAAAAAGGCGTCGTGCGCGACCGCGCCGTGCACGAGGAGGTCGTCGAGACGATCTGCCGCTTTGCGGTCGAAAATGGGTATTCGGTGCTCGGCCTGACGTTTTCCCCGGTCAAAGGGCCGGAGGGCAACATCGAGTACCTCGTCTACCTTGAAAAAAGCGATGCGCCCGTACATACGGCGGACTGTACGCCCCGCAGCGTCGTGGAGGAATCCCACGCGGCGCTGGACGCCAAAAACGCGTGAGGCCGTGCGCGGCACGGGAGGGAGGAGCAGATGAAAATCGCGGTTATACCGAATCTGAATAAGCGCGATGCGGAGGCGTATACGGCGCGCATCGTGTCCCTGCTGCGGCAGTGCGGCGCTGAGGTGCTGATGCACGCGTCGCTCGCCGGCGATTACGGCGGCACGGTCGCGTGCGTCTCGCACGAGGAGATGGTCGCGCGGTGCGACGTGGTCATTGCGGTCGGCGGCGACGGCACGATCATCCACACCGCAAGGCACGCGTCGCGCGTGGATAAGCCCATCCTCGGCGTAAACCTCGGTCGGCTCGGCTTTCTGGCCGGCGTGGAGCGGGACGAGCTGCACCTGCTGCGCAGGCTGTTCGACGGCAGCTACACCGTCCGGCGGCACATGATGCTGGACGTCACGGTACACGGCGCAGCGGGGGAAAAGACCTACTGCGCACTGAACGACGCCGTGGTCTCGGGCGCGCAGTCGAAGATCTTCGATTTCGGCCTGTCGGTCGACGGCTCGGAAACGTACCGCTTTCGCGCCGACGGCCTGATTCTCGCGACGCCGACGGGCTCCACAGCCTATTCGCTTTCGGCGGGCGGCCCGGTGCTCGACCCGCAGATGGACTGCATCCTGTTTACGCCGATCTGCCCGCATTCGCTTTTCAACCGCAGCACCGTGTTCAGCGCCGACAAGCGCCTGACCGTCTCGGCGGACAGCGAATACAGCGGCGCCGTCTTTTTGACCGTGGACGGCGACGACCCGATCCGCATCGCGCGCAGCGATACGATCTCCGTGCGCCGGTCTGAGCGCGCAACGCTGCTCATCAAGATGGACGACCGAAATTTCTATGATATTGTAAACCGAAAAATCCTGCACAGCGGGGGCTGAGCATCCGAGTAAATCCAGAAAGAGACGGAGGAAACGAAATGAAAACCAGACGGCATGCCAAAATACTCGAACTCATCAAGGCACAGGATATCGACACACAGGAAGAGCTTCTGCGCAATCTGCGCGCCTGCGGCTTCGACGTGACGCAGGCGACGGTTTCCCGGGACATTAAAGAACTGCGGCTCGTGAAAAGCCTTTCGAGCAACGGAAAATACAAGTATTCGACCGGCCGGGACAACGCGCGGGACATCTCCTCCAAATTCTATTCCCTGTTCGGCGACTCCGTCATCCACGTGGAAGCGGCCGGGAATCTGATCGTTGTCAAGTGCATGACGGGAATGGCACAGGCCGTTTGCGCCTCCATGGATACGCTGCACTTTCCGGACTTCATCGGCACGCTTGCCGGCGAGGATACGATCCTGATCGTCTGCAAGACGAATGAGATCGCACAGGAAAAGCAGCAGGAGCTTCAGAAGCTGATTGGTGGGGTTTGACGATGCTGACACAGCTTTACATCGACAACATCGCGGTGATCGAGCGGGCCGCGATCGATTTTGAGCCGGGCTTCACCGTGCTGACCGGCGAGACCGGCGCAGGCAAGTCGATCATCATCGACGCGATTTACGCCGTGCTCGGCGAGCGGACCTCCCGCGAGCTGATCCGCACGGGCGCCGATCAGGCCTGCGTTTCGGCGCTGTTCACCGGCATTGCGCCGCAGACGGAAACCGTCCTGCGGGAATTCGGCATCCCGCTCGAGGAAGACGGCAGCCTGCTGATCCGGCGCGAGATCCGCCAGCACGGGAAATCGAGCTGCAAGCTCAACAACTTTCCGGCGACGGTTTCGATGCTGAAGACGGTCGGCGCAACGCTGATCGACATCCTCGGCCAGCACGAAAGCTATAAGCTGCTGGCGCCGGAAACCCACGGGGATTATATCGACAGCTTCGCGGGCACAAAGCCGCTGCTCGGCGAGTACCGCGCCGCATACAAGGCGCTGCGCGAGCTCCGCGATGCGCTGGAAGCACTCGAGACCGACGAGGGGCAGAAGGCGCGGCGCATGGACATTCTCCGCTATCAGATCGAAGAGCTCGAGGCGGCGCAGCTGCGCGTCGGCGAGCAGGCGGAGCTGACCGAAAAGCGCGACGAAATCCGGAACAGCGAGCGCATTCTGCGCGGCGTCAGCGAAGCGGCGGCGCTGCTGCAGGGCGACGAGGATACGGACGGCGCCGTAACGGCCGTCACGGTCGCGGCAGACGCGCTCGAGCAGGCCGCGCGCTTTGCGCCTTCGCTTTCCGACCTCGCGCAGCGCGTGCGGGACGCCGAATATGCGCTGTCGGACGCTGCGGCCGACGTGTCGGACTATCTCGACAACGCCCAGTTCGACTTATCCGCGCTCGACGAGATGGAGAGCCGCCTCGAAGTGATCTACCGGCTCAGCCTCAAATACGGCGAAACAGAAGCCGAAATGCTGGATTTTCTCGAAAAGGCCCGCAACGAGCTCTCCGACATCGAGTTTTCCGATGAAAAGCGCGCGCTGCTGGAAGCGCAGTACGAGGAGAAAAAGTGCGAAGCCGTCGCGCTCGCCAAGCAGCTCTCCTCCAAACGCCGCGCGGCCTGTGAGAATTTCTCCCGGCGCGTCAAGGCGGAGCTCGCCGAGCTCAACATGCCGGGCGTCTCTTTCTCCGTGGAGCAGGTCCGCACACCGCTGACGAATTTCGGGTGCGACCGGATCCAGTTCCTCGTTTCCGCCAACGCCGGAGAAGAGCCGAAGCCGATGTCCAAAATCGCATCGGGCGGCGAGCTTTCGCGCATCATGCTGGCGATCAACACCGTGCTCTCGGACACCGGTATGACCGAAACGCAGATTTTCGACGAGATCGACACCGGCATCAGCGGCGAGGCCGCCAACAAAGTCGGTCTGAAGCTGCGCGGTGTCTCCAAAAACGCGCAGGTCATCTGCGTGACGCATCTGGCGCAGATCGCCGCGATGGCGGACAACCACCTCTATATCGTCAAGCGCGAAGAAAAGGGAAAGACCTTTACAGATGTGTGCGCGCTGGATCATGCGGCGCGCGTGCGCGAAATCGCGCGGATCATCGGCGGCGACGACATTACGCCGCTGAAGCTCAAAATGGCTGAAGAGATGCTGCAAAGGAATGAGGGAGAAGCGTGAGTGTCCGCCGCCTGCCCCGTTTTATTCCCTTTGTCACTTTGTTCTGTAAAGGCATTTTACTTGTCTTGCTGGGGATAGCACTGCTTGTGGGTCTCGCTGCCGCGCCGGCCATTTTCGGTTACAGGCCGTTTTCCGTATCCGAGACCGATAACGCGCAGCATCCCGCAGGCGCGCTCGCCTATTACCGGTATGTCCCGGCGGAAACGCTGCAGGCGGGCGATGCTGTCGCCGTCCGCAGTCAGGGCTGCACAGCGGTCCGCACCATTCTGGAAACGGACAATGCGACGCGCACCCTTTACACGGCTGGCGGCGACGCGATTCCGTTCGAAGCGTCGGAGGGAGTCGTACCGTTCAGCATCCCGGTGCTCGGCCGCTTCGCCGCGCTTCTCACAAGGCCGGCTTTCTGGATCCTTCTGGGCATCGCCGTTCTTTTGCTTTTTGCCGGCGCTTTTCTTCTGCCGAAGTGGGCCTATACCCCGAAGTACGGTAAAAAGTAACGGCATAAGCTTTTACGAAAGACCGATGCACTGTAAATTTCCCACCGAAAAAAACGGAGGCGAAAACGATGAAAGTGGAGCTGACAGCCGAGTATCTGCGGCGCGTTCGATTTACGCTGCGCCGCGGCGGCGCCTACGACGCCGGCGAAGTGGACGCCTTTATGGACGCCTTGATCGCCGCCGTCGAGGCTCGGACAAAAGCCGATACAGACGCCGCGTATACAGCGCGCCTTGAGGCGATCTGCGAAATCCGCGCCGAAATGACGGAGTCTATCATGCGCACGATGCTGGAAGCTGAAAAAAAGGTGGCGCCGCTGCTGGAAGCCGACGAAAATTACTGATTTTAACCAATTCCCAACGGAATTTTTACCCAAGTATTTGACAACCGTACAGGTTATGTTATAATAGACTTGAAATATCGATATGCCGATTCGAATATGCGCTTAGTGAGGTGCACGTATGAATATTGCCCACCTGAAATATGCCGTAGAGGTTGAAAAAACCGCTTCCATCACGAAAGCGGCTGAAAACCTGTATATGGGGCAGCCGAACCTGAGCCGCGGAATCAAGGATCTCGAAGAGACGCTGGGCGTGAAGATCTTCAAGCGCACGTCCAAGGGCATCGTCCCCACGCCGCAGGGGGAGGAATTCCTCGTTTACGCGAAGAGCATCCTGGCGCAGATCGAAGAGGTGGAGGCGCTTTACCGTCCCGAAAAAAACAATAAGCTGAAGTTCAGCATCTCCGTGCCGCGCGCGAGCTACATCGTCGATGCGTTCACGAAATTCGTGCGCGAGGCGGATATGACGAAGGAGATCGAATTTACCTTCAAGGAAACGAACGCCATGCGCGCGATCCGCAACATCGCGCAGGAAAACTACGGGCTCGGCATCGTCCGCTTCCAGACGGTTTTCGAGCGCTTCTTCGACAATATGCTGCGCGACAAGGGCATGAAATCCGAATTTGTCTGGGAGTTCGAATACCGGCTTCTGCTTTCGGAAAAGGACCCGCTTGCCGCAAAAGAGGACCTCTGCATCGAGGACCTTTCCGGCTATATCGAGCTCTGCCACGGCGATCCGTTCGTCCCTTCGCTGCCGATGTCCGACATCAAGAAAGCGGAGATGGCGGACGACGTGACGAAGCGGATCTACCTGTACAGCCGCGGCAGCCAGATGGACCTGCTCAGCACGGTGCCGAACACGTACATGTGGGTTTCGCCGATTGCGCCGGAGCAGCTCAAGCGCTACGGCCTTGTTCTCCGGCAATGCCGGGGCAGCAAGCGGCGCATCTACCGCGACATTCTGGTGTCCAAAAAGGAGTACAAATACACGGCGGTGGATAAGGCCTTCATCGAAAAGCTCCACGCGGTGCGCGACCAGCTTGAAGCGCTGTATCACGGCGCGGCAGAGCCTTCCTATATCGCTCAATAACTATCGATATGTAAAAAACACTCTTTTAAATTCTGTGTGTTTATGTTAATGTATTATCAATGTGGATAGCGAGGTGGCACTGCTTATGGTGAACCGCAGCATATCGAAGCAGACGCTGCTCAGATTGCCGCTTTACCTGAATTATCTGAAACAATTCGGCGAAAATCAGCCTGAACATATTTCCGCAACAACAATTTCCGAAGCGCTTCGCCTCAACCATGTGGTCGTGCGCAAGGATCTGGCCTCGGTCAGCACGGCCGGCAAGCCGAAAATCGGGTATAAGACGGCGGATCTGATCGCGGAGCTCGAAGCGTTTCTGGGCTATAACGACGTGGACGACGCGATCATCGTCGGCGCCGGGAAGCTCGGCAAAGCACTCTTGACCTACAAGGGCTTTCGCGACTGTGGCATGAATATCGTCGCCGCCTTCGATATTGATGAGGAGCTTTACGACGACGATTACGGCGGCAAGCGCATCCTGCCGATGGATAAGCTGATGGATCTGTGCGAGCGGATGCGCGTGCGGATCGGCATCATCACGGTCCCGGCGGAAAACGCGCAGGCGATATGCAATCTGCTCATCGAAAGCGGAATCCTCGCAATCTGGAATTTCGCCCCGGTCCACCTCGAGGTGCCGGACGGCGTCCTTGTGCATAATGAAAACCTGGCCGCATCCCTCGCACTGCTCTCCAAGCAGCTGCGCGAAGGGTTTGAAGCGCGCTGACACAAACAAGTTGCTCAGGCGGAGCACGGTCGCTCCGTTATCCGCCTTAGAATAATATCAATACTCTATTAAAGAAACGGAGAAAGATTCAAATGAAAGTTATTATCTGCATTGGAAGTTCGTGCCACCTCAAGGGTTCCCGCCAGATCGTCGAGCGGCTTCAGGCGCTCGTTCAGGAAAAAGGACTCGAGGATAAAGTCGAGCTCGGCGGCACCTTCTGCATGGGCGACTGCGTCAACGGCGTCAACGTCACCGTGGACGGCGTGAAGCATTCCGTCTCGCCGGAGACCGTCGACGAATTCTTTGAGAAGGAAGTTCTCGCGAAAGTTCAGTAATTTCATTCAGCAGGCCGGCGCCTACAGCCGGAAGCAGATAGGGTAGGGTGATTTTCTTGCTCAGTACAGGAATCAAAGGACAGGCCGAAACTGCCGTGACCGAGCAGAATACGGCGAAAGCCATGGGCAGCGGAACGCTGGATGTTTTCGCGACGCCCGCCATGGTCGCGCTGATGGAGTCGGCGGCATACCGGTCCGTGGCCGCCGAGCTGGAGCCGGGCATGGGGACGGTCGGCACGCTGATGAACGTCGAGCACGTCTCCGCAACGCCGGTCGGCATGCGGGTCACCGCGGAAAGCGAGCTTACGGAGATTGACGGCCGGCGGCTCGTGTTCACGGTGAAGGCGTTCGACGATGCCGGGCTGATCGGCACGGGAACGCATGAAAGATTTATTGTTGTAGATGAAAAGTTCGTGGCGAAAGCCGCAAAAAAGAGAGGATAAGGGGTATGCCAGATTACCTGAAACTCAAAAAGTCCAACTGCAAAAACTGCTACAAATGTATTCGGCACTGTCCGGTGAAGTCCATCAAGTTCCAGTCGGATCAGGCGCACATCGTCAAGGACGAATGCGTGCTCTGCGGCCAGTGCTTCGTCGTATGTCCCCAGAACGCCAAGGAGATCCGCAATGACGTTCCGGCCGTGCAGGCGCTTCTGAACAGCGGCAGCCGCGTGGTCGTCAGCCTTGCGCCTTCCTTTGTTGCGAATTATCCGGGCGCTACGATCGACACGATGAAGGCCGCGCTCAAGAAGCTCGGCTTCGACGAGGTGGAGGAAACCGCGATCGGCGCGTCGATCGTCAAGACCGAATACGAAAAAATCATCGCGGAGCGCCGGCAGAAGATCATCATCTCCACCTGCTGCCACTCCGTCAACACAATGATCCAGAAGTATTATCCCGAAGCGCTGCCGTTCCTCGCACCGGTGCTCTCGCCGATGCAGGCGCACTGCAAGCGCATCAAGGAGCAGGACCCGGAGGCCAAGACCGTGTTCATCGGTCCCTGCATCTCCAAAAAGGCGGAATGCGACGAAAGCCCGTACGTCGACTGCGTGCTGACCTTCGAAGAGCTGACCGCATGGCTGCAGGGCGAAAACCTTTCGGTGGAAGCCGGAGACGACCACAACGAAGAGAGCCGCGCGCGCCTGTTCCCGACGACCGGCGGCATTCTGCGCAGCATGGCCTGCGACGATCCCGAGTATACATACATGGCGATCGACGGCCTTGAAAACTGCATCGCGGCCCTTCACGATATTGTCAGCGGCAACATGGGCAACTGTTTTATCGAGATGAGCGCCTGCGTCGGCAGCTGCATCAACGGCCCGGCCATGGACCACGACAAGCGCCTGCCGATCCAGGATTTCATTGCGGTGAACAAGTATGCCGGTAAGCGGGACTTCAACGTTGAGCAGCCGGCCTCCGAGGCGATTCACCACAACTTCGAGTTTGTCGGCCTGCACCGCCAGATGCCCGGCACCGCGGAGATCGAGGCGATCCTGCGCAAGATGGGCAAGACCCGTCCCGAGCACGAGCTCAACTGCGGCGCCTGCGGCTACAATTCCTGCCGCGAAAAGGCCGTTGCGGTCTATCAGGGCAAGGCCGAAATCACGATGTGCCTGCCGTACCTGCTCGGCAAGGCGGAATCCTTCTCCGATACGATCATCAACAACTCGGCAAACGGCATCTTCGTCCTCAACGAAGCGCTGGAGGTACAGCAGATCAACGCGTCCGCGCGCAAGCTGATGAACATCCAGAACGCATCGGACATCATCGGCGAGCCGGTCATCCGCATTCTGGACCCGCGCCCGTTCCTCGATGTCATGCAGACGGGCCGCGCCCTCCACGACGAGCGCGTCTACCTCGCCGAGTACAACCGCTATGTGGATCAGACGATCCTGTACGATCGGAGCTATCATATTCTGATCTGCACGATGCGCGACGTGACCGCTGAGGTCGACGAGCGCATGAAGAAAGAGAAGATGGGCCAGCAGACTATCGAGGTCACCAACCGCGTGATCGAGAAGCAGATGCGCGTGGTTCAGGAGATCGCGTCGCTGCTTGGCGAAACGACGGCGGAGACGAAGATAGCTCTCACGAAGTTAAAGGATTCGCTGAAAGATGAATAATCTATGTACTGATATCGGCTTCATGAGCCTGAATAAACACGGCGAGCAGCTCTGCGGCGACCATGTCGATATCGTTCCGCAGGGCGAAAATTCCACAGTCGTCGTTTTGGCTGACGGCATGGGCAGCGGCGTCAAGGCCAACATCCTTTCCACACTGACCTCCAAGATCATCTCCACGATGATGGCGGAGGGGATGCAGGTGGAGGACTGCGTGGAAACGATCGCTTCCACGCTGCCGATCTGCTCCGTGCGCGGCGTTGCCTACTCCACGTTCACCATCATCCGCATCATCGAAAACGAAGAGGCGGAAATCATCCAGTACGACAATCCGTTCGTCGTGATGCTGCGCAACGGAAAGAATCTGGAATACCCGCGCGAGGAAGTGGAAGTCGGCGGAAAAACCATCTATAAAACGCGTATCCCGATTCAGGAGGACGACACCTTTATCGCTTTCAGCGACGGCGCGATCCATGCCGGCATCGGCATGTCGCTGAACTTCGGCTGGGAGCGCAAGGACATCATCGACTATATGGAGATGATGTACGATTCGAGCTACACGGCCAAGACGCTCAACACCATGCTGCTCGACGAGTGCAACAAGCTGTACGGCGGCAGCCCCGGAGACGACACCACTTCGGTCGCCATCAAGGTGCGCGAGCGCCGTCAGGTCAACCTGATGATCGGCCCGCCTTCGAATCCCGACGACCTCGAGCGCATGCACGACGCGTTTTTCAGCTCGCCCGGCAAGCGCATCGTCTGCGGCGGCACGACGTCCACGCTGGCTGCGCAGCGGCTCGGCAAGCCCGTCATTGCCCAGCTCGATTATCTCGACGCCGAAATCCCGCCGACGGCCAAGGTCGAGGGCCTTGACCTCGTGACGGAGGGCGTCATCACGATGAGTAAGGTCGTGGAATACGCCAAAGATTACTTGAATGAAAATGCGGCCTACAGCCAGTGGGCCTATAAGCGCGACGGCGCCTCTCTGATCGCCAGAATGCTGTTTGAGGAAGCGACGGACATCCACTTCTTTGTCGGCCGTGCAATCAACCCGGCGCATCAGAACCCGAACCTGCCGATCACCTTCAACATCAAGATGCAGCTCGTCGAGAATCTGTGTCAGAGCCTGAAGGAGATGGGGAAGCGGGTCACGGTCACGTACTTCTAAAATCCCTTCGAAGCAAGAAAGGTTTGAGTCAGCATGAGAAAATTCGATACCAAAATACAATACCTGAAATACAAGGTGCTGCGTGAGGTTGCGCGCTACGCGTTTGAGGATAACCTCCTTGCCGCATACGATGAGATTCCGAAGCTGATCGTCAAGGATAAACCGACGATGCGCTGCTGCATCTACAAGGAGCGCGCGATCGTGCAGGAACGCATCAAGCTCGCGATGGGCGGAGACAAGAACAATCCGAACGTCATCGAAGTCATCGAGATCGCCTGCGACGAGTGCCCGGTCAGCGGCCACATCGTCACGGAAGCCTGCCGCGGCTGCCTCGCGCACCGCTGTGAGGACGTCTGCCGCCGCGGCGCCATCACGTTCGACGAGCACCAGAGAGCGCACATCGACAAGTCGAAGTGCGTGGAATGCGGCCAGTGCGCAAAGGTCTGCCCGTACAGCGCGATCATGAACCAGAAGCGCCCGTGCGAGCGCGCCTGCAAGATCAAGGCCATCAGCATGAGCAGCGAAGACCATCGCGCAGCGCATATCGACAACGAGAAGTGCATCTCCTGCGGCGCCTGCGTCTACCAGTGCCCGTTCGGCGCGATCGTCGACAAGTCCTTCATTCTCGACGCGGTGGATCTCCTGAAGAAGAGCCGCGACAACGAGGACTACAAGGTATACGCCGTTGTGGCGCCATCGATTTCGAGCCAGTTCAGCTATGCAAAACTCGGCCAGGTCATCACCGGCATCCAGCGCCTCGGCTTCTTCCATGTCATCGAGGCTGCGCTCGGCGCCGACATGGTCGCTTATCAGGAGGCCGAGGAGCTCGCCGAAAAGGGCTTCCTCACGAGCTCCTGCTGCCCGGCTTTCGTTTCCTATATCAAGAAGAGCTTCCCGTCCCTGGCGGACAAGATCTCGCACAACCTTTCGCCGGCGGCCGAAATCGCCCGCTACATCAAGGAGACGACGCCGAACGCGAAGATCGTCTTCATCGGGCCGTGCACCGCGAAGAAGATGGAGTTCAAGTACGAGCGCGCGGCCGAATACATCGACTGCACGCTGACCTTCGAGGAGCTGCAGGCGCTGTTCGACAGCCGCGACATCGACCTGACGACGCTTCCGGAGGGCGTTCTCGACAACGCCTCCTACTATGGCCGCATCTTTGCCCGCAGCGGCGGCCTGACCGACGCGGTCACCGAGGCGCTGCAGGAGCAGGGCAACACCGACTTCAAGCTCAACCCCATCGCCTGCGACGGCATCGAGGCCTGCAAGACGGCGCTGCTGCGCGCTTCCAAGAATGTTCTGCCGAACAACTTCATCGAGGGCATGGCCTGTGTCGGCGGCTGTATCGGCGGCGCCGGCTGCCTGACGCACGGCGACAAGAACAAGGCGGATGTCGACAAGTACGGCCGTCAGGCTATGGAGAAATCCATTGTCGATGCGATCTCCGTCACCGACGTCGGCCCCAAAGCCACAAAAGTCCAACCGTAATTTTGTTTTTTCAAATTCGGCCTGTGTCCTGCAGGCCGAATTTGTGCTACTCGGAACTTTACCGTATCCAGCTTTTTCAGAAAGGATGATTGCGATGAAAGCCACATATTTCCTTGGAAATCAAACGTTTGAAGTGCGCGAGGAGCCGATCCCCAAGGCAAAGCCCGGAACCGTCGTCGTCCGGAACTACGCCTGCGGCGTCTGCGGCACGGACGTGCACATCTACCACGGTGAGCCCGGCAGCGCCGAGGTGCATCCGCCCGTCGTGCTCGGGCACGAATACGCCGGCGTGGTTGCGGAGGTCGGCGAAGGCGTCACCGGGCTTCAGGTCGGCGACCACGTCACAATCGATCCCAACATTTACTGCGGCGTCTGCGATGCCTGCCGGAACGGCAAAAAGCAGATGTGCAGCCATATGGAGGCGGTCGGCGTCACGATGAACGGCGGATTCGCGGAGTACAGCATCGTGCCCGCCGCGCAGGCGCTGCGCCTGCATCCGGATGTGCCGCTCGAATACGGCGCGATGAGCGAGCCGCTTGCCTGCTGCATCCACGGCATCGACCGCGCCGAGATCAAGGTCGGCGACACGGTCTGCGTGGTCGGCGGCGGTGCGATCGGCCTGCTGCTCGTCCAGCTCGCCAAGCTGTCCGGCGCAGCCAAAGTCGTGCTCAGCGAGCCGAACGCCATACGCCGGGAAAAGGCGCGCCAGCTCGGCGCCGATCTCTGCATCGACCCGCTTTCCGAAGACAGCTTTGCCGAATACCTCGAGTTTGTCGGCGGGGAAGGGGCCGACGTTGTGATCGAATGCGCCGGGAACCGCGCCGCGGTCGAAAGTGCATTCCGCTTTGTAAAGCGCGGCGCCACCATTCTGCTGTTCAGCGTGCCGTCGGTCGACGCGACCTACGCGCTGCCGCTGTTCGACGTTTACCAGAAGGAGCTGACGATCCGCGGCACGTTCGTCAATCCGGATACGCACCAGCGCGCCGTCGAACTGATCAACAGCGGACGCATTCAGATTGCGCCGATCCTCACGCACACGTTTTCGCTCGACGAACTGCCGGAGGCCATCGCGATGCAGACAAGCCCGGAATCCATCAAGGTGCTTGTCAAGGCATAAGCCGCGCGGAACCGGCGGAAATACAATGGAAGCAGGAAAAGGAAGATCAGGTTCTTTTTTACCAAAACTTAACCGGATCGTGCTTTTTTTCCTGTGGATATGCAGATTTTTACGCTTTCCATTGTACTTTGCGTAAAAACGCAGTATAATAAATCTAAATCAGTTCAACAGCAAATGCAGCAGCGAGGGATGCGAAATGAGTGTAAGTTTCTGCAATGACCATGTAAATCTGACCATGCTGACGGATTTCTATGAGATCACGATGGCGAACGGTTATTTTGTAAGCGGATTCAAGGATACGATCGGATATTTCGACATGTTCTTCCGCAAGGTTCCCGACGGCGGCGGCTTCGCTATCATGGCGGGCGTCGAGCAGCTCGTCGATTACCTGAAGAACCTTTCCTTCTCCGACGAGGACATTCAGTACCTGCGCTCCAAGAACATCTTTCGCGAAGAGTTCCTCGAATACCTGCGCAATTTCAAGTTTGTCTGCGACGTCTGGGCGGTGCCGGAAGGCACGCCGATCTTCCCGGGCGAGCCGATCGTCACGGTGCGCGGGCCGGTGATTCAGGCGCAGTTCATCGAAACGATGATCCTTCTGTGCATCAACCACCAGAGCCTGATCGCGACGAAAACGAACCGCATCGTGCGCGCGGCAAACGGCCGCGCCGTGATGGAATTCGGCTCCCGCCGCGCACAGGGCTTTGACGGCGCGGTGTACGGCGCGCGCGCCGCGTACATCGGCGGCTGCATCGGCACGGCCTGCACGATCAGCGACCGGCGCTTCGGCGTCCCGGCGCTCGGCACCATGGCGCACAGCTGGGTGCAGCTCTTCGACAGCGAGTATGAGGCGTTCAAGGCCTATGCGACCGAATATCCGCAGAACTGCACGCTCCTTGTCGACACGTACAACGTGCTCAAGTCCGGCGTTCCGAACGCGATCCGCGTTTTCAACGAAGTGCTTGTGCCGCAGGGCTACCGCCCGGCGGGCATCCGCATCGACAGCGGCGATATCACCTATCTTTCCCGCAAGGCGCGGAAGATGCTGGATGACGCGGGCTTTGAGGACTGCAAGATCTGCGCTTCGAATTCCCTCGATGAATACATCATCCGCGACATGCTCATGCAGGGCGCCAAGGTGGATTCCTTCGGCGTCGGCGAACGGCTGATCACCTCCTCGAGCGAGCCGGTTTTCGGCGGCGTATACAAGCTCGCGGCGGTTGAGAAAGAGGACGGCACGCTGGTTCCGAAGATCAAAATCAGCGAAAACGTCGCCAAGATCACGACGCCGTGCTTCAAAGAGGTCTGGCGCTTCTTCGACCGCGAGACCGATAAGGCCATCGCCGACGTGATCACGTTGCACGAGGAGGAGATCGACGACGAGAAGCCGTACACGATCTTCGACCCGAACCACACCTGGAAGCGCAAGACGGTCGAGAATTTCCGCGCGGTGCGCCTGCGCACACAGCTCTTTAAAAACGGCGAGTGCCTCTACCAGCCGCGCGCGCTGAGCGCGGTGCGCGCCCACTGCCTGGCGCAGGTCAACACGCTGTGGGATGAGGTCACGCGCTTCGAGAATCCGCACAGCTACTATGTCGATCTTTCGCAGAAGCTCTGGGATGAGAAAAACAGACTGCTTTCCCAGAACGAATTTTAATTGGATATTTTGCGAGTAAGCCGGACAGCCGCGGGTGCATGCCGAAAGGCCGCATCTGAGGAAAGTCCGAGCTCCACAGGGCGAGAATAGCGGCTAACGGCCGCCGGGGGCGACCCCAGGGAAAGTGCAACAGAGAGATACCGCCCGCTTTTGCGGGTAAGGGTGGAAAGGTGCGGTAAGAGCGCACCGGCGCGCGGGAGACCGCGCGGCCATGTAAACCCTATTCGGAGCAACACCGTGGCGAAACATATGCGTCGGCCCGGCGCGTTTCATGGAGGTGGCTTGAGCTGTATGGCAACATGCAGCCGAGAAAGATGGTTGTCCAAGACAGAACTCGGCTTACAGGCTTAGTCGCAAAAGATATGCAGCGTCCTTTTGGGCGCTGCTTTTTTATGCGCTCCCTTCCCGGTGCTTGAGCGCCTAATATCAAAACAAAGCCGCCGTGCAGTTGACAAGCACCGCCGCAGATGTTATAATTTCGATAGTTAAATAAAACTAACTATCTTTTAAAATCTTCACCTGATAAAAACACTTGCGTATTGAAATCCAAACCGTGCGGCACGCCGTTGAAACACACAGATTTGGGCGTTCTGCCGGGGATTTCGAAAGGAGGCGTGTGAAACGCCCGCAAATTTTCTGCAAGGTCTGGCCGCGTTTGTCCTCGCCGTCGGCGTTGCGGCCATCTGCATCGCCGTCAAATCGTTTTGCCGGCGGGTGGTTCGCCGCACGCAAAGCAAAAAGGCGACAGGCTGAGGCGCCGGTCCGGTAAGGCTGCGGCGGCCATATCCTCTCATAAAATATTCTCCAGCGTGACGCGCTCGGTTTTCAGGATGTGTTCCGTCACGCTGCGGACAAGCCTGCATTCCGACTGCGCGAGCGTGATCTCGCCCTGCTCGATATAGTAGGGAAGAACGGCGAAAACACTTTCGAGCGGGTCGAGATGCTCGTGCTGCAGAAAAAGGCAGAGCTGCCCGTGAATGGTTTCCCACTCCGCCTGAAATTCCTCGCTGATTTTCAGTGCCTGCTCCGTATCGCCTTCAGCCAGCAGTTCGTCGATCTCTTCCATGACGGCCGCGATCCGCCCGGTCTGCTTCTCCGTCACAGAACGGCCGAACAGGCAGATGCCGAGCACGATCGCCGCGAGAAATGCTGCTGTGATGATCCGCTTCATGATGACACTCCCTTTTTCGCCGCATTCTGCTTCTTTACAAGCGTGTAATTTCCCGTATTGTTGACCGTCAGAATAAACACCTCCTTCAGTGGGGTGTTTTCTTTTTTGAGTATTTTCCGGACCCACGCGTCGTCCTTTCCAAAAAGCTGCAGAGAGCCTTCGGAAAGCCTGCCGTCGCTCACGACGACAACCTCGAGCTCGTCCGGCTCCGGCCGGACGCCGGCGTCCACCGGGCGCAGGTAGTCGACCTCCGGCTTTTTTACGACGCTCAGCATGCCGTTCGTCTCCACAATCGCATAGGCGATGTCGTTCAGCGCAAAGACGTCCTTCTGCCGAAGCTGCTCGAAGAGGTCCTCCACGCTCATGCGCAGCTCGCGCATATTCTCCTGCAGGAGCCGGCCGTCCTGTATGATGACGACCGGCTTGCCGCAGATGGCGCGGCGGACTTTTCCGCTTTTGAGCATGATAAAGGAAAGCATGACCTCCAGCGCAATCAGCACGAAAATCGGGATGATCCCGCTGAAAAGCGGCTGCCCGCTGTCCTGCATTGGGATGACGGCGAGGTCGGAAATCAGCATCGTCACGACAAGCTCGCTCGTTTGCAGCTGGCTGATCTGCCGCTTTCCCATAATCCGGACAGCCAGAATAATCGCGAGGTAAAGGATGATCGTGCGCACAAGGGAGATAAACATGTTCCGCATTCCTTTCCCGATGGATTCAGGCGTATTATGCGCGAAGCCATGTATAAAATACGGCTTTGCGGCAAATTCTACGGTCAGGACCGCCTCTGCGCGCGCTGCAGGGCAGAAAGGAATGTGGATTCCATGGTAAATATATCCGACAGGCTTTCGGAGAACACGGCTTATCTGCGCGGCCTTTTCAAAAACGCAATGGATTTCATCCTGCGGGAATTTCAAATCGACGGCGTTTCCGCCGTGCTCATTGCAATGGAAGGACTGATCAACAAGCAGCAGGTAACGCTCGGCGTTTTAAACCCGATCATGCGCACGGCTATCTTGCAGCCCGGCGGCAAAGAAAAGATGGCGTACATCCAGCATAACGTCCTCGGCGCCGTGGATCAGCTGGAGCTGTACACCATGGACGACATCATCCTCCGCCTGATGAACGGCTTTTCCGTCCTGCTCGTCGACGAATGCGACTATGCGCTGGCTTTCGGCACGCAGGGCTTTGAAAAGCGCAGCGTCGACGAGCCGGACACCGAGATCATGCAGCGCGGCTCGCGCGAGGGATTCGTCGAAACCTACATCATCAATATCTCCATGATCCGCCGGCGTATGAAAACACCGGCGCTTAAATTTGAGCCGGTCATAATCGGGGAAGAGAGCCGCACCCCGGCGGCCATCTGCTATCTGGACACCGTTGTCGATCCCGATATTCTGGCCGAGGTCAAAAAGCGCCTCGCCGCCTGCAACCTGAAGGATGTTCTCGCCGCCGGGTACCTGACGGGGTACCTCGAGCGCCCCTCGATTTTTGAAAGCGTCGGCCTGACGGAGCGGCCCGACACGCTCTGCGGCAAGCTGCACGAGGGCCGGATCGGCATTCTGATTGACGGCACGCCGACGGCGGTTTACGTGCCGTACCTGTTTGTGGAAAACTTCCAGACTGTGGACGACTATGCCAACCGCCCGTTTTACGCCGCTTTCATCCGCTGGCTCAAATACATCGCCTTCTTTCTGGCCATTTTTCTGCCGGGCATCTACGTCGGCGTCGCGACGCACAACCCCGAGCTTCTGCCCGAAACGCTGCTGCTGAAGGTCGCCGAGGCGGAGAGCCAGACGCCGTTCCCGGTTATGATCGAAGCGATTTTGCTGTACTTCATGTACGAGCTGATGCGCGAAGCCGGCCTGCGCGTGCCGAAATCCCTGAGCAGCTCGGTCAGCATCGTCGGCGGCCTTGTGATCGGCGAAACCGCCGTTTCGGCCGGCCTTGTCAGTGCGCCGTCGCTCGTCGTCATCGCGATGACGGTCATCACAGGCTACGTCATTCCGAAGCTGTACGAGCAGATGGCCGTCCTGCGCCTCGTCTTTATCGTCGTCGGCGGCATCTGGGGCGTATGGGGCATTCTGGTCGGCCTGACGTTCATCCTGTTCAATCTCTGCGGCAAAAGCAGCTTTATGGTGCCGTTCATGGCGCCGGTCGCGCCGTTCCGCCTGCATGCGATGCGCGACGTGGCCGTGCGCATCGGCTGGAAGCGGCTCGCAGCGAAAAACAATCCGGTCCAGAATATGCCGGGCGCGGGAAAGGAGGAGAAGCGGCTTTGAAGCGTACCACAAAAATCAGCGCATTCCAGTTCTATTTCATGCTGTTTCTCTCCCGCATCATTGTCAGCATCACGATCAGCTCCCAGACGCTCGGCGAGCGGAATTTTCTCGACAGCATTTTTTCCTCTCTGCTCCTGTTCGCCGTACTGCTCCTCTTTGTGCTGCCGCTGTTTTCCCTGAACAAGCGGTACCCGGATCAGTCCCTGCCGGCGATTGCGGAGATGCGGATGGGCGGCTTCGGCTTCGGGGTTTCCGCGCTGTACGGCGTTTACTTTTTTATCCTGAACACGTTCAGCCTCTCCATGTTTCTGGCGCTTCTGCTGAACACAATGGACCCGGCCGCCTCCAAATGGTCGATTGCGATTATTCTGGCCGCGATCGCCCTGTACGGCGCGGTCAAAGGAATCGAGACGATCTCGCGCGCCTCGATCTGCATTTTTGTCCTGTTTGCCCTCGGCATGGCAGCGATCTTCATCGCGCTCGCGCCGAACATCACGCTGCGTTATCTGGAACCGCCCTTTTACAACGGCCTCGACGACACGCTGCGCGGCTTTTTTGTTTTTGCGGCGCGCTGTACGTCGCTCGCTGAATTCGCCGTGCTGATGCCGTTTGTCGAGGGGCGGAAAAAGCTGGGCTTTGCCGTCTTCAACGGCGGCGTCACAGCGTTCCTTTCGATCCTCCTGTTCTTCATGGTTTCGTGTCTCGGCGAGTACGCCTATCTGCAGATTTTTCCGGCCTATACGCTGGCCGCCATGTCGGAAATCGCCGGCGTTCAGCGCCTCGACGCGCTCTTCATCGGCCTTTGCATGATGGCGCTCGTCATCCGCATGGCCTGCGGTCTGTTCGCCATATCGGAGTGCATCTCCCGCGTCGTCAAGCCGCGCGTGCGCACGATCGTCCTTTCGGTCCTGTCAGCGGCGAGCGTCCTGTGCGCGATGTGGGTGACGGCAGACGCGCGCCGGTCCGGCCTTTTGTTCCGAACCGAATACCTGCTCCCATTGACGGCGCTGACCGGCGCCGTGCTGCCCGTCGCCGTGTGGGTGATCGACCATTTTAAAAAGGAGCGAAAACCGAGATGAAAAAAAGCCTGACGCTTCTGCTTGCCGCACTGCTTTTCGCCGCATCCGTCGCGGGGTGCGCGCCGGAGCTTTACGAACGCGCGCTGATCAGCGCCGTCGGCGTGGACAAAACCGAGGACGGCTGCCGCGTCACCGTGCGCGCTGCGCAGGCCAATGCCGGCGGAACGGAAATCAGCCTTTCCGGCGAGGGAAAAACCGTACCGGAAGCCCTGAACGAAATCACCCGCGTTACCGGGCAGCAGCCGCTCTACTCGCACAACACGCTCGTGGTTTTCGGCATGGACTGCGCGCAGGACGGCTTAAAAGAATACCTCGACTTTTTCCTCCGGCACTATGACTCCCGCCCGACGGTCAAGGTTTTCCTCTCCGAGACGACCGCCGAGGATATCCTTCGTGTGGAAAGCGCAGAGGAACCCCGCGCGGCGCAGATTGCCGAGCTTGCCAAAAGCGCCGATTACAGCGGGCTTTCGGCCGACGTCAATCTGATCGGCCTGATCAACGGCACGTATGGGGAAGGCGCTTCCGCCGTCGTTCCCATCCTGCGCCGGGATGAACGCATTGAGCCGGCGGGCACGGCGCTTCTGCACGACCTTTCGCTGCGGCACACGCTTTCTGCCGCGGAGCTGCATGGGCTTCTGCTCCTGCAGGGCGCGCTGCGCGCCGGACAGTTCGTCGTCGCCGATCCGGAATGCGGCGACGTAACGCTTGCCGTGCGCGAGTCGGACTGCGAGATCCGCTTCACCGGGACGGCGGACGCCCCCCGGTTTGAAATTTCCCTGCAGATCGTGGGGGAGATCAGCGCCGTTTCGGGCAGCCGGTACCACATCGGCAGTACAGTATTTCCACGCCTTGAAAAAGCGTTGGCCGCACAGGCCTGTGAAGCGGTGGAAGCCTATCTCTCCGCCGCGGTATACGGCGCCGGCTGCGACGCGGCCGGCTTCGGCGGCGCGGTGTTCCGCGATGCGCCGGAGGTCTGGCGTGCGGTCTCCGCCGATTGGGCATCGGTCCTGCCCGATTCCGTTTTTGATATGAATGTTCAGGCTGCCATCGAACGCGTCGAGGAGGAAGACACGCCCTACCTTTGAGCGAGCCGCATTCAGAGCACGACCTTGATTTTATAGCGGTTCATCCAGATGTTGACCTGCAGGAGATAGGCCATAAGCTGCGGCCCGGCCATCAGCTGACCGAACCACGGCTTGCCGTAGTCGAAGCGCGCCTGCAAAAGGTCGTGCGACGCTTCCTTAGAAAGCAGGCGGTGGATCGGCTGCTCCGGGTCGCGCAGCACGTCGTTCAGCCGCTCCCGGATCACCTGCTCATAGTGCGGGCTGTGCGTTTTCGGGTATGGGTTCTTTTTGCGCAAAAGGATCTCGTCGGGCAGAAGGCCGCGGCAGGCGTCGCGCAGAAGACCCTTGGCGACGCCCTGGGGCGCGCGGATCTCCTGCGGCGTGTTGAACACATAGCTGACCAGGCGGTGATCGGCGTACGGCACGCGCACTTCAAGACCGCTGTACATGCTGCAGCGGTCCTTGCGCTCGAGCAGCGCGGCCATAAACCAGTACAGGTTGAGAAACGTCATCTCGCGGAAGCGCCGGTTTTCCGCCGATTCCCCGCGCAGCATCGGCACGGCGTCGGCCGTCTCCCGGTACCGCTCGCGGACATAATCCTCGATCTGCGCTTCAACCGCGACCTCCGGCCGGAGCAGCCGGACGCGTTTGGAAAGGTCCGGCGACCAGGGGAAGAGCCCTGCGGGATGTCTCCGGAAGAACCACGGGTACCCCGCAAAAATCTCATCGGCACATTCGCCGCATACGGCAACCGTGTGCTGTTTTTTGACCGTGCGGCAGAAATAAAGCAGCGAAGCGTCGATGTCGGCCATGCCGGGCAGGTCTCTGGCAATCACCGCGTCCGTCAGGAGATCGGCCAGCCGGTCGTTGTCGCAGATCAAGGTATGGTGCTCCGTTTGGAGCAGCGCACCGACCTTTTCCGCCCACGGCGCATCGCGGTCCGGCTGGTAGTCGCTCGGTGCAAAATACCGCGCGTTTTCCTGATATTCAAAGGAATAGGTGTGCAGCGGAAGCCCGCGGTCGCGGCACAGCGCCGCGGCGATCGCCGTGACCGCGCTGGAGTCCAGACCGCCGGACAGGAAGGTGCACAGAGGCACATCGGAAACGAGCTGCCGCGAGACGATGTCCTCGAGCAGCGCGCGCACTTTCTGCACGGCAGTATCGTAGTCGTCCGTAAAAGGCCGCGCCTCGAGCCTGAAATACGGATATTCCGAAAAGCCGTCTCGGCCGAACACGGCGGCGTGGCCCGGCAGGATCTCCCGTATATCTTCGAACACGCCGCAGCCGGGCGTGCGCGCAGGCCCAAGGCCGAAGATTTCGCTGATCCCCGTACGGCCGAGCAGGGGGCGCACGCCCGGATATTCGAACAGCGCCTTAATTTCCGAGGCAAACACAAGGCGGCTGCCCGAAAAGGTGTAGAACAGCGGCTTCACGCCGAAGCGGTCGCGGCAGAGGAACACGCGCTCGTTTCGCGTATCATCCACAGCAAAGGCGAAGATGCCGTTCAGCTTTTCCACACACGCAGGGCCGAAGCACAGATAGCTCTTGAGCACAACCTCCGTGTCGCAGCCCGTCTCAAAGCTGTAGCCATGTCCGGAAAGCTCCGCCCGAAGCTCATCTGCATTGTAGATTTCGCCGTTGTAGGCGATCGTGACCTTGAAGGGACCGTCCATGCACGTCATCGGCTGCGCGCCGTTTTCCGGGTCCATCACGGCAAGGCGCACATGCGCCAGCGCGCAGTGCGCCGACACGTGCGCGCCCTTGCCGTCCGGGCCGCGGTGCGCGATCCGCTGGGCCATACGGCGTGCGAGCGCCATCCACAGGTATTTTTCCTCGTTCAAAGATTCTTCCGCATCAAAAAAGCCGGCAAAGCCGCACATCAAGACCATCCTTCCGTTCTTCGGTTTTTCCGGGAAGCATGGACAGGTCCTGCGCGGCTCTGTCGGCAGAGGTTCACGGCCGCATCCGGTGCGGTCTCCGCGCTGCGTCCGCTTTCCCTTCAGAATGAATCATTCCTATGCGCGGCCGCGCGGCTTTATGCCGGACGGGCGTATTTATTTTTTCGCCTTTTCGGCATTTTTCTTTTCCTTGCCGCCGGAAGCCTTTTCCTCCGACAGCACCGCCAGAATCCGTTCGGAAACGGCGCGGCGGGCATTGGCCTCCGCAGCCAGACGGAGCGCCAGCGCGCGCAACTTCTCCTCGTCGTCTTCGGGCTGCAGCAATGCCGCCGTCTCGTGCAGCGCGCTGTCCTGCGCGGCGGCGAAATCCCCGTAAAGCTGCTCGGCGGTTTCTTCCCCCGAAAACAGCACGGAAATGTCCTGAATCGAGAGCACCTGCTTGAGCAAGCTGGTCATGATCAGCTTTGCCAGATGCTCGCGCGCATATTTCTTATGCACGGGGTGCTCCACAAGCCCATTTTTGACGTAGTTGTTGATCATGCTGCTCGTCAGCAGGCTCTGCTTTTCGCCGCACGCAAACAGCGCAAGCGCTTCGCCGGTGACCATCGTGACCTGATCCATATACAGGGGGATGGAGGGCAGCGCGTCCCACGCCGGCAGCGCATGCTGTTCGGCTTCTGCGGCCCACTCCAGCAGGCTTCGGTTGTCTTTTTCCTTTCCCATTTTCAAAACAGCTCCTTTTCGTTTTCATAAACAGTATACGTCATTTTCAAATGTATTTCAAGATTTATTCCGTGTTCGATTGCTATTTGCCGCGGATTATTGTAAAATAGGAGGCGAACGAAACAGAAAGGCAGTTTGTACTTCATGGATAAATCTGAAATTCTCGCGCTTCGCCGCGCGGTGCTTGAAAAAGAGTTCTCCCGCATGAATGAACGGCAGCGGCAGGCCGTCTTTTCGGTCAACGGCCCGCTCCTCATCCTCGCCGGCGCCGGCAGCGGCAAAACGACGGTGCTCATCAACCGCATCGCCAACATCCTGCGCTACGGCAACGCCTACAACAGCACGTTTATTCAGGACGCGCTGTGCGAGGCGGACCTCGCCGCCTGCCGCGCCTATCTGGATGACGATGCGCCGCTTCCCGAGGAGACGCGTCGTCATCTGAGCGTTTCGGCCTGCCCGCCGCGGAAGATCATGGCGATCACCTTCACAAACAAGGCGGCGGGCGAGCTCAAGGACCGCCTCTGCGCGATGCTCGGCGCGGAGGGCAACGACATCTGGGCCTCGACCTTCCACTCCACCTGCGCGCGCATCCTGCGCCGGGACGGCGAGCGCATCGGGTACTCCTCGCACTTTACGATCTACGATACGGACGACCAGCGCCGTCTGATGAAAAACATTCTGAAGGAGCTGAACGTCTCCGAAAAAAGCACGCCGCCGAAGGCCGTGCTGAACGAAATCTCCCGCGCAAAGGATTCCCTCATCACGCCGGAGGAATACGAAAAGACGGCGGGCGACGATTTCCGTCAGAAAATTATCGCCCGCGCCTATAAGCTGTACCAGCAGCGTCTGCGCGACGCGGACGCGATGGACTTCGACGACCTGATCAACAAGACCGTCGAGCTGTTCCGCGCCTGCCCGGACGTGCTCGAGTATTACCAGGACCGCTTCAAATATCTGATGGTCGACGAATACCAGGACACAAACCACGCGCAGTACACGTTCGTGCGCCTGCTTGCGGAAAAGCACCAGAATCTCTGCGTGGTCGGCGACGACGACCAGAGCATCTACAAGTTCCGCGGCGCGACGATCGAAAACATCCTGAGCTTTGAAAACACCTTCCAGAACGCGCAGGTCATCCGGCTGGAGCAGAACTACCGCTCGACCCAGAATATTCTGGACGCGGCGAACGCCGTCATCGAAAACAACACGGAGCGCAAGGGCAAAACGCTCTGGACGCAGAACGGCACCGGCGCGCAGATCCACCTGCACACCGCCGAAAACGAGATGGACGAAGCGGAACGCATCGGGAAGATCATCCTCGACGGCGTGGCCGCCGGGCGCAAATTCTCGGATTACGCCGTTTTGTACCGGATGAACTCCCAGTCGATGATGTTCGAGCGCAACTTCGCGAAGTCGGGCATTCCGCACCGCATCATCGGCGGCACACGCTTCTACGAGCGCCGCGAGATCCGCGAAATGATCGCCTATCTCAGCGTGATCAGCAACCCGAGCGACGAGATGCGCCTGCGCCGCGTCATCAATACGCCGAAGCGCGGCATCGGCGACCGTTCCGTGGAAATCGCCGCGGAGATCGGCCAGCAGACGGGGGAGACGCTCTTCGAGGTCATCTCGCACGCGGACGAATATCCGGCCCTCTCGCGCCCGGCCAACAAAATGAAGCTCTTCAGCGCGCAGATGCGCGGGCTGATCGAGCTGAACGAGGACCCGGAGGTCTCGATCGGCGAGCTTTACGACGAGCTGGTCGAGCGCATCGGCTACATCGACTTTCTCAAGGCCGACGACCCGGAAAGCGCCGAGGACCGCGAGGGCAACGTGCACGAACTGGCCTCGAACATCCGCCGCTATGAGGAGGAGAACCCGGAAGGCACGCTGGCGGACTTCCTCGAGGAGATCTCCCTGATCACGGATATCGATAATTACGACAACGAAGCGGATTCGGTCGTCCTGATGACGATCCATTCGGCAAAGGGCCTTGAATTCCCGGTCGTTTTCCTGCCGGGCATGGAGGAAAATATCTTCCCCGGCATGGCGAGCATCTACAATCCGGCCGAGGTGGAGGAGGAGCGCCGCCTCGCCTACGTCGCCATCACGCGCGCCAAGGAGGAGCTCTACATATTCCACGCGGAGTCGCGCATGATTTTCGGCATGACGAACCGCAACCGGCTCTCCCGCTTTGCCGAGGAGATCCCGGAATCGCTCGTGACGCATACGCGCTCGCGCGAATACAACGTGCGGCCGACCGTGATGCCGAGCTTTGCAGGCGCCAAGCCCTTCGGTACGCCGAAGCCCTCGTCCGTCGCCGAAGCCGGCGGCTTCACCGCAAAGCCGCGCGTCGCACCGGCTCCCGCCGGCACGTACCGCGTCGGCGATACGGTCGCGCACAAGGCCTTCGGCGTCGGCATGATCGTATCCGCAACGCCGATAGCGAACGACACGCTGCTGGAGGTCGCTTTCGACAAAGTCGGCACCAAAAAGCTGTTTGCAAATTTTGCCCGTCTGACCAAGGTGTAAACCCTACACCGCAAAGAACCAAAAGGCACCGGGCAGATCCGCAAACGGCCGCTTTCCTCCCAAACGGCTCTGTGCGCACG
>DSTMC04003__coassemble_701_pt1 | contig 57259 bp, 46 predicted proteins | sample DSTMC04003__metabat2_high_PE_020 | metagenome-assembled genome bin DSTMC04003 | reverse complement strand
CAGCTGACGCGCGCCGACTACGACCGGTGGGACTACCTCATCGCGATGGATACCGCGAACGTGCGGGGCATCGAGCGCATCACCGGCGGCGACCCGGCGCACAAGGTTCACCTTCTGCTGGAGTTTGCCGGGGAGCGGCGCAGCATCGCAGACCCATGGTACACGGGCGATTTTGATGAGACGTACCGGGACGTGCTGCGCGGGTGCAGCGCGCTGTATGAAAAGCTGAAAAGACAGTAAAATATTTTCGAAAAGCTATTGACAAAGCATCATGCAGTGCTATAATGATGTTGACGAATGAATAAATGCTCATATATTAGTTTGGAGGTGAAAAGCGGGATGGCGAAAAAGGAAAAGGCGAAGGCCGCAAAAGCCGAGACAAAGGCTGCGAAAAAGAAAGAGAAGAAGGACGAGCCGATCTGCTCGGGCGAGCATGCGCATGCGGACCTCAAGGCGGTGCAGAAGGAGATCCCGCCGCTCGACACGTTGTTTCAGCTTGCGGAGCTCTTCAAGATGTTCGGCGACACGACGCGCATCCGCATCATGTGCGTGCTTTTCCAGCGCGAGCTGTGCGTCTGCGAGATCGCGGAGCTGCTCGAAATGGGCCAGTCCGCAATCTCCCACCAGCTCCGGCTTCTGCGCAACGCGCATCTCGTCAAGGTCAAGCGGGACGGCAAGCAGTCGTACTATTCGCTCGACGACGACCATGTGCAGCAGATCTACCGGATGGGCCTCGAGCACATATCAGAATAAGCCTTCGGGCTTGCTTTTTGTAAAACATATGAACAAGTGAGCATATATTATTTGAAAGGGCTGAGAGATATGAAAGAGACAAAGCGGGAATGCGGCTGCGGAGAAAGGGAAATGCATGCCGGCTGCGGCTGCCGTGAAGCGCACGATCATGACAGCCACGCACATGCCGAACACGGGGCGGCGCATGGCGGGCACAGCCATGCGGAGCACGATCACGCGTGCGGCTGCGGCCACGACCACGAGCATGGCCACGGACACGAGGGAGAAGACTGCTGCGGCCATGACCACGGCCACGCGCATGACCATGCGCACGGCTGCGGCTGCGGGCACGACCATACGCACGGCTGTGCCTGCGGCCACGACCACAGCCATGGGCCGGAAGCGCCGAAGTGGGTGTTCCCAGCGGCGGTCGTCCTGTTCGCGCTCGGCCTCGTTTTCGAGCACGTGCTGCACCTGCCGGTCTGGGCGGTCGCCGTTTCGCACGGCCTTGCGGCGATCCTTTCGGGCTACGGCGTGTTCCTGGACGGCCTGAAGAACCTGGTCAGGCTGAACTTTACCGAGAATGTGCTCATGTCGATTGCAGTCATCGTCGCGTTCTGCCTCGGCGAATTCGGCGAGGCGGCCGCGGTCGCGATCCTGTTCAACCTCGGCGAGCGCGCGGAGGAAATCGCCGAGCGCCGCTCCCGCCGGAGCATCACGGCGCTGACGGAAATGCGGCCGGACACGGCGCGCGTGCTCCGGGACGGCGCCGAGCAAATCGTCTCCCCGGCCTCGGTCGCCGTGGGCGAAACCGTCGTCGTCAACCCGTATGAGCGCATCCCGCTCGACGGCGTGATCACGGAGGGCAGCTCGTACATCGACAACGCGGCGCTGACCGGCGAGAGCGTGCCGGTGGAGGCCGCGCCGGGCGACAGCGTGCTTTCCGGCGGCGTGAACGGCAGCGCGAAGCTCACGCTGCGCGTCACGAGCGCGTTCGAGGATTCGACCGCGAGCCGCATTCTGCGCATGATCGAGGAGTCCTCGGCGCGAAAGGGCAAGGCGGAAAAGCTCATCACCCGCTTTGCGCGCGTCTATACGCCGATCGTGCTGGTGCTCGCGATCCTCGTGGCGGTTCTGCCGCCGCTCTTCGGCCTCGGCGCGTTTTCCGTCTGGCTCTACCGCGCGCTGACGATGCTCGTCGCGTCGTGCCCCTGCGCGCTCGTGATCTCCGTGCCGCTCGGCTTCTTTGCGGGCATCGGCGTGGAGTCGACGAACGGCATGCTGATCAAGGGCGGCAAGTATCTCGAGGCGCTCGCAAAGGCCGACACCGTCGTGCTCGACAAGACCGGCACGATCACGACCGGCGCGCTTTCGGTCTCCTCGGTCTGGACGGCGGAAGGCGTTTCCGAGCAGGCGCTTTTGCGGTATGCGGCTTCGGCTGAATCGCTCTCCACGCACCCGGTTGCCAAGGCGATCCGTGAGGCGGCCGGCGACGCGCCCGAGGCGGAGGACATCCGCGAAATTGCGGGCCGCGGCATCGAGGCGGTCGTGGAGGGCAGAAAGCTGCTTGCCGGGCGCAGCACGTTTTTGAAGGAGAACGGCGTCGACGTTTCGCAGCTCCCGCCGTGCACCGTCGCAATCGCGGCGGACGGGCGGGTCATCGGCGGCATTACGCTGGCCGATACCGTGAAGCCGGATTCTGCGGCGGCGGTGGCCGATATGAAAAAGACCGGCATACGGCAGGTTGTCATGCTGACCGGCGACAACGAGGCCGCGGCCAGGGCCGTGGCGGCGCAGGTGGGCGTGACGGATTACCGCGCGGGGCTTCTGCCGCAGGATAAGGCGCAGGCCGTCGAGGCGCTGCAGGGCACGCGCGTGTTCGTCGGCGACGGCGTCAACGACGCGCCGGTGCTTGCGGCGGCGGACTGCGGCGTCGCGGTCGGCCTCGGCTCGCAGGCCGCGATCGAGACGGCGGACGCGGTGCTCTCGAGCGGCAGCCTCTCGCTGCTGCCGCGGGCGATCCGCCTGGCGCGGCGCAGCATGAACGTCATCCGCTTCAACATCGTCTTTGCGCTTGCGACGAAGGCCGCGGTGCTGCTCTGCATCCCGTTCGGCTTCGTGCCGATGTGGGTCGGCGTATTCGCGGACGTCGGCGTCACCGCGCTGACGGTGCTCAACACGATGCGCATCCTGCGCTTCAAGGCGAAATAAACCGACCGGATTTCCGGGCCGCTTCCATGTGGGGCGGCCCTTTTTCGCGCCATAACGCGGCCTTATCCGGCGCATAAGAGAACGGTATTTTACGCGGCGCATGCCGGCTGGTATACTGAAAGTGCAGGGCGGACAGTGCCTGCAATTCAGAAAACGGAGGGCTTTTTATGGTCAGAGCGATTGTTGGCAGCAGCTGGGGCGACGAGGGAAAGGGCAAGATTACAGATCTGCTGGCCGGTGAGGCGGATGCCGTCGTCCGCTTTCAGGGCGGTGCGAATGCCGGACACACGATCATCAATGCGTACGGAAAGAACGTGCTGCATCTTCTGCCTTCGGGCGTATTCAACCCGGAGGTTATGAACGTGATCGCAGGCGGCGTCGCACTGGATGCGGAAATGCTGTTTGCAGAGCTTGAAATGCTGCGTGAAAAAGGGGTCCCGAAGCCACGCCTTGCAATATCTGCCAGAGCGCAGCTTCTTCTGCCGGTGCACAGGTTGCAGGACAGGCTGGAGGAGAAACGGCTCGGGGCGCACAGTTTCGGTTCCACACAGTCGGGGATCGCGCCGTTTTATGCGGATAAGTATGCGAAAAAGGGCATCCAGATCGCCGAGCTGTTCGGAAGTGGGCTGCGCGAAAAGGCCGAGCGGCTCGCGGAGGAGAAAAACGTGCTGTTCCGGGCTTTGTACGGCGAGAACTGCGGCATGAACGGCGCTTCGCTGTACGAGGCGCTGGTAAATATTCGCGAACGTCTCGGGCCGATGCTGTGTGACGGCCCGTATCTGATGCAGTCGCTGCTGCGCGGCGGGAAGCGTATCCTGCTGGAGGGGCAGCTCGGCGCTCTGCGTGATCCGGACAACGGCATCTATCCGTTCGTCACTTCGTCCTCCCCGCTGGCCGGGTTTGCCTGTGTTGGGGCGGGGATTTCGCCGCAGGCGATTCAATCGGTTACGGCCGTTGTCAAGGCGTATTCCACCTGTGTCGGCGCCGGGGCGTTTGTCGGCGAGCTGAACGGCGAAGAAGCTGAAACGCTTCGCCGGCGCGGCGGCAGCGACGGCGAATATGGGGCGCTGACCGGGCGCCCGCGCCGTGTCGCATGGTTTGACGCTGTGGCTGCCCGATATGGCTGTATGCTGCAGGGCGCGACAGAGGCAGCGCTCACAATGGTGGATGTGCTCGGTTATCTGGAAAAAATCCCGGTCTGCGTCGGCTATGAAATCGACGGCAAAATCACAGGGGATTTCCCGCTGACCCCGCAGCTCGAGCGCGCAAAGCCGGTTTATACATATCTCGATGGCTGGCGGTGCGATGTCTCGGGTGTGCAACGTTACGAAGACCTGCCGGTCAACTGCAGAAAATACATCGAGTTTATCGAGCGCGAGATCGGCGTGCCCGTCACATTGGTCTCCAACGGCCCGCACCGCAACCAGATCCTGTACAGGTGACCCCGGCTTGCAGGATGCGGAAAAAGCCTGTACAATAGGAGCATGTGGTAGCGGGAGGGAACGCCATGAATATCAGTTATGATGCCTATAAGGTGTTTTGTGCGGTTGCATCGCTCGGCAGCATCACCGGCGCGGCGGAAAAGCTCTATATTTCGCAGCCGGCGGTCAGCCAGAGCATCCGGCAGTTGGAGGAAGCGCTCGGCTGCGCGCTGTTTGTCCGTGAGCCGAAGGGAGTGCGGCTGACTGAGGAAGGCCGGCTGCTCTACAGCCATGTTTCCGAGGGCATTCGAAAGATCGAGGCGGGCGAGCGCGGCATTGCGCGCATGCTGCGGATGGATATGGGAGAGATCCGGATCGGCGCGAGCGACATGACGCTGCAGTATTTTCTGCTGCCGTATCTCGAAGCATTCCATCGGCAGCATCCGGAAATCCGGATCCGCATCACGAACAATCCGACGCCGCAGACCGTGCAGGCGCTGCTGGAGGATCAAATCGATTTTGCGCTGGTCAGCGACCCGCTGCCCGCCTATAAGGGCGTGCGCTGTACGCCGGTGCGCGAGATCCGCGACATTCTGGTGTGCAGCGGTACACGGCAAGTGCAGACGTGCAGGCTCGATGACCTGCCGCCCGATGATTTTATCCTGCTGGAGCACGGCACAAGCACGCGGGCGTTTCTCGACCGGGAGTTTGCACGGCGCGGCATACGGCCCGACCCGAAATTTGAGCTTGCGACGAGTGCGCTGATCGTGCAGTTTGCGGCGCGCGGACTCGGCATCGGCTGTGTCGTGCGCGACTTTGCCGAGGAGAAGCTGCGGACGGGAGAGATTCAGGAGCTGCCGCTTGCAGACCCGTTCCCGCCGCGGCACATCTGTCTGCTGCGCAGAGAGCAGGCGGTTTCCCGCGCATCCGAGATGCTGATGGCCACTTTCTGTATGTAGCCGGTATTGAAGAATCAGGAGCAAAATACGTGTCGGGATGTCGGCCGCCCTGCGCCGTCGGAATTACGGTGCGGACAGCGCCGCGCCCGGGTAGAAATACGCGAGGATTTCCGCATAGCCGGCGCCGTTTTCGGCCATGTAGATGGCGCCGGCCTGGCTCATGCCGACGCCGTGTCCCCAGCCGAGCGTCGTGAAGGTGAACTGCTCGCCGTCGAAGGAGACGCTGAAGCTCGCGCTGCGCAGGCCGAGCGCCTCGCGGACCGCAACGCCCGAAAGCGTCGTGCCGCAGAGCGCGATGCTCTCGACGTAGCCGCTGTCGAAGTAGCGCGCGTCGGTGAACCAGCCGGCAGGGTCGTCCGTAAATTCCACGTCGGGAAACGCTTCGCGGACCGCGTCCGGCGTCACGGCGGTGCTGGAGCGGTAGCCGTCGTACAGCATGTCGGACGGGCAGGCCACGGCCTGCAGGTAGGGATAGCTGTTCTCCGGCCACACGTTTTCATACGGCTGCGTGCAGCCGGCCGAAATCGCAAAGAAGGTCGATTCGATCGGCTCCCCATCATACAGAAGCATCTGCCCGGCGACCTCCGCGCAGATGGCGTCGAGCCGCGCTTTTGCATCGGGCCAGCCGTCGCCGTAGAGCGCGGCGAGGTCGTCGTCGGTCATATAGATCTGCTTTTCCGCGCTGTTGCAGGTGAAATCGGCGTCGTCCCCGCTGTTTTGCAGGTGCCGCGCACTGTAGAAGGTGTAGATCGCGACGGCCTGCGCCTTGAGGGCCTCGTCCGGCGCGTTCAGCGTCATCTCACAGGGTAGCGCGCCGCGCAGGAAGTCGGCGTCCGGCACGGTGAGGACCTGCGCCCGCGCCTCGTCGTAGATGCGGAACACGGCGTCGGCCGCTTCTTCCGGCGCCGGGGAGGCGGGCGCGGCTTCCTGCTGCGGCGTCCTTTCGGCTGCGAGCCGGAACACGAGCGGGCTCAGGCCGAGCAGCAGGTACAAGGCGGCGGCGAAAAGCAGCGTGCGGCGGAGGAGGGGCTTCATGGCGGACATCCTTTCTTTTTCAGAGGTTATGCAAAAACAATAAACTGAACATGCAAAATTGCAGAGCACGGAAGTGGTTTTCAAGGGAAAGATTAAAATAAATGAAAGATTAAAACCTAAATCATTCAAGAGGCTTGACGGGATGCGGTTCCTGCGCTACAATAGAGCCAATACGCTTCGGGCGCAATTCAGGAAAGGGTGAATGCTGTGCAGAGACTGCTTAATGAGAGTGAAACGAGCACGACCGTCAGTGAGCTTTGTGCGGAATACCGCGCAAACAACAGGATTACGAGGGACGAATACGAATACTACGACGTCAAACGCGGCCTGCGCAACCGGGACGGCACCGGCGTTGTGGCCGGCCTCACGCATGTCTGCAACGTGCACGGCTATCTGATCGACGACGGCGAGAAGGTTCCGGACGAGGGGCGGCTGAGCTACCGCGGCCTCAACGTGACCGACATTGTGAACGGCTGCCGCGCCGAGGGGCGCTTTGCCTTTGAGGAGGTCGTGTGGCTGCTGATCTTCGGCAAGCTGCCGGACAAGCGGCAGTACGGCCGCATCTGCCAGATCCTCTACGAAAACCGCGAGCTGCCCGAGTACTTCCCCGAGGACGTCATCATGAAGAACCCCTCGAAGGACGTGATGAACAAGCTCGCCCGCGCCGTTTTGACGCTGTACTCCTACGACGACGACCCGGACGATCTCTCGCTCGAAAACAACATGCGCCAGAGCATCTCGCTGATCGCGCGGATGCCGGCGATCATGACGTACGCGTACCAGGTAAAGCGGCGCCACTACGACAAGCAGACGATGTTTTTCCACCCGTTTGAGCCGCAGCACAGGACGGCGGAGGCGATCCTCAACGCGCTGCGCGAGGACCGCAGCTTTACGCGCGAGGAGGCCGAGCTGCTCGATCTGTGCATGGTGATGCACGCGGAGCACGGCGGCGGCAACAACTCCACGTTTACCGCGCGCGTGCTCTCCTCGGCGCACACCGATATTTACTCGACGATCGCGGCGGCCATCGGCTCGCTCAAGGGCTTCCGCCACGGCGGCGCGAACCACAAGGTGCGCCAGATGATGACCGACATCATGCAGAACGTGCAGCACTGGGACAGCGACGACGAGGTGGAGACGTATCTCGAGCGCATCCTGCGGCGCGAGGTCGGCGACAGAAGCGGCCTGATCTACGGCATGGGCCATGCGATCTACACGATTTCCGACCCGCGCGCCGTCGAGCTCAAAAAGCAGGCGCGCAAGCTGGCCGCGGAAAAGGGCTACGGCGACAAGTTCGCGCTGTACGAGCGCATCGAGCGCCTGTCTCCGGCCGCGTTCAAAAAGGTGACCGGGAACAAAAAAGTCATATGCGCGAACGTCGATTTTTATTCCGGGCTTGTCTACGAGATGCTCGGCATCCCGGAGGATCTCTACACGCCGATGTTCGCCGTTTCCCGCATCGCGGGCTGGTGCGCGCACCGCATCGAGGAGCTGGTGACCGGCGGCCGTATCATCCGGCCGGCCTACCGCGCGCTGCTGGCCGAGCAGGAATACGTTCCCCTCGAGGACAGAAAATAAAGAATAGAATTGAGCAGACCGCCTGACGAGCTTTGACCGTCAGGCGGTTTTTCATAAGTTTTGCTGTACACCGTGCAAAACTGTGGTATACTGAATAAAAAGATCGGTTTATGGAAAGGGCGGAAAAGAGATGGATACACGGCGAAAGGCAGTGCGGGACGTGCTTGTGCAGGTCAATGGGGTCATACTCGGCAAGGAGCGGCTGACGCTCGAGGTGCTCGCGGCGCTTCTGGCCGGCGGCCACGTGCTTCTGGAGGACATGCCCGGCGTCGGCAAGACGACGCTCGCCATCGCGTTCGCGCGGCTGCTCGGGCTGGAGTGGAAGCGCGTGCAGTTTACGCCGGACGTTTTGCCCTCGGACCTGACCGGCTTTTCGGTCTACCACAGGGAGGCCGGCCAGTTCGTCTACCAGCCCGGCGCGGTGTTCTGCAACCTGCTGCTTGCGGATGAGATCAACCGCACCTCGCCGAAAACGCAGTCCGCGCTGCTCGAGGTCATGGAGGAGCGCCAGGTGACGGTCGAGGGGAAGACGCGCCGCCTGCCGGAGCCGTTTTTCGTCATCGCGACGCAGAACCCGGCCGGCGCGGTCGGCACGCAGCTTTTGCCGCCCGCGCAGATGGACCGGTTCATGATCTGCACGGCGATCGGCTACCCGGACTTTGAAAGCGAGTGCGCGATGGCCCGCGGCGCGGACAGCACGCGGCGCACCGACGCGCTCGAGGCGCTGATGGATGCGGAGACGCTCTGCGCGATCCGGCGCGAGGTGGAGGCCGTGTTCGTGCACGACGCCATCGCGCGCTATGCGGTGCGGCTGATCGACGCCACGCGCCGCAGCCCGTATCTGGAGTCCGGCGCAAGCCCGCGCGGAACGCTGGCGCTCGTGCGCATGGCGAAGGCCGCGGCGTGGCTGCAGGGGAACGGCTTCGTCGCGCCGGCGGACATCGCCGAGCAGTTTTTGCCCTGTACGAACCACCGCGTCCAGCTCAGCGTCCGCGCGCGGATGGAAAATGTGGACCGGGAGACGGTCCTGAAACAGATTCTGGAGGAAACGCCCCGCCCGAAGCTGCAGGAAAAGCCGCGGGCGTAAGCGGAACAGGGCGCGCCGTCTCCCGACGGACCGGAGGCGGCGCACGGACGATTGCAAAGGGGGGGATTCTGTGCGGCTTTTTGCGCTTCTGCTCGTTTCACTGGCGCTTTTGTACTTCGGCGGGTTTTACCATGCGCCGGCGTTTGCGGCGGCTGCCGTCGCCGTGTGGGCTGTGGCGGCGGTTCTGCTCGCGCTTGCGCTGCTTGCCCGGCGCGGCCTGCGCGTGACGGTGCGGCTGCCCGAAGGCGGCGTGCGCCGCATGGAGCCGTTTACCTGCACGGTTGAGGTGGAGAACCGCTCGGTTTTTCCGGCGGGCCGCTTCTCGGTCGCGCTGACCTGCCGCACGCAGGGAAAGACCGTGCTGACGCAGAAGGTGCGCGGCAGCGTCGGCGGGCGCGGACGCACGGCGATCGACCTGCCGCTGACGGCGCGCCACGCCGGGCTTCTGACGGTCGAAGCCGGGCAGCTCCGCGTCTGGGATCTGCTCGCGCTGCACGCGTTCCGGAAAAAGGTGGACGCGCGCGCCGAAGCCGTTTTGCTGCCGCCGCTGCTGGAGCTGCCCGTGGCGCTGGAGCGGGCGGCGCTTTTGCCCGCCGAGGAGGACGGCGCGCCCGGCGTGCTGGACGGTGCGCCGCCCGAGGTGCGCGAGATCGACGCGTACCGGCCCGGCGACGCGATGCGCGACGTGCACTGGAAGCTCTCGGCGCGGCAGGACACGCTGCTGACGAAGCGCTACAGCCTCGAGACGCGCCCGCGCTTCTGCGTCTGGTGGGAGCTTTGCGCCGGGGAGCCGGCGGATGCAGACGCGGCGGACGCGTTCTGGGCGCTCTGCTTTGCGCTTTCGGCGGGACTGCTCGCGGCCGAGGCGCCGCACGACCTGCGCTGGTATGATGCGGCGGAAAAGCGTGTGGAGCGGCGGCGCATCGAGGACCGGGAGGACCTTCTGCGCGCGCTCACAGCGCTTCTGCGCCGGGAAAAGCCGTTCGGCGGCGGGCCGCTGCCGGAGGCGGTGCAGGCCGAGCGCTTCCGGGATGCGGCCGCGGGCGAAACCGTCTTGACGATCGACACGGCGCCGTGCCTTTTCCTCGGCACGCACGCCGTCCTCAGGCTGAACGGAGAGCATTATGTGGAAGAAATCGGGAAAAACAGAATCCTTCTCTGAGCCGCTCCGGGCCGGGCGCATCCGCGTGCGGGAGACGGCGCGCCGCGCGCCGCTCGGGCTTGCGGGCCTTCTGGCGCTGTTCTGCGGCGCCGGCGCGGTGCTGCTGCTCGCCGACGCGGTGTTCAACCTGCTCGTGTTCGACTGCGGCACGGCGCTGCTCTTCGCGGCGGGCACAAGCGTGCTGGTCTGGGCCACGCGCCTGTTTGCGCGCCATCGCGGGCTTTGGGCCTGCGCGGCCGCGGGCGTTGCGGCGCTGGCCGTATGGCTCTGGCGCCCGGACCTGCTGCGCCCGAAATGGAGGCTGCTCTGGTCGCTGGCCTGGAATGACCCGTATGCGCTCGTGAAATTTGACATGACCGAGATCCTTTGCCTTGCGGCGGTGGCGGTCGTTCTTCTATTTTATCTGCTCGCGTTCGTGTTCCGGATCGGCTGGGCGGCCTACGGGCTGACCATTCCGCTTCTGGCGGCCGCGGCCTCGCTGGGCGTCCTGCCGCTCTGGTCGGTGCCGATGCTCCTGCTGTTCCACGCGCAGGCGCACCTCGAGGCGGCGCAGTGGAGCCGCGGCAGCCGCATGGCCGGGCGCGGGAGTTTGCTGCTCGCCGGCCTGCTCTGCGCGGCCTTCTTCGGCTGCTATACGCTCCTGCAGCCGCACATGGACGCGATTCTCGCCCTGCCGCGCCGCGTGCAGGAGGCCGTGCTGCCGGACAATACGGACGCAGACGACAGGAGCCGTACGAGCGCCGTCTCGAGCGGCCGGTATACGACCGGGGACGACGCGCTGGCGCTGACGCTCACCGCGCGCCCGGATGAACCGCTGTACCTGCGCAACTTCTGGGGCGGCGTTTACGAGGACGGCCGCTGGTCCGTCGTCGACGAATCCGCGTTCGATTCCAGCTCGGCCGGCGGAGTACAGTTCAGAAGCGAGGGTTACACATGGTTTTCAGACGACGCGGATGCTGCGGATGGGTTGGAAATCCTGCCGGAAAGCGGCGTATGGATGGCGGCCGGAGCCGATATGCAGACGCTGCTCGTGACGCGTCTGAACGGCAGCGGCCCGGGGGACTACACGCCGTACGGCGCGGTTCTTCTGGGCACCGACGGCAATGTGGACCAGTTCGCGTATTATGCCCCCGAGAGCGGGCAGCCGGTCGACCAGCCGAATAATCCTACGCTGTACGCCCGGTTTGCGGAAAACGCATATATGGATGTTCCGGATTCGCTCGGCCGGCTCCGCGCGTTCTGCCGGGAAAACCCGCGGACGGGCTTTGAAAACGTGCGCGATTTTATCCTGCGCACGCTGCACAGCACGACCGAATACACGCTTTCGCCGGGGCTCGTGCCGCCGGGCGCCGACCCTGCCGAGTACTTCCTCTTCACGAACCACCGCGGCTACTGCGAGCATTATGCGACGACGGCCGCGCTGCTTTTCCGCCTGTACGGCTACCCGTCGCGATATGTGACCGGCTACGTGGCCGACGATTTCCGCCGCCAGACGGACGGCACATATCAGGCGGTGCTGACGGACCGGCAGGCGCACGCCTGGGTGGAGGTCTTCGTGAACGGCGAATGGGTGCTCGTCGAGGCGACGCCGGCGGGCAGCGTGGTGGAGCCGCAGACGGACGCCGCGGCGCAGGAATCGGCTGCGCCGACTCCAACGCCGGAGCCGACGCCGACCGCAACGCCCGCGCCCACCGAAGCGCCGGAATCGAGCGCGACGGAAGCGCCGGCCACGCCTACGCCCGCGCAGCAGGCGACGGAGCGTCCCGCGCAGCCGACGCACGGCCTGAGGAAAGCCCGGAGAATACGCAGTTTGAGCTGCCGGGCTGGGTGCTGCCGGTGTTTGCGGCGGTGCTCTGCGCGGCGGCGGGCGTCCTGATTGCAGCGGCCCTGTGCCGCAGGCGGCAGCGCCGCCGGTGTGCGGACGCCCGCGAGATGCTCGCGCAGTCGCTGAAGCGGCTGCAGCGGGCGGGGCTGCTCCGCGGCATGGACGGCACCGAGCGCGACCTTGCCGCGCGCCTGTGCGAAGCGGTGCCGCAGCTGCGGCCCGAGCAGATCGAAAAGCTGCAGGCGGATGCGCTCCGCTCGGCCTTCGGCGGCGCCGGGGCGCTGCCCGCGGACCCGGAAATCTACACCCAGTGCAGGAAAGCGGCCGCCTCCCGTCGCAGAAAAAGGCGGTAATGGGCAGATTCCTGCAAAAATATCTAAATGGAGATCGGTCCTGTTGCACGATTTTTACAATCTGGGACTTGAAATACCGGCTGATTCTGTAGTATAATGGCTGTTAATGACGGCTCTGGCGCTGCTTCCTGCAAGATTTGTGCCGGCCGCCGAAGAATCTAACAGCAAAGGAATGACAAAACCACCATGAAAATCAGCTTTTCTACCCTGGCGTGCCCGGACTATACATGGACGGACATTTACTCGATGGCCAAGGACCTGCAGTTCAACGGCATCGAGGTGCGCGGACTAGGCGACGACATCTTTGCCGTGAAGGCAAGACCGTTTACAGACAGCCAGCTGCCGCTAACGGTGAAAAAGCTAAAGGAACTTGGTCTTGAAATTCCCTGCCTGGCTTCCGGCTGCGGCCTGAAGCTGAAAGAAAACCACAACCAGAACATCGTGGAGATCACGCAGTACATCGTGCTGGCGCAGAAGCTCGGCACGCCCTACGTCCGCGTGCTCGCCGACCTGCACCCCGAGGCGGAGGGCGAGGTCGACGACAACTACGTCGCCGACGTGCTCCACGTGCTCGGCGTCATCGCCGAGGGCTTCGGCGTCACGCTGCTCGTCGAGACGAACGGCGTCTACGCCGACACGAAGCGGCTCAGAAAGCTGCTCGATACCGTCAACTGCAAGGGCGTCGCAGCCCTTTGGGATATGCACCACCCGTACCGCTATATGGGTGAATCGCCGGCGGAGACCGTTCAGAACCTCGGCGGCTACATCCGCCACGTCCACGTAAAGGACAGCAAGATCGTCAACGGCGCGCTCGAGTACCGCATGATGGGCGACGGCGACCTGCCGCTGCACCAGATGTTCGACGCGCTGCTCGGCATCGGCTATGAGGGCTACATCTCCCTCGAATGGGTCAAGCGCTGGTCGCAGGAGCTTTCGGACGCCGGCGTCGTCTTCCCGCGCTTTGCCGACTACATGCGCGACTACCTCGACGAGCGCCTCGCCGAAGCGCCGCTGCAGAAGAACCGCACCGGCACCGGCGAATACGTCTGGCCGAAGGAGACGCTGATCGATCTGACCTTCCCGGACGTGCTCGACAAGATGGTCGAGAAGTTCCCGGACCAGCCGTGCTTCCGCTACACGGAGCTCGACTATGCGCGCACCTATAAGGAGTTCCGCGACGACGTCGATACCTTCGCCCGCTCGCTGATCGCGATGGGCGTCAAGAAGGGCGACCACGTGGCCATCTGGGCCACGAACGTGCCGCAGTGGTACATCACGTTCTGGGCGACGACGAAGATCGGCGCGGTGCTCGTCACCGTCAATACGGCCTATAAAATCCACGAGGCGGAGTACCTGCTCCGCCAGTCCGATACCCATACGCTCGTCATGATCGACGGCTACAAGGACAGCGACTACATCGGCATCATCAAAGAGCTCTGCCCCGAGCTCGAGACCTGCGCGCCGGGACAGCTCAAGTCGAAGCGCCTGCCGGTGCTGCGCAACATCATCACGACCGAAAGCGTCCAGAAGGGCTGCTATTCCTGGGAGCAGGCGCTCGCGCTCGCCGACAGCGTGCCGATGAGCGAGGTGGAGGCCCGCCGCTCCCGCGTGAAGAAGGACGACGTCTGCAACATGCAGTACACCTCCGGCACGACGGGCTTCCCGAAGGGCGTCATGCTCACGCATTACAACGTCGTCAACAACGGCAAGGCCATCGGCGACTGCATGGACCTCTCCACGGCGGACCGCATGATGATCCAGGTGCCGATGTTCCACTGCTTCGGCATGGTGCTTGCGATGACGGCCTCGATGACCCACGGCGCAACGATGTCGCCAATCACGGCGTTCTCGCCGCGCAAGGGCCTCGCCTGCATCAACAAGGAGAAGATCACCGCGTTCCACGGCGTGCCGACGATGTTTATCGCGATGCTCGAGCACCCCGATTTTGACAAGACCGATTTCTCGCACATGCGCACCGGCATCATGGCCGGCTCGCCCTGCCCGATCAAGGTCATGCAGGACGTCATCGACAAGATGCACATGAGCGAGATCTGTATCACCTACGGCCAGACCGAGGCCTCCCCGGGCTGTACGATGAGCAAGACGACCGACTCCATCGAGACGCGCGTCGCAACGGTCGGCGCCGCGATGTTCGGCGTCGAGTGCAAGATCGTCGACCCGGAGACGAACGAGGACCTGCCCGACAATGTGGACGGCGAATTCGTCGCCCGCGGCTACAACATCATGAAGGGCTATTACAAGATGCCCGAGGCCACGGCTGCGGCCATCGACAGCGAGGGCTGGCTCCACACGGGCGACCTTGCGCGCCGCCTGCCGGACGGCAACTACCAGATCACCGGCCGCATCAAGGATATGATCATCCGCGGCGGCGAGAACATCTACCCGAAGGAGATCGAGGACTTCCTCTACACGAACCCGAAGGTCAAGGACGTGCAGGTCATCGGCGTGCCGGACGAGCAGTACGGCGAGGAGATCATGGCGTGCGTCGTCCTCAAGGAGGGCGAGACCTCGAGCGAGGAAGAGCTCAAGGACTTTGTCCGCACGCACATGGCGAAGCACAAGGTGCCGCGCTATATCGACTTTGTCGACGGCTTCCCGATGAACGCCGCCGGCAAGATCCTCAAGTACAAGATGCGCGAGGATGCGGTCAAGAAGCTGCAGCTCCGCCAGAAGACAGCCTTTGAGGCGAGCAATGCGGGCGCGCCGGCCGATTTCGGCGTCAACGCCGCCGTCTCCACGATCCGCGACAAGTACGGCTTCGTGCTGCCGGTTGAGATGCGCCCCGATTTCCGCGAGGAGGTCAAGCGCGCCAGCGAAGCGCTCGGCCGCCAGATGAGCCCCGAGGAGCTGTACGCGCTCTTTGAGAGCGAGTACGTCAAGCTCCACACGCCGTACGACCTCAAGAAGTACAAGCTGTTCGAGGAAAACGACCTCGGCGGCGAGGTGGTCGTCGACTTTGAGGGCACCGTTGCGGTGAACGGCGAGGCGAAGAAGATCAGCGGCAAGGGCAACGGCCCGATCGACGCGTTCTTCAAGGCGCTCGAGAGCATCGGCGTCACGGATTACCGCTTCGTTTCCTACGGCGAGCACGCGATCTCGAAGGGCGCGGACTCGAAGGCGGTGTCCTACATCCACCTCGAGCGCGCGGGCGAAGCGCTGTACGGCGTCGGCATCGACAGCAACATCAGCCTGGCTTCGATCAAGGGCATCGTTGCGGCGATCAACCGCTTTGAGAGAAACCGATAAAAACGTCTGAAAGGGCGCCGGTCACGCAGGTGCGGGCCGGCGCCTTTTGCATACGGATCAGAACACGGACAAAATGAGGAGGAGAACAGAATGAAAACACCGGTCACCTTTGCGATCGCCGGCTTCGGCGACCGCGGCAGCACGTACGCCTCGATGCAGGCGCTGTTTCCGGACCGCATGCAGGTTGTCGCCGTGGCGGATGTCCGGCCCGAGCGCGTCGAAAAGGCGCGGCAGCTCTACAATATCCCGGCGGAGCGCTGCTTCTCGAGCGCCGAGGAATTGCTCGCGCAGGAAAAGCTCGCGGACGTCCTCGTCGTCTCGACGATGGACCGCCAGCACGTCGGCCACGCGATCCCCGCGCTCGAGAAGGGCTACAACATCCTGATGGAAAAGCCGATTTCGCCGGACCTTGCGGAGTGCCGCCGCATCATCGAGGTGGCGCAGCGCAGCCCGGGCAAGATCATCGTCTGCCATGTCCTGCGGTATACGGCGTTTTACAACACGCTGAAAAGCATTCTGGACAGCGGCCGCATCGGCGAGGTCGTCTCGGTCTGCGCGAACGAGAACGTCGGCTACTGGCACCAGGCGCATTCGTTTGTGCGCGGCAACTGGCGCAACAGCCGGGAGACAAGCCCGATGATCCTGCAGAAATGCTGCCACGACATGGACATCTACACCTGGCTGCTCGGCAAGAAGTGCATTTCGGTTTCGTCGGTCGGCAGCACGTACCTGTTCAACCGCGCGCATGCGCCGGCGGGCGCGACGCCGTACTGCCTCGGCGGCTGCAAGGCGAAGGAAAGCTGCGTGTTCGACGCGGAGAAGATCTACGTCACCGACCCGCGCACGGGCATCCGGCACGGCAACACGTGGATGCCGGGCGTGGCCTGCGGCGTGGATCCCACGGAGGAGCGGACGTACGCGGCGCTGCGCAGCGGTCCCTACGGCCGGTGCGTCTACCTGTGCGACAACGACGTCGTCGACCACCAGCAGACGAACCTGCTCTTTGAGGACGGCGCGACGATGAGCTTCACGATGTGCGCCTTCACGGAAAACTGCTACCGCTATTTCAAGGCGATGGGCACAAAGGGCGAGATCGAAGCCGACATGCGCTCGAACGAGATCCACATCCGCGTGTTCGGCGAGCCGGAGGAGATCGTCGACGTCCGGAAGATTGCGGACGACCTCAAGGGCCACGGCGGCGGGGACAGCGGCATCGTGCAGGATTTTCTCGAGATGCTGGTCGAGGACCGCGCGGCGACGGCGCGCACGACGACGCTCGAGAATTCGCTCGAAAGCCACTTCATCGCGCTGGCGGCGGAGCAGTCGCGGCTCGAGGGTGGCCGGGTCATCGACATGGACGCATTCCGGCGCGGTGCAACCGAATAAAGCGTGAAAGACGAAGAAGAGCTGCAGCGTGGAAGCACTGCAGCTCTTTTCAGTCTTTCGTATAATCGATCGGTTCGCAGAGAAGAATGTCAAAATCGGCGTCCTTGTAGCGTCCGGACGACATTTGTCCATGCAGACTCAGGTAATTGGATCCATCCGCGGCCCACCAGGTGTGCATCACCAGATCTCCCCGAAAATTTTCCCGCGTTTCGGTTTCGTCCGCAGGGCCGAAGGTTGATTCAAAATATGCGAGCACCTCCGCATAAGCGGCCTCGACCTCTTCCGCTGTACAATCCGCTTCGCCGCCGCTCGAAACCGAAAAGGAGATCGCGTGCATGGGCGAATTTTCCTTGTAGGCGAAGGTCGCGTCGTACTTGGCCGGCAGGCCGAGCAGGTCGAAGGTCGGCGAACCGTAAGCGGTCGTGTTCTCCGATGTGGTATACCCGAACAGCTCGCGCATCTTTTCCTCGGGCGTACCGAACGGCGCCGGCAGGAAGGTGTAGCCGTCGTCCGGGCTGTACGCAAAATCCTCAAGCCGGATCTCCTCGACGGTCGGGACCGGGTTCTGGTCGGAGCGGTCGATGCGCAGGAACTTGCCGAAAACGAAGAGGAGAACAGCCAGCAGAATGACTGCAAAAAGGAATAGGAGCAAGCGTTTCTTCCGTTCATGCATTGCGGTTACCTCCGATCGGCCGGCCCGCGGCTGCATGCCGCAGGCCGGGAGAAATCAGATGAATGGCGGGAATTTTTTCGGTTCGGTTTCACCTCCTCATTCCCGAGAAAAACGCCATGGTTGGGCAAAAGGAATCTCCTTGATAAAAGAATAACAGAATTTTAATGAATTGTAAATATATTTTGCGCAAATAGATATATTAAATCTTTGAAATCGACGATTACAGGCGTGTAACCTGCATCGCCGCTGTACTTTCGGCCACGGTCCCGCAGAGCGAAAGGGCGATTAAGATTTTGCAAAGATATGGAAAGCATACTTGACATTGCGCGGAAAAGCGCTATAATGGGAATGGAAAGCAAACTTTCCACGGAAAGGAGGGCCGCTGTGAAAAACCGACTGGAAGAAATCCGGAAGCAGCATGGAATCAAGCAGGAAGAGCTTGCCGCCGCGCTTGAGGTATCACGGCAGACGATCGGCTCGCTTGAAAACGGCCGCTACAACCCTTCGATCCTGCTGGCCTTTAAGATTGCGCGGTATTTCGGCATGCAAATCGAGGATATTTTTATCTATGAGGAGGGCGACTGAGGTGAAAATGCGTGGAAAGACAAAGGCGTATCTTGCGCTCAGCGTGCTCGGCCTTTTGTTCGCGGCGCTGGCAGCCTTCTGGCTGGCGGACAGCCTGACCCGCGCGCAGACCGGGCTTGCGGTTGGCATCGGCACGTCGATGTTCGGCTTCGGCGTCGCGAAGTTCCTCGTCGGCCATTGGGAGGAAAAGCGGCCGGAGGCCCTGCGCGCCAACGAGATCGAGGCGAAGGACGAGCGCAACCGGATGATCCGCGAGCGTGCGGGCGCCGTTTCCGGCAGCGTCCTGCAGTGGGCCGTGCTGGCCGTCGCGTGGGTCGCGATCCTGCTGGAAGCGCCGGTGTGGGTGCCCATTGCCTGTGCCGCGGTGTTTGTGGGGAAAGTGATTTTGGAATTCTGTCTTGCGGCCTATTTCAACCGCAGGATGTGATAAAGGAAAGGGGAAGATTTATGCAGTTTGTCATCGAACACCTGTCGAAGCGCTTCGAGAAAAAAGAGGTGCTGCGCGACATCGACTTCACGTTTGAGGAGGGGAAGATCTACGGCCTGCTCGGCCGCAACGGCGCGGGTAAAACGACGCTGTTCAACTGCCTGAACCGCGACATCCCGGCGGACGGCGGCAGCTTCTGGCTGGAGGCGGACGGCGCGCGCCGCGCGGTCGCCGCGGAGGACATCGGCTACGTGCTCTCCACGCCGACCGTGCCCGAGTTCCTGACGGGCCGCGAGTTTCTGAAGTTTTTCCTCGACATCCACGAGGGGACGATCCAAAACCCGAAGCCGATCGACGCGTATTTCGACGACATGCACATCGCGCCCGAGGACCGGGACAAGCTCCTGAAGGACTACTCCCACGGCATGAAAAACAAGATGCAGATGCTCGTCAACATCATTGCGGAGCCGACGATTCTGCTGCTCGACGAGCCGCTGACCTCGCTCGACGTCGTCGTGGCCGAGGAGATGAAGCAGCTTCTGCGCTCGCTCAAGGCCGGCCGCGTCACGATTTTTTCGACGCACCTGATGGACCTCGCGCTCGACCTGTGCGACGAGATCGTCCTGCTGAGCCGCGGGGAGCTCGAGGTCGTCGAGAAGACGAACCTCGACAGCCGCGAATTCAAGGATAAGATCCTTGCCGCGCTGAGGGAGGAAGACGATGCGTAAAACTCTGGTGATTTCCTTTGCGCTGCGCAATACATACCGCGTCAACGGCATCCTGTATTCGATCAAGCAGATTCCGCTCGTCGGGCGCCTGCTGCCGGAAAAGCTGTACAGCGTGACGGCGCTCAAGCTCCTCGCCAACATTCTCTCGGTGCTGTGGGAGGTCGTTTCGGTTTTCCTCGGCAAGCTGATCTATTTTCTGACGATGGTGCTCGGCATCGGCCTGCTGTACGAAAACGCGCCGGCGGGCAGCGCGTTCCTGCATATCCTGCTGTTCCTGACCGCCATCGGCGCCTACATGAACACGAGTCTGTTCAACCCGACGCGCGACAAATACTACGCGATGATCCTCATGCGCATGGACGCGCGCGCGTACACGCTCGTCAATTACGGCTACGCGATGCTGAAGGTCGTCGTCGGCTTCCTGCCGTTTACGGTGCTGTTCGGCCTTGGCCGCGGCGTGCCGCTTTGGCTCTGCCTGCTGCTGCCGTTCGCGATTGCGGGCGTCAAGATGACGGTTTCGGCGCTCGAGCTGCGCAGCTACGAAAAGAGCGGCAACGTGTACAATGAGAACAAGCTGCGGGCGCATCTCTGGGCCTTTGCGGGCGTGATGCTCGCCGCGGCGTATCTGCCGCCGGCCTTCGGCTTCGTGCTGCCGCTGCCGGTTTCCGCGGCGCTGTTTCTGCTCTTCATCCCGCTCGGGGCCGTCGCTGCGCGGAAGATCCTGCGCTTTGCGCACTACCGCGCGATCAACCAGCAGCTTTTGTCCCAGATGCTGAACCAGATGGATTCCGTCAAGCAGCTCTCGAAGCAGACGAGCGAAAAGGCGATTTCGGCCGACACCTCGATCACGAGCCGGAAAAAAGGGTTCGAGTACCTCAACGAGCTGTTCATCAAGCGGCACCAGAAAATCCTGTGGAAGTCGACGAAGCGCATCGCGTTCATCTGCGGCGCGCTCGCCTGCGGCCTGCTGCTCGTGCTGTACCTCGCGCCGGAGCTCAAGCCGGCCGTCAACGGCATGGTGCTGACCTGGCTGCCGTACTTCGTCTTTATCCTGTATGCGATCAACCGCGGCACGGGCTTTACGCAGGCGCTGTTCATGAACTGCGACCACAGCCTTCTGACGTATGCCTTTTACAAGCGGCCGAAATTCGTGCTGCGGCTGTTCCAGATCCGCCTGATCGAGATCGTCAAGATCAACGCGGTGCCCGCGGCGATCATCGGCCTCGGCCTTGCGGCGCTGCTCTGGGCGTCGGGCGGCACGGGCAACCCGCTGAATTACGCGGTGCTGATCGTCTCGACAATCAGCGTCAGCGTGCTGTTCTCGGTGCACTACCTGACGATCTACTACCTGCTGCAGCCGTACAACGCCGGCACGGAGATGAAGAGCGGCACCTACCGCGTCGTGATGACGGCGACGTACTTCGTCTGCTTCTTCCTGATGAACCTGCGCCTGCCGACGCTGCTCTTCGGCGCGCTGTCGATCGTGTTCAGCGTTCTGTACAGCGTCGTCGCGTGCATCCTGATCTACCACTTCGCGCCGAAAACCTTCAAGCTGCGCAGCTGAAATCAAAATCCCGCGGAAGTTTCCGCGGGATTTTTTGCCTGATAAAAAAGGAGGGGAGCCGGTCGGCTTCCCTCCGATTTTGCTTTGTACACCGGTGCGGCGCCGGCAGAGCCGCCCGCTCAGGTGAGCGCGTTCAGCGCGGCGGCGATGACCTGGCCGGCTGTGTAGAGGCCGGAATCGCCCTCCTGCACGCATACGGCGAAGGCGTAGGGCGCGTCGGGATCATCGGAGAAGCCGACGATCCAGCAGTTCGGGTTCTGGTCGTCCAGCTCCCCGGTGCCGGTCTTGGCGCAGACCGTGTACCCGCCGAACATCGAGTCGCCGTAGTAGTTCGCGACGTTGTTGCGCATCATCTCGTGGAGCGCCGCGGCGGTCGTGCTGTCCGTCAGCGTGTACTCGGTGCGGGTGCCGCCGCCCATCAGGTACGGCTCCGGCGTGGTGCCGCCGTTCGCGATCGCGCCCATCAGAAGCGCCATGTGGTACGGGTTCGCCATGACCTCGGCCTGTCCGACCGAGGACCAGGCCAGCTCCAGATCGCTCGCGTCGGAGAGGTCGATCTGGCTCGCATACGTCGTGATCGAATCGAACTGGAAGGATTCGCCGAAGCCCATTTCCTCGGCCTTTTCCTGCAGGGCCTCCGCGCCGATGTCGAGCGCGAGCTTGGCGAAGTAGATGTTGCACGAGTGGCCGAGCGCCTGCTCAAGCGTCAGCTCGCCGTGGTAGTCGAGGCAGGTGACCTGGCTGTCGCCGATCGCGTACGACTCCTCGCAGGTGTAGGTGCGCGTGCTCCAGTCCGGCAGCGTCTCCATGGCCGCCGCCGCGGTGACGAGCTTGAAAATGGAGCCGGGCGTGTAGCTCGAGGAGAGCGTGTGGTCGACGAAAACGCCCTCGTATTCCTCGTTTTCGCTGAGGTCCTCCGGCACGTTCATCGGGTCGTAGGTCGGCGCGCTGATTTTCACGAGCACCTCGCCGGTCTCGTAATTGTAGATGAAGGCGGCGCCGTCGTGCCCGCCGAAGGCGTCGTAGGCCGCGGCGTTTGCGTCCGCGTCGATCGTCAGCCGGATGTCGGTGCCGAGCCCGGAAAAGATCGTGTCGTTCAGGCCGGTGAACAGGTTCCAGCCGATCAGCTGCGAGCGGTGGGTGGCCTGCACCGAGGTGCCGATGTAGCCGCTCGAATCGCCGACGGTGTGCAGCAGGGAGCGGCGCACGCTTTCGCTTTCGGCATAGGTGCGCGCGCCGTCCTCGGTGCTCGCGAGGATCATGCCGTCGCGGTCGGTGATGGTGCCGGCGGAGAGCGTGGCGTCCTCGGCGTAGATGTGCCCGTTATACGGCTGCGCCACCCAGTCGGCGCCGTTCAGAACGAGCGACGCGAGAAAGTAGACGAGCCCGCCGAGAAAGGCGAAGAGCAGAATGTAAAGGACAAAGGAACGGAAGCCGGTCGTTTTCATCAGCGGTCATCCTCCTTTCGGGACATGTGGCGGCCACTGCCCGGCGAGAGCTTTTCTTCGGGGATGTGCACCTCCATGCGCCGGCGGGAAGCGGTGCTGCGCGGTGCAGCCTGGTCGGACCGCGCGGAGCGCGCGCTGCGCACGTTGGAGGCGATGCGGCCGGTGTCGTCCATCGATACGGCGCGCGATGGCTTTCGGGCGCTTTCGGGCTGCTGCATGTAATTGTTCTCCACCGCGGGGCGCCGGCGGCTGCCGCGCTTGGCGGCGTAGGTGCGCTCGTCGGAGGCCTTGAGGAACGCCATCAGCCCCCAGGCGGAGAGGATGCTCGTGCCGCCCGAGCTGATGAACGGCAGCGTGACGCCGGTAAACGGCAGCACGTCGGTCGGGCCGAAGATGTTGAGGCAGGTCTGGAACAGAAGCAGGCCGGCCGTGGCGCAGGCGGCAATCGCGTAGAACGTGGAACGGCTGCGCGTCACGTCGCTGCGCGCGTACAGGATGAATAGCGCGATGCCCGCGAGCACGACGAGCGCCATCAGCAGGCCCTGCTCCTCACAGAGCATGCCGAAAACGAGGTCGCTGTCGGAGGCCGGCATGTATTTCAGGTAGCCGTTGCCGATGCCCATGCCGAACAGACCGCCGCTCGCTATGTAGGTCAGCGTGCGCGTCTGCTGGTAGCCGAGGTCGTTGGGGGATTCCCACACGTGCAGCCAGCCGGCAAAGCGCTGCGTCACGTGCGGCAGGAACTGTATGACAAGCAAAACGGCGAAGATCGCCGCCGCAAGGATCAGGAAAATCGTGCGGAAGCTGCCCGAGCGCATGAAGGCGATGATCAGGAAGGTCGCGAAGAAGATCAGCGCGGTGCCCATGTCCTTCATCAGCACAAGGAAGCCGAGGCAGGCGCCGGCAAACACGATGAATTCCGTGATGTTCTTTTTCGTCTGCAAATGGTCGAGCGTCGAGGCGCCGACAAAGACGAAGGCGATCTTGATGAGCTCCGAGGGCTGGATGCTGATCGGCCCGATGACGATCCAGTTTTTCGAGCCGTAATATTCGGTGCCGATCAGGATGTTCAGCACAAAGAGCAGAATCGCGCCGATGGCGATGTAGAGCCGCGCCTTCATCACGCGGTCGAGGTCGCTCAGGAACCAGACGAGGAAGCAGAACAGGAAGATGCCGAGAATCATCGCGGCGATCTGCGTCTGCACGGCGTCCAGCCCCTGCCCGCTCAGAAGCAGGATGCCGATGCTGCTCAAAAGCAGCGCCACGGTTTCAATCTCAAAGCTGACGCGCTTTAAAATGCGGCGCGAGAAGAAGTACAGACCCCAGCCCGCGAGGAACAGGATGCCGAACGGCGCGAGCGGGAAAAGGCGGAATTCACCGGTGCCGAGCATCAGCTGCAGCGTCATGGAGAGCTGCACCAGCGTGACGCAGAGCATCAGCTTGAACGGGGAAGCGGCTTCCTTGGAAAAGCCGGTGAAGATGCTGCGCTTTTTCTGCGGGGATTCCGTGGCGTTGCGCAGGATCAGCGTCGTCGAGCCCATCGAGAATTTGTCGCCGATCTCGACGAGCGTCGGCTCCGTGATCTCCCGGCCGCGCACGCGCGTGCCGAGATGCGAGCCGGTGTCGCAGATGAACCAGCCCTCCTCCCGGCGCATCAGCACGGCGTGGTCGCGCGAGACGGAGTTGTCCGGAATCTGGATGTCGCAGCTGCGGCTGCGGCCGATCGAGTTTTCCCAGTACAGCACAGGGAAGTGCGTGCCGGTCGCCGCGTCCTCCAGCATGATGACCGGGTCCTTCCGGCGCTGGCCCTTGCGGAAGGAGGTGTAGGCGCGCCAGATGACGTACAGCGCAATGAGCGGCGTTACGGCCCGCACGGCGAGCAGAAACGTCGAAAGCAGGCTGGAGTTCAGGACGCGCTGCAAAATGTTGACAAGCGTTTCGAGCATAAGCGGCCTCCTCAGTCGCGGATCTCAGCGATTTCCCCGGCGCGCTTGTAAATGCTGAAGCCGGGCACGTAGCCGCGCACCATCGAAAGCGGGTAAATGCGCGCGCCGCGGCCCACGACGGTGCCGGGGTTCAGCACGCTGCCGCAGCCGACCTCCACGCCGTCGCCGAGCATGGCGCCGAACTTGCGCATCGAGGTCTCGACGCGCTCGCCGCCCGCGAGGATCGTGACCGGCGAGTGGTCCTGCTTGAGGTTCGAGGTGATCGCGCCGGCGCCGGTGTGCGCCTTGTAGCCGAGAATCGAGTCGCCGATGTAGTTGTAGTGCGGGGCCTGCGCGCCGTCGAACAGGATCGCGTTCTTGATCTCCGTCGAATTGCCGACGACGCAGCCCGCGCCGATCAGCGCGTTGCCGCGGATGAACGCGCCGGGGCGGACCTCGGTGTTCGGGCCGATGATCGCGGGGCCGGCGATGTAGATGTTCGGGTAGAGCTTCGCGCTTTTGGCGACCCAGATGTTTTCGCCGCGCAGCTCATAGTCGTCGGGCGAAAGCGTCTTGCCGAGCTCCACGATGAAAGCGCCGATCAGCGGCAGCGCCTCCCACGGGTAGGTGAGGTTCTCGAGCAGCGGGCGCGCCATCGTGTTGCGCAGGTCGTACAGATTCTGAATGGTCATATTCTCTCTCATGGTGGAAAACCCTCCTGTTTTCGAAAATGATTTTGTTCTATATCCCGCTTCCCCACGGAATGCCGGATATGAGATCGGCGGGATGAAACGAAAAAGCGGCGGGATTTTTGTGCAGGACAAAAAACACCATTCTGATTATAAACCAATTCCCCGCGCATTTCCAGTCTGCGCAGGGAATTTTAAGGGTTTATTAACTTTTTGCGAACGCGCGGCCCGAAAATCAGAGGTCGACCGTGCCCATCAGAAGCTCGAGCAGGTGCACGGCTTCGGCGCCGCCGGTCCGCAGCCCCTGCGTGCAGCGGTTGCAGTAGGTGACGGCGAGACGCTCGGTGATTTTTTCAGCCTGTTCGCGCATGATCGCTGTCTCGAGGGCGGCGGGCATTTCCCAGATCGGCTTATCGCCCTGCGCCGCAACCTGCGCCCTGAGCGCCGGGGCCTTCGGCTCCGCGTGCAGGTTGCCGCAGAAGTCGGCCTTTTCGCGGTTCCGGTCGAGCTCGACGACCTCGACGTGCATTTTATGCAGCAGGCTGCGCACCGCTTCGTGGATCTCCGGGTGCGCGCGGTCGCGCCAGCAGTCCTGCAGGTTCACGCGCAGGCCGCTGTAGTCGGGCAGCGGGAAATCCGCATCGCCGTCAAGGTATTCCCACAGGCTCCGCGTCTGCATGCGGCCCTCGAGCACCTCGCGGCAGGCCTGGCAGAAGTAAAGGGCGGTGTCGTCCGCGGCGCGCGGCGTCTTGTCCGTGCGGCAGCAGCCGGCGACGGGCATCCGCGCCTGCATCCAGCGCCGCAGACGCTTTGCGGCTTCGGGGCTGGCCTTTGTGAAGTTGCAGCTCGGGAAGTAAATGTCCATGGCCGCACCTCAAAGCTGCGCCATGCGGCGCAGGGCCTGAACGGCGATCTCCATGTAGATCGCGCCGTTTTCAAGGTTGAAGTTGCCGAGGATGCGCTTGTCCCATTCCTCGCCCGAGAGCGAATCGGCCGCCCAGAGGAACTGCGCGAAGGGCTTGCCGCGGAATTCGGCGGCGGCCGCCATCGAGGCGCACTCCATCTCGACGACAGAGCAGCCCTGCTGCAGGCGCTTTTCGACCTTGCCGCGCGTCTCGCGGTAGACGCCGTCGGTCGTCCAGGTCTTGGTGCGGACGAACGGCATGCCGAGCGCTTCGAGCGCGCCGCAAACCGCGTCTACGCAGGCGGGCTGCAGCGCGATCTCCTCCGCGGGCGGCAGGTAGTGGTACGAGGTGCCCTCGTCGCGCACGGCGGCCTCCGGCAAAAGGATGTGCCCGGCCGTGACCCAGTGGTCGAGCGCGCCGCAGCAGCCGAACGCGAGGAACTGCTGCACGCCCATCGCGTAGGCCTCTTCGAGCAGGCCCGTGGCGGACGGCCCGCCGACCGGCATGCTGACGAACGCGAACGTAAAGCCGTCCGGCAGGGTGCAGCGGTAAATCGGCATCGGACCCATGCAGCTGTTGAAGGCGCCGATCTGCGTGCTGCCGGTGCGTTCCACATAGGCGCTGACGATTTTCTGCGAGAAAACGCCGATCATGCCCGCCGGCATGTCCGCGACCTTCTCAATGGTTTGTTCCGGGTTGATGACGGCGGTTCGAACGGGGTCGAAATCCGTGTGAAGCATGGGTTATCCGCTCCTTTTCAGATATATTTTTCATACTGTAGCACAGCGGGGCGGGGAAGTCAAGGATTTTCGCATACGCCGCCGCTTTCACCGCCCGGTGCGGCAAGGTGCGGGCGCGCCGCAAAACCCCGTGTTCCCCCTCTTGCAATCGTATGGAATGTGTGCTAAAATAGTTGCAAAATCAACTAAATGCAGCGGGCGGCAGCGCGCCGCCCCGGGGAAAAAGGTAGGGGATTGTATTGAGACGACTGGCGGTCTATCTGAAGCCGTTTATCCCGCGGATGAGCGTCGGCTTCTGCATCAAGGCGGGCGGCACGCTGGTGGAGCTTGTCATTCCGTGGATTCTATCGTATATCATCGACGATCTGATCCCGCTCGGGGAGATCGGGCCGGTCTGCGTGTGGGGCGGCCTGATGATCGTCTGCTCGCTGCTCGCGTGGATCGGCAACATCGCGGCGAACCGCATGGCCTCCGCCGTCGCGCGCGACTGCACGCGGCAGATCCGGCACGACCTGTTCCGCAGGATCTCGTACCTGTCGGAAAAGCGCGTCGACCAGTTCACGATCCCGTCGCTGATCTCGCGCATGACGAGCGACACCTACGTTCTGCACCAGACGGTCGGCATGATCCAGCGCCTCGGCGTTCGCGCGCCGATCCTGCTCGTCGGCGGCGTGATCGTCACGCTGACGCTCGACCCGGTTCTGACGCTGATCATGGTGGCGACGCTGCCGATCGTCGGCGCGATCACGTTCTACGTCTCGCGCAAGGGCGCGCGGCTTTTCCGCATCGTGCAGAAGGCCTCGGACGCCATGCTGCGCGTCGTGCGCGAAAACGCCACCGGCATCCGCGTCATCAAGGCGCTCTCGAAATCCGCGTATGAGCGCGAACGCTTCAAGCGCGTCAACGACGACCTGACCGAAAAGGAGCGCACCGCCGAAAAGACGATGGCGCTGATCAACCCGGTCATGAGCCTGCTTCTGAACCTCGGCATCGTCGCCGTCATCGCGGCGGGCGCCGTGCGCGTCAACAACGGCACGACCGAGATCGGCAAGATCATCGCGTTCATGAACCTGTTCACGATCGTGCTGAACGCGCTGATGGCGATCAACCGCATGTTCACGATGCTTTCCCGCGCGGCGGCCTCCTCGGCCCGCGTGCTCGAGGTGCTCGACACGCCGGTCGAGCTTTACGAGACCGAGCCGCACTACAGCTTTTTGCCGGAAAACGCGCCGCACATCGCGTTCCGCGACGTGACGTTCCGCTACGACCGCGGCAGCTTCACGGTGCGCGGCCTCAACTTTACGCTGCAGCGCGGCGAAACGCTCGGCATCATCGGCGCGACCGGCGCGGGCAAGTCGACGATCGTCCGCGCCCTGATGCGCTACTACGACGTCAAGTCGGGCGCGATCGAGATCGACGGCGTCGACATCCGCGACTATGCGACGACCGACCTGCGCGCGAAGTTCGGCGTCGTGTTCCAGAACGACACGCTGTTTAAAGATACGATCCGCGAGAACATCCGCCTCGGCCGCAGCCTTTCGGACGAGGAGCTGCTCGAGGCCGCGCGCCGCGCGCAGGCGCTCGACTTCATTCAGGCGCAGGGCGGGCTGGACGCGCCGGTGGCCATCAAGGGCGCGAACCTGTCCGGCGGGCAGAAGCAGCGGCTGCTGATCGCCCGCGCGCTGGCCGGCAGCCCGGAGATCCTCGTGCTGGACGATTCCTCGAGCGCGCTCGACTACAAGACGGACGCGCGCCTGCGTGAGGAGATCCGCCTGCACTACGCTTCGGCGACGAAGATCATCGTTGCGCAGCGCGTCAGCTCGATCATGCACGCGGAAAAGATCCTCGTCATGGAGAACGGGCGCGTCATCGGCATGGGCACGCACGACGAGCTGATGGAAACCTGCCCGCTTTACCGCGAGATCGGCGACTCGCAGATCGGCGACCGGCGGCCGGAATCCGTCGGCGGAGAGGGGGTGCTCGCGTGAAAGAGAAAACCAAGATGAAAAAGACCGCGATCCTCTCGCGCCTGCTGCCGTACCTGCTGCGCTACAAAATGCTGCTTATCACCTGCATTCTGCTGAGCATCGGCGGCAACCTGCTCGCGCTCGCGGGCCCGTACGTCTCCGGCCTTGCGGTCGACGCGATGGAGCTCGGCACCGGCAAGGTCGATTTCTCGAGCGTCGGGTTTTATTCGGTCCTGATGGTGCTCCTGTACATCGCCTCGGCCGTGCTGTCCTACGCGCTGACAAGGCTCATGATCGTCATCAGCCGCCGGGTCGTCAACACGATGCGGCGCGACGTGTTCAACAAGCTCACCGAGCTGCCGGTCGGCTACTTCGACACGAACCAGACCGGCGACATCCTGAGCCGCATTTCCTATGATATCGACACGATCAACACCTCGCTCTCGAACGACATCGTGCAGGTCTTCGCGAGCGTCGTGACGGTCGTCGGCGCGCTCGCCATGATGCTGGCGATTTCGCCGGTGCTCGTGCTCGTGTTCGTCGTGACGGTCCCGCTTTCGTTCCTGCTCACGAAAAAGATCACCGGCTTCACGCGCCCGCTGTTCCGCAGACGCTCCGCGAAGCTCGGCGAGCTGAACGGCTTCGTCGAGGAGATGATCAGCGGGCAGAAGACGCTGCGCGCCTACAGCCAGGAGGAGCACACGATCGAAAAGCTCGACCGCCAGAACGACGAGACCGTCGAGGCGTACTACAAGGCCGACTATTACGGCAGCCTGGTCGGCCCCTCGGTCAACTTCGTCAACAACCTTTCGCTCTCGCTCGTCAGCTTTTTCGGCGCGATTCTGTACCTCGGCGGCGCGATCTCGATCGGCAACATCTCGTCCTTCGTGCTGTACTCGAGAAAGTTCAGCGGCCCGATCAACGAGGTCGCCAACATCGTCGGCGAGCTGCAGTCCGCCTTTTCGGCGGCGGAGCGCGTGTTCCGCCTGCTCGACGAGCCGCCGGAGCCGGCCGACACGGCGAACGCCGTCGACCTCAAGGCCGTCGGCGGCGAGGTCGAGCTTGCGCACGTCAATTTCGGCTATACGCCCGACCGGCAGATCATCAAGGACCTTTCGCTCCACGTGCCGAAGGGCGCGCTGATCGCGATCGTCGGCCCGACGGGCGCCGGCAAGACGACGATCATCAATCTGCTCATGCGCTTTTACGACGTGGACAGCGGCGAGATCCGGCTGGACGGCCGCCCGGTGCGCGACCTGACGCGCCGGAGCCTGCGGCTCAATTACTCGATGGTCCTGCAGGACACCTGGCTGTTCAGCGGCACGGTGTTTGAAAACATCGCCTACGGCAGCGAGACGGCCACGCGCGCCGACGTGGAGCGCGTCTGCCGGGCGTGCGGCATCCACGAGTACATCATGACGCTGCCCGAGGGCTACGACACCGTGCTCGACGACGACGGCTCGAACATCTCGAAGGGCCAGAAGCAGCTGATGACGATCGCGCGCGCGATGCTGCTCGACGCCTCGCTCCTGATCCTCGACGAGGCGACCTCGAACGTCGACACGCGCACCGAGCAGCGCATCCAGAAGGCGATGCGCGCGCTGATGGCGGACAAGACCTGCTTCGTCATCGCGCACCGGCTTTCGACGATCCGGAACGCCGACATGATCCTCGTCGTGCGCGACGGCGAAATCGTCGAGCGCGGCACGCACGATTCGCTGATGGCGCAGGACTCCTTCTACAAGCAGCTGTACAATGCACAGTTCGCCTGACGCAATCTGAATAAAATCTTAACATTTTTTGAAACCGCTTGAAATTGCTTTGTCACCGTCCTATAATTTGCGTTGATTATGGAAAAAGGGGATGAGGCGTATCAAGCGGTTCCGCGCGTTTATCAGGAATAACCGGACGGTCTTCGGCTGCCTGCTCGGTGCGCTGCTGCTCGATATCGTGATCGAGCTTCTGTACCGGCAGAGCCTTTCCGCCTTCTGGGCGTATCTTTCGGCGCGGCCGGTCGCCTTTCTTGTGAATGTGCTGATCCTCACGCTCTGCCTTTCGCTGTGCATGTTCGCGAAGCGGAAGTGGTTCTGGGCCGTGCTGATCGGCGCGGTGTGGGCGGGCCTCGGCATCGCGAACATGTATGTGCTGAGCTACCGCGTCTCGCCGCTCTCGGCGATCGACTTTGCGATTTTGCAGCTCGACTGGTCGTTTATCGGGATCTACATGAGCGTGCCGGTGTTCATTTTGCTCGTCATAGCCGTGCTGCTGCTCATTGCCGGCCTCGCGCTTTTGTACCAGCGCTCGCCGAAAAGCCCGGTGCAGCCGCGCCGCAGCATCGTGACGATCTGCATTCTGCTGCTCTCGGTCGCGCTCCTGCCCGAGCTGCCGCTCGCCGCCGGCTTTGCGGGCAACGCGTATACGGACGTCATCACGCTCACCGAGCGGTACGGCTTTGTCTACACGTTCTCGCGCAGCCTCATCGACGTCGGCATCGACCGGCCGGAGGATTACTCGGCCCGCCGGATCCACGCGATCGCCGAGGACGTGCTCAGAACGGAGACGAAAACGCCGGAGGTGACGCCGAACATCATCTTCCTGCAGCTCGAGTCGTTCTTCGACGTCAACCATCTGGAGGGCGTGACGTTTTCCGAGGACCCGGTGCCGTATTTCCGCGCGCTGAAGGAAAACGGCCCGAGCGGCTTTTTCACGGCGCCGTCGGTCGGTGCGGGCACCGCGAACACCGAGTTCGAGGTGATGACGCAGATGAACGTCCACGACTTCGGCACCGGCGAATACCCGTACAAGACGATTCTGCAGGATACCACCTGCGAGTCGATCGCATACAATTTAAAGGAGCTCGGCCTTTCGACCCATGTGCTGCACAACAACACGGCCACGTTCTACGACCGGGACAAGGTGTTCTCGAAGCTCGGCTTCGACTCGTTCACCTCGATCGAGTACATGAACGACGTCGAGTACAACGAGATCGGCTGGGCCAAGGACAGCATCCTGACCGGGGAGATCCTCGACCTGCTGGATTCCACCGCGTCGAGCGATTTGATCTACACGATCTCGGTGCAGCCGCACGGCGCGTACCCGACCGACAGCGAATCGGACGGGATCCGGGTGCTTTCGGGCATCGAGGACGAAGCGCTGCGCAGCGAGATGGAGTATTACGCGACGCAGCTGCAGGAGGTCGACGATTTCCTGCGTGCGCTGACCGCGGCGCTCGAGGCGCTGGACGAGCCGACCGTGCTCGTCGTCTACGGCGACCACATGCCGAGTCTGGAGATCGAGGAAAGCGAGCTCGACAGCGGGAACCTGTACACGACGGAATACGCCGTCTGGACGAACTTCCCGCTCGAGGCCGAGGACAAGGACGTCAAGGCGTACCAGCTCGCGTCGCATGTGCTGGAGATGCTCGGCATCAACAACGGCACGCTGACGAAGTTCCACCAGATGAACGCGTGGAGCGGCGCCTACGAGACGGAGCTGCGCACGCTGCAGTACGACATGCTGTACGGCGACCGCGTCGTGTACGGCGGGGAAAACCCGTTCGAGGAGACGGACATGCGCTTCGGCACGCGGGACGTGGTGCTGCACCGCGCGGCGGTCCGCGGCGATACGCTGACCGCCTACGGCGAGAATTTCACGCCGTACAGCGCGATCTACATCGACGGCGCGCGGTATGAAACCACATTCGTTTCCGAAAACAAGATCACCTGCACGGCGGAAGACCTGCCGGCGGACGCGCGCGTCTCGGTGCGGCAGGTCGCGGAGGACGGCACGGAGCTCTCGAGCGCCGTCGTCCGGGAGGAAAGCGGATAAAAGAATAAGGCTGCCCGCTTGGACAGCCTTATTTTTGTTTCGAAAGCCCCAGAAAATAATCCGCCGATACCCTGCAGAACCGGCACGGAAAACCGGTCGGCGCGCTTTACAAACCGCCGCGGTTGCGGTACAATAACAGAAACGCCCCTGCGCGCGGCGGCTTTCTGCCGCGGCGCCGGCGGGGTGCGTATCTTGCAAAAAAAGGGTGGTTGTTATGTACAGGGTTACCGTTCCGGAAGGTTATGCGCCGAGCCTCGGCCTTTATGAGACGCAGAAGGCGATCGGCCTGATCAAAAATGTTTTCCTCGTCAAAATCTGCGCCGCACTGCACCTGAAGCGCGTGACCGCGCCGCTGTTTGTCGACCCGGCGACCGGCCTGAACGACGACCTGAACGGCGTCGAGCGCCCGGTCTCGTTCGACATCCCCGCCGCCGCGCTGAACGCGCAGGTCGTGCACTCGCTGGCGAAGTGGAAGCGGCTGGCGCTGCACAACTACGGCTTTTTCGTCGGCAACGGCCTTGTGGCGGATATGAATGCGATCCGCCGCGACGAGGAGCTCGACAACCTCCACTCGATCTACGTCGACCAGTGGGACTGGGAAAAGGTGATCGACCGCGAGATGCGTACGACCGAGTTCCTCGAGGATACGGTGCGCCGGATCGTCAGCGCGATCTGCGGCACGCTCGACGAGCTGAAGTGGCAGTTCTCCGGCCTTTCGACGGAGCTGTGCCGCGATGTGTTCTTCATCACCGCGCAGGAGCTCGAGGACCGCTACCCGGACCTCACGCCGAAGCAGCGCGAGAACGTGATCGCGCGCGAGCACCGCACCGTGTTCATTGAGCAGATCGGCGGCGCGCTGAAAAGCGGCAGGCCGCACGACGGCCGCGCGCCCGACTACGACGACTGGCAGCTGAACGGCGACCTGCTGTTCTGGCACGAGCCGCTCAGCACGGCGCTGGAAATCAGCAGCATGGGCATCCGCGTCGATGCGGAGTCGCTCCGGTCGCAGCTCATCACGGCGGGCTGCGAAGCGCGCGCCGAGCTGCCGTTCCACAAAATGCTCCTGAACGACGAGCTGCCCCTCACGATCGGCGGCGGCATCGGGCAGTCCCGCCTGTGCATGCTGCTGCTCGGCAAGGTACACATCGGCGAGGTGCAGGCCTCCCTCTGGGATGAAGAAACCCGCCGCATCTGCGCCGAAAAAGGCGTGGTGCTTTTGTAAAGGCGTCCCGCACCGGCACTGCATGGATACGATGATTGCCGAAAAGTATATGTGACGCGCGGCGGATATGGATTACGCAAAGGGCCGCCTCCTGCAGCAGCTGCGGGAGGCGGCCCGATATTTATTCGGTTTTTTCAAGATCCCAGATGCTCCGGCTGCGGCGGAAAATCAGGCAGGTCAGCATGCCGAGGAAGCCGATCACGAGGAACAGCAGCGCGGCGCCCGCGCCCTTTCCTGCGCCGAACAGGGTCGTCCACAGGCTGCCGGCGGGCTGCACCGCCATGAACGGCTCGAAGACGCTGTCCACGAGGAAGCCGCCGGCGAGGTAGCCGAGCGGGATCGTGAAGAACTGCAGCGTGTTGCGCGCCGCGTAAACGCGCCCCTGCATCCCGACCGGGATGCGCGTGCGCAGGAGCACGTCCATGTTGGCGTTCATCAGCGGGATGGAGATCCACCCGAGCACGGCCGCAACGCACCAGACGGGCAGCGAATGCCCGAGCGCAAGCAGGAAGTTTTCGGTGCTCATCGAAAACAGCAGGGCGTTGCAGATCATGCGCACGCGGCTTTTCGGCGCGGGCAGCAGCGAGACAAGCAAACTGCCCGCGAGCATGGCGAGCCCGGCGCAGGTGTTCACGGCGCCGAGCGCGCCCTCGCCGCCGTTTGGCCGCGAGAGCAGCATGGCGGGGAGCGCGGCGTTGTAAATGGAGGCGATCAGGTTGATCGCGGCGAGAAAGAGGATCAGAAGCAGAATGCCGCGGTTGTCGGCAAGGTAGCGCAGGCCGCGTCCGGCGGCGCGCAGCACGGGCTCCTTTTCGCGGTCTCCGCCGCTTTTGGGAATGCGGATGAAAAAGAGCAGCGTGCAGAAGGCCAGCGCGAAGGTGAGCAGGTCCAGCGCGAGCACGGCGCCAAGCCCAAAGAGGCCGAGCACCGCCGTTGCGGCGATCGGCGTCAGGACGGAGTTCACGGCGCTCGAAAGCGAACGCAGCCCGCTCGTGCGCTGAAAGTGCCGCTTTGGGATCAGCAGCGTCGAAGCGACCTCAGACGCCGGCTGCTGCACGGTGTTCATCAGGCCGTTCAGGATGTTGAGCGCGTACAGATGCCACACGGCGAGACGGCCGGTGTGCAGCAGGAGGAATACGGCGACCGTCGTACCGGCCGCAAAGAGGTCGCAGACGAGCATCGTGACCTTTTTGTTCCAGCGGTCGCTCAGCGCGCCGGCGAAAATGCTCAGCAGGACGTACGGCGCGTAGGAACAGATCGAGAGCAGCGCCGTGCTGAGCGCGGAACCGCTCTGCCCGTATGCCCAGATGACAAGCGCGAAGCTCGTCATGCCGCTGCCGAGTGCGGAAAGCGCCTGCGTGGACCACAGCAGCAGAAACGGGCGCAGCGGACGCAGGGCGGAAAGCTTTGTTTTGAATTTTTGCATGATGACTTTGCTCCTTACAGTAAATTTCTGTTTCGGGAATGCAAAGTCTGCGGACGGTCATTGGCTCCATGCGGTCCCGTCCGGGATCAGACCCTGCATGGAGCTTTGACAATGCAAAGGATCATGGCTTGCCCTCCTTTTGAGCCGTTTGAGTCCGATTTTTCCTTGCTTTCAGTTTACCATGGTGCGCAGTGAAATGTCAACCCGGCTGCAGGGCGGCCGCAGGCAGGCGCGGCGCACGACGGATTTATCCATGCAAAGTGGCAAACCGGGAATAAACTTTATGAAATTTAAGATTATTGTTGTAAACTTTCAGCGAATATGTTACCATATACTTGCAGAACAGGTGATACGCTGCTGCAAAGTTTTTCAACTCGATTACGACAAAACCCGCCGGTACTGGACCCTTCCTGATTTGGTTGCCGGCGGGTTCCTTTTTTATGGCCGACATGGTATACTTTAAGAAAAAGCGGAGGATGTGGTGCGGATGGAAAACTTCATCTGGGTGTGGCCGCTGCTTTCCCTGCCGGTGATGGCCGCGTTTTTCGGCATTTATGCGGCGACGCGTTCGCAGGGCGTCTCGCTCTGGCGTTCGGCGGCGAAATGCGGCGCGACCTTTACGGCGGTGATGACGGCTGTGGTCGGCGCGGTGCTGCAGGACCGCGGCGCGCAGGGCTGGCTGCTCGTGCTGGCGCTTGCGCTGTGCTGCGCGGCTGATTTTGCGATCGAGCGCAGCTTTATTGCGGGCGTCGTCGGCTTCGCGCTGGCGCATGCCGCGTTCATCGCGTATATCCTGCTTGCGGCGCATCCGGTCTGGGCCAGCCTGCCGCTCGGCGCCGCGCTGTTCGCGGCGGCGTGCATCCTGTTTGCCCGGGAGCTTCGCGCGCTCGGCGGCAAGGGGGCGGCGCTGCTTTTCTACCCGGCCGTGCTTGCGGCGATGACGGCGCTGGCCGCCGCGCTGCCGTTTACGGCGGGGCCGCGGTACGCGATCTTCGCGCTCGGTGCGGCGGCGTTTGCCGTTTCGGACGTGTTTGTCGCGAAGGATGCGCTTTCCAGCGCGACCGACCGCCAGCGCAACGGCGCGCTGCTGCTCTACTACCTCGCCGTATACGCGATGGCTTTCGTGCAGCTCTGAGCCGGCTGCAGCGTGTGTGGTGAACGGTCCGGCCGCGGCGTGAAATCGTCCGCGCGGCTCAGCAGCGTGTGAATTTCATCAGTACGGATTTCGGCAGCACGTGGGCAAGGAAGCGGTAAAATTTGTAGAACGCGCCCATCGTGCAGACGCTGCGCCCGCGCAGGCCGGCGGAAAGCGCCTTTCTGGCCATTTTTGCCGGGTTCTGGTGCGGCAGCGCGTCGAAGGTGCGGCTCTTGCCGTGCTCGCAGCCCGCGACGGGCAGGAATTCCGTGTCCATCGGGCCGGGGCAGGCGGCGAGCACGTTGATGCCGCGGGGGCGCAGCTCCTCGCGCAGCGCGCGGGAAAAGCTCTGCACATAGGCCTTTGTGGAGCAGTAGACGGTCATGCGCGGCGTCGGCGCAAACGACGCGATCGAAGAGATATTGAGGATCAGGCTGCCCGCCGTCATGTAGGGCAGGCAGCAGCGCGTCACGGCGGTCAGCGCACGGCAGTTCAGGTCGATCATGCCGGTCTGGTCGCCGGGCTCGCTTTCGGGAAAATCACAGAGACGGCCGAAGCCCGCGTTGTTGATGAGCAGCGACAGCGCGGGCTTTTCCTTTTCGAGCAGGCGCTCCAGCGTCCGGACGGCGGAGGGGTCGGTCAGGTCGAGCGGCACGGGGCGCAGCGTTTTGCCGGGGAACTGCGCGGCAAGCGCCTCGAGGCGCTCGCGGCGGCGTGCAATGAGCCAGAACGTGTCGATATCGGGACAGAGCTCGACGGCGGCGCGGAGAAGCTCCACGCCGAGGCCGGAGGACGCGCCGGTGATGACGGCGGTTTTCATCGTGCATTTCTCCTTTGAAGGCGGCCGGCGCAGGCGCCCAGCCGGGCTTTTTTCGCCTGCGGCCGCGTGGTTTGTGTCCCCATTGTACCGCCGGCGGGTCCGGGTGTCAAATTTCTTTTTTTGTCCAATTTGTAAATAAATGAAAAAAATCGGGAAAAAGCAGTACAAATTTTTGCAAAAGTGTGGTACAATGGCGATAACACTTTTGAATTCGCCCGGAAGAGGCTCCGGTGCGGAGAAAGGATCGGCAAAACATGAATACCAGCAAAAAAACCATGGGACGTTTTACCGCGGTCCTGCTCACCGTTCTGGTGCTTGCGGCCGCGTTTTGTCTGCCCGTTTCGGCAGCGGAAACGACGTACACCCTGCCCGATGTGGGCATGACGCTCACGCTGCCGGAGGGCGTGCAGATTCTGACGCCGACGACGCCGGCGGACGACCCGGTCTGGGGCACCGCGAAGGTGCTCGACACGACCGAGAAGATCACGCAGATGAACGAGGACGGCATCCTGGCCGAAATCTATGCGTTTGACGGCGCCTGCACGATCGCGGTCTCGGCGAAGTCCTCCGACTATTCGCAGGCCATCTTCAACCTGAATTATGTCGACGAGGACGCGAAGGCCGACTTTATGGAGCGCATGCAGCCGTCATCGATGGACGGCCGCACGACCGGCAGTGCGGAGTGGTACGACAACGAGACGATCCCGTTCTTCCGCATCGACATCCAGTCGGAGGCGATCGAGGAGGGGCAGACCGTCCACGAGCGGCTGTACGGCACGATTTTTGACGGCACGCTCGTCGCGCTCGACCTCTACAACGGCGCTGAGGAGATTCCCGAGGAATACGACGCGCTGATGCGCCAGATCGTCGACACGGCCGTGTTCCCGGAGTTCCAGCCGGAGCCGAGCGCGGAGGTCACGCCGGAAATGGTCTGGATGCTGGTCGTGCTCGGGCTGCTGATCGCGCTGATCGTCGGGTTCTTCGTGTACCGCTCGGTCGTGAACCGGCGCGACAAGCGCGAGAAGCACGCGATGGCGGACCGCCTCGCCGCGTACCGCCAGTCGAAGCTCGGCCATGAGGACGAGGGCGACGGCGCGCTGCGCTTTGTCAACGAGACCGAGCACAGCGACAACGCCATCAAGGTCTTTGCGAACTTCCAGGCGTACCGCCGCCGTCTGTTCGCGCCGCTGTTCACGATCCTCATCGGGCTTGTCGCGCTCTACGTGGTGGCGCAGTCCGGCTCGAGCGACAACTGGTGGATTCTGCTCCTGCTTGCGGCGTGCATCGTCTACAGCGTCTACAAGATCGCCACCGCGAGCACTTCGGTCACCAAGGCGATGATCCGCTCGTACAGCAAGATGAGAAGCCGCAAGGCGGCCTACTACTTCTACGAGGGCGATTTCCGCATCACCGGTCTGCAGGCCTCGAACCTGCACCCGTACTTCCAGATTACCCGGATGTACGAGACGAAGGAATACTTCTATATGTATTTCGGCGAGGAGAACACCTACTTCATCGCAAAAGACGGCTTTGAGCAGGGCGACGCCGAGAGCTTCCGTGAATTCATGCGCGAAAAGATCGGCAAACGCCTTAAGTGACGGATACAACAAAATAACAGCAATCTGCAACAAATTCAGAATGCCGGAACCGGCTGCGGATGGTACAATCTGTTGGAAAGCCGATTCCGGAATCAAAGGGGAACCCACATGATCGGAATCATCGGAGCAATGGAAATGGAAATCGCGGGGCTTGTCTCCGCACTGGAAGCGCCGGAGACGGCGGTGTGCTGCGGCCAGCGGTTCACAAGCGGCAGGCTCGGCGGCGTGCCGGTCGTCGTCGCGAAGTGCGGCGCGGGCAAGGTGAACGCCGCCATGTGCGCGGCGGCCATGCTGCTGCGCTATGCGCCGTCGCTCGTCGTCAGCACGGGCGTTGCGGGCGGCATCGGCCCGGGCGTGAAGATCGGCGACCTCGTCGTCGCGTCGCACGCCGTGCAGTACGACTACGACACGACGGCGATCGGCGAGCCGAAGGCGTACGTCAATGTGGCCGGCACGGAGATGACCGAGCTGCCCACGAGCGAAAAGCACAACGGCATCCTCGCGCAGTACGCCGCGGACATTTACAGCGGTGTGCACCGCGGCGTCATCGCGACGGGCGACCGCTTTGTCGCGGACCCCGCCTTCTGCGAGGCGCTGCGCGCGGAGTTCGGCGCGGTGGCCTGCGAGATGGAGACCGGCGCGATCGCCCACGTCTGCGCGGCGAACGGGACGCCGTTCTGCGGCCTGCGCGCGATTTCCGACAATGCGAACGACGACGGCAAGGTGGATTTTCTGACCTTTGCCCGGGATTCGGCTGAAAAATGCATCGCGCTGCTCAAGGCGTCCGCTGCGGCGCTGGCGCGCGCGGAATAAAAACCGGAAAGGAAATCACACGGAATGCAGAACAAATACCTTGCCATGACGCCGCCGATGGGCTGGAACTCATGGAACACCTTCACCTGGAATATCAACGAAGCGCTTGTTTGCGGCGCTGCCGACGCCCTGTGCGAAAGCGGCCTGCGCGACAAGGGCTATGAATACATCGTCGTCGACGACTGCTGGAGCCTCAAGCAGCGCGACGAAAACGGCCGCCTTGTCGCCGACCCGGAAAAGTTCCCGAACGGCATGAAGGCCGTTGCCGACTACGTCCACGCAAAGGGCCTCAAATTCGGCATGTACTCTTGCTGCGGCACGCACACCTGCGCGGGCTACCCCGGCAGCTTCGAGCATGAATTCGACGATGCGGAGCAGTTTGCCGCCTGGGGCGTCGATTACCTCAAGTACGACAACTGCTACAAGCCGCAGCACGTCGACGGCGAGATCCTCTACAAGCGCATGTCGCTCGCGCTGCGCAACTCGGGCCGTGACATCGTGCTTTCGGCCTGCAACTGGGGCCACGAGGACGTGCACAGCTGGATCCGCGGCTCCGGCGCGCAGCTGTTCCGCTCGACCGGCGACATTCAGGACAACTGGCAGTCCGTCAAGAACCTGTTCCTCTCGCAGCTCGACAAGACCGCGTTTTCCGGCCCGTACTGCCACAACGACATCGATATGCTCGTGGTCGGTATGCACGGCTCGAGCAACAACGAGTTCATCGGCGCGCTGGGCGCCTGCACCGACATCGAGTACCGCACGCACTTCGCGCTCTGGGCGATCATGGGCTCGCCGCTGATGATCGGCTGCGACGTGCGCAACATGTCTGCGGCGACGCTCGAAACGCTCGGCAACGAGGACCTGATCCGCATCAACCAGGATATCGAGTGCCGCGGGCCGTACTGCATCCGCCAGTGGAACAACCCGGAGAACGTCATGGCGCTCGTCAAGCCGCTTTCGGACGGCACGCTCGCGATCTGCTTCGTGAACCTCGGCGACGTGAAGAGCGAGATGTCGCTGCAGTTCTGGGATATGGGCATCCCCTACGCGGCGAACCGCGGTCTGGAGTTCTACAACTGCTATACAAAGGAAAACGAGGGCAAGTTTGCGGAGCGCTACGTCGCGGTGGTCGAGCCGCACGACTCGATGGTGTTCATCGCGAAGCCGGTGAAGCTCCGCTGATGGCGAATTACAGGACCTGCCGCAGCTGCGGCGCGCCGCTCGGCGGCGACGACATCGCGATCTACCGCAAGCTCGTCTACCGCGGCGCGGAGGACTTCCTCTGCATCGCGTGCCTTGCGGACTACTTCCGCTGCCCGCGGGAGGAGATCGAAAAGCGGATCCGCTACTACCGCGAGAGCGGCACCTGCACGCTGTTCCGCTGACGGAGCGGCGTGCGCGCTTTCCGCCCCGCCCGCGCGCAGGATTTTTGAAAGGGGATTGGAGCATGAAGATTTACGATCTTTCCAAAGAGCTGTTTTCGGCCGCGGTGTTCCCGGGCGACCCGGCGCCGGCCAAAACGCCGTTTCGCACGATTTCACAGACGTGCCCGTGCAACCTGACCGTGCTGACGCTCGGCAGCCACAACGGCACGCACATGGACGCGCCGAAGCACTTCGTGGCGGGCGCGAAGGACATCGCGCAGGTGCCGCTTGAAAAATGCGTCGGCCCGTGCAAGGTCGCGCGCTTCGACGGCCTGCTGACGGCGGCGGATGCGAACCGCCTGCTGGCGGACGGCACAAAGCGGCTTCTGATCCGCGGGGAGATCGAGATCTCGGTCGAGGCGGCAGAGGCCTTTGCCGAAGCCGGCCTGTGGTTCCTCGGCGTCGAGGGCATGACGGTCGGCGGCCGCGACACCGGCGCCGCCGTGCACCGCGCGCTGCTTTCGGCGGAGATCGCGCTGCTCGAGTCCGCCGTGCTTTCCGCGGTGCCCGCGGGGACGTATTTCCTCTCCTGCGCGCCGCTCAACATGCAGGGGCTGGACGGCTCGCCCTGCCGCCCGCTGCTGATCGATTTTGAAGAGAAAGGATAACCGTCATGCCCGAAACCATCGTCATTTCGAATTCTGTTTTTATTGTGCTGAGCCTTGAGCTCCTGTTTTCGCTCGCGCTGCCGATCGCGGCCATCGTCGTCTGGAAAAAGAAGGCGGATGTCAGCCTGCGCCCGTGCGTGCTGGGCGCTGTGGCTTTTTTCGTCTTCGCGGTCGTGCTGGAACAGATCATCCATTTCCTCGTGCTCGGCCTGAACGGCACGGTGTCGGATTTCATTCTGAGCCGGCCGTGGCTCTACGCCGTTTACGGCGGCTTCATGGCGGGCTTCATCGAGGAGAGCGCGCGCTTCCTCGTGTTCAAGACGATGATGCGCGATAACGTCGGCCGCGAGAACGCCGTCAGCTACGGGCTCGGCCACGGCGGCCTCGAGTGCTTCAGCGTCCTCGGCATGACGATGATCTCCAACCTCATGCTCGCCGTGATGTTCAATTCCATCGGCGCGGAGGAGTTTATCGCGCAGTATGCGCCGGGGCAGACGGCGGCGATTTCCGAGGCCATTGCGGGCATCAACGCGATCGACCCCGCAGCGGCGGCGCTCGCCTGCTTTGAGCGCGCCTGCTCGATGGCGCTGCAGGTGGAGCTTTCCATCCTCGTGTTCGGCGCGGTGCACCTGAACAAGTTCTGGCTGTATCCCGTCAGCATTCTGCTCCACATGGGCGTCGATTTCTTCGCGGCGCTTTATCAGACCGGCACGCTGAGCGCGCTGTGGGTCGTGGAGGTCCTGCTCGCGGCTTACGTGGTGGCGCTGTTCTTTGCGGCGCGGGCCGTGTACAAAAAGCTGCCGCCCGAGGCGCCGACGAAGATGGTCGACCATTTCGGCCGGGTCGTATCCGGCTGAATTCCGCCCGCACATTCCGCTTCTTGCCGCTTGCGACAAACGGAGGCGCAGAGTGCCGCTGAATTTTATGCTTTTGCATAAAAACCGTAAAACCTATTGAAAAAAGGCGCAAAATCCCGTAAAATAGGCTTGTATGTGAACAGTGGAGCAAAAACTCGGAGGTGCGGAAATGGTCAATCGAATGTACGGTTTTATCGGATCCGCCGCGGGGTTTTGCGACCAATTTTAAAGTATAAGGCTGTGTGTATCGCACAGCCTATTTCTTTTGCACGCAGCATGGCTGCGATTTCTGGAAGGATTGGTGAATTTTCATGAGTAAAAAAGTAGCAGTGATCATGGGCAGCGACAGCGATTTCCCGATCGTATCGCCGGCGATCAAGCGTCTGAAGAGCTTCGGCATCCCGGTTGAGGTCCGCGTGATGAGCGCGCACCGCACGCCGGACGCAGCGGCGGAATTTTCGAAGAATGCGAAGGCCGAGGGCTTCGGCGTCATCATTGCGGCGGTCGGCAAGGCGGCGCACCTCGGCGGCGTGCTTGCGGCGTACACGACGCTGCCGGTCATCGGCGTCCCGGTGAAGTCCTCCACGCTCGACGGGCTCGACGCGCTGCTCTCTATGGTACAGATGCCCTCCGGCGTCCCGGTCGCGACCGTCGCGATCGACGGCGCGGACAACGCAGCCATCCTTGCGGCGCAGATGCTCGCGCTCTCCGACGATTCGATCGCCGCGCAGCTCGAGCAGATGAAGGTCGACATGGCAAAGGGCGTCGCGAAGAAGAACGAGGCGCTGCAGGCTAAGGTCGCGGAGCTGTAAATCGGCGCGGCAGGACAGGAAGGCTGGAATATGAACAAAACGATTCTGAAAAAATACGCGCGCCTCGTCGTCCGCATGGGCGTCAACATCAAGAAGGGGCAGGGCGCGCTGATCATGGCGGAGACCGATCAGGCGGAGTTCGCGCTGATGGTCGCCGAGGAGGCGTATAAGGCCGGTGCCAAGTGGGTCGACATGCGCTGGACGAACCAGAGCTTCACGAAGCTGCAGCTCAGGAAGGAAAGCCTCAAAACGCTCTCGCACACGCCGGAGTGGGAGAAGGCGCGCCTGCAGCAGCAGGTCGAGGACCTGCCGGTGCGCATCTGGATCGATTCGGAGGATCCGGACGGCCTGAAGGGCGTCAATGTGGAAAAAATGCAGAAGGCGAACCTCGCGCGCGCGAAGGTCAGAAAGCCGTACCGCGACGCGATGGACAATAAGCACCAGTGGACGATCGTCGCGGTGCCGAGCGTGAAGTGGGCCAAGAAGGTCTTCCCGGGCATGCGCTCGAGCGCGGCGGTCCAGAAGCTGTGGGAGGCGATCCTCGAGACGGTCCGCGTCACGAAGGACAATGACCCGGTCGAGGCGTGGCAGGCGCACAACGCGGCGCTCAAGTCGCGCTATGAAAAGCTGAACGCCTGCAACTTCCGCAGCATGCACTATTTCAGCGAGAACGGCACCGACTTTACCTGCGGCCTGATCCCGGGCGCAAAGTGGATGGGCGGCGGCGACACGCTGCTCGACGGCACGTTCTACAACCCGAATATGCCGACCGAGGAGATCTTCACCTCGCCGATGAAGGGCGAGGCGGAGGGCACCGTCGTGGCGACGATGCCGCTCTCCTACCAGGGCAACCTGATCGAGAACTTCTCGATCACCTTTAAAAACGGCCGCGCCGTTTCCTGCAGGGCGGAGAAGGGGCAGGCGCTTCTGGAGCAGATGCTCGCGATGGACGAGGGCGCGGCGCAGCTCGGCGAGCTCGCGCTGATCCCGCACGATTCGCCGATCTCGAACCTCGGCATCCTCTTTTACAACACGCTGTTCGACGAAAACGCCGCGTGCCACATCGCGCTCGGTGCGGGCTTCCCGAACACCGTCGACGGCTACGAGAACATGACGCTCGAGCAGGTGCACGAAAAGGGCATCAACGATTCGGTGATCCACGTCGATTTCATGATCGGCGACGGCACGCTGAACATCGACGGCATCACGGCGGACGGCCGGGTCGTGCCGGTGTTCCGCAACGGCAGCTGGACCGAGCAGTTCCGCTGAGCGCGGCATAAGCTGCTAAAACCTGCGATTTCATTGATTTCAGAAACGGAGAGATACGAAAATGAAAAGCTTTAGCGACAGCTACAAGGCCGCGGGCGTCGACGTGACCGCCGGCTACAAATCTGTGGAGCTGATGAAGGAGCACGTCAAGCGCACGGCGATCCCCGGCGTGGTTTCCGGCATCGGCGGCTTCGGCGGCCTGTTCCAGCCGGAGCTTTCCGGCATGAAGGAGCCGGTGCTCGTCTCCGGCACGGACGGCGTCGGCACGAAGCTCGTCGTCGCCATGCTGCTCGACAAGCACGATACGATCGGCATCGACTGCGTCGCCATGTGCGTCAACGACGTCGTGTGCTGCGGCGCGAAGCCGCTCTTCTTCCTCGACTACATCGCCTGCGGCAAGAACTATCCCGAGAAGATCGCCGAGATCGTCAAGGGCGTCGCGGAGGGCTGCGTGCGCTCCGGCTGTGCGCTGATCGGCGGCGAGACCGCGGAGCACCCGGGCGTCATGCCCGAGGAGGAGTACGACCTCGCGGGCTTCACGGTCGGCATCGTCGACAAGGACAAGATCATCGACGGCTCGAAGCTGCAGGCGGGCGACGTCATTGTCGGCGTCGCGTCCTCCGGCGTCCATTCGAACGGCTTCTCGCTCGTGCGCAAGGCGCTCGGCCTGACGAAGGAGAAGCTCGAGGCTTACCATGAAGCGCTCGGCTGCACGCTCGGCGAGGCGCTGCTAGAGCCGACGCGCCTGTATGTGAAGCCGGTCCTCGCGGCGATCGAGGCGGCGGACGTCAAGGCGATCTCCCACATCACGGGCGGCGGCTTCTACGAGAACATCCCGCGCATGATGAAGGACGGCCTGACCGCGAAGATCGACCGCGCCGCGGTGCCGGTGCTCCCGATCTTCGACCTGATCGCGAAGGCCGGAAACGTGCCGGAGCGCGACATGTTCAACACGTTCAACATGGGCGTCGGCCTGTGCATGGCGGTCTCGAAGGAGACGGCCGATGCGGCGATCCGCGCGCTGAACGAAGCGGGCGAAAAGGCGTTTGTGCTCGGCGAAGTCGTCGAGGGCGACGAGGGGGTCATCCTGTGCTGAACATCGCGGTGCTCGTTTCCGGCGGCGGCACAAACCTGCAGGCGCTGATCGACGCCGAAAAGGCCGGCAAAATCGAAAACGGCCGCATTTCGGTCGTCGTCGCGAGCAAGCCGGGCGTTTACGCGCTTGAGCGCGCCAGAAACGCGGGCATCGAGGGCGTTGTGCTGGCCCGCAAGGACTTTGAAAGCGTCGACGATTACAGCGCGGCGCTCGAAAAGCTGCTCAAGGAGAAGAAAACCGACCTCATCGTGCTGGCCGGCTTTATGACGATCACGAACGCGGCCTTCACAAAGGCGTTTGAAAACCGGATCATCAACGTCCACCCGGCGCTGATCCCCTCGTTCTGCGGCAAGGGCTACTACGGCCTGCACGTGCACGAGGCGGCGCTCGCCCGCGGCGTGAAGGTCTCGGGCGCGACCGTGCATTTCGTCAACGAGGTCTGCGACGGCGGCCCGATCATTCTGCAGAAGGCGGTGCCGGTCGAGCCGGGCGACACGCCCGAAACGCTGCAGCGGCGCATCATGGAGCAGGCGGAGTGGCAGCTTCTGCCCGAAGCGGTCTCGCTGTTCTGCGCGGGCCGGCTTTCGGTGGACGGCGCGGTCGTGACCATCGAAGATAAATAAATTTACACATGCACATATTTTCACATGTTGTTTTGAAGCGGCGCCTCGCGCAGCCGCTTCGGATCTCGAAACATAAGGAAGGGGAATGAACATGGAAATTCTCGACATCAAAAAGGAGCTCGCGGGCAATTCCTACCCGGGCCGCGGCATCGTGATTGGCAAGAGCGCCGACGGCGTGCACGCCGTGATCGCCTATTTCATCATGGGCCGCAGCGTCAACTCCCGCAACCGCGTGTTCGTGGAGCAGGGCGACGGCATCCGCACGCAGGCGTTCGACCCGGCGAAGCTCTCCGACCCGTCGCTCGTCATCTACGCGCCGGTGCGCGTGCTCGCGAACAAGACGATCGTGACGAACGGCGACCAGACCGACACGATCTTCATGTATCTGAAAGAGGGCAAGAGCTTCAAAAAGGCGCTCAAGACCCGCAAGTTCGAGCCGGACGCGCCGAACTACACGCCGAGAATTTCCGGCCTTGTCAAGCAGAAGGACGGCGACTTCACCTACAAGCTCTCGATCCTCAAGAGCTGCGACGGCAACCCCGACGCGCCGCAGAGCTTCTTCTTCGACTACACGCCGGTCAACGGCCTCGGCCATTTCATCCACACCTACAAGTGCGACGGCTCGCCGCGCATCCCGTCCTTTGAGGGCGAGCCGAAGCCGGTGAAGATCGAGGGCGACATCGACGCGTTCACGAACGACATCTGGCAGAGCCTCAACGAGGACAACAAGGTTTCGCTGTTCACGCGCTTCATCAACCTGAAGACGGGCCGCACCGAAACGCGCATCGTCAATAAAAACCAGTGATTATTGGGGAAAGGACTGTTACGGTTATGAAAGAACTCGAACTCAAATACGGATGCAACCCGAACCAGAAGCCGTCTAAGATCTTCACGAACGACGGCCGCGACCTGCCGATTCAGGTGCTGAACGGCAAGCCGGGCTACATCAACTTCATGGACGCGCTGAATTCCTGGCAGCTTGTGAAGGAGCTGAAAGCGGCGACCGGCCTGCCGGCGGCGGCCTCCTTCAAGCATGTCAGCCCGGCGGGCGCCGCGGTGGCCAAGCCGATGAGCGACACGCTGAAGAAGATCTACTTCGTCGACGACCTCGAGCTTTCGCCGATCGCGACGGCGTACGCGAGAGCGCGCGGCGCGGACAGAATGTCCTCCTACGGCGACTGGGCGGCGCTCTCCGACGTCTGCGACAAGGAGACCGCGACGCTGCTCGCCCGCGAGGTTTCGGACGGCATCATCGCCCCGGGCTACACGGAGGAAGCGCTCGCGATCCTCAAGACGAAGCGCAAGGGCAACTACAACGTCGTGCAGATCGACCCGGATTACAAGCCGGCGCCGATCGAGCACAAGGACGTTTTCGGCATCACGTTTGAGCAGGGCCGCAACGAACTGAAGATCGACGCGGAGATGCTGAACAACATCGTCACCGAAAACAAGACGCTGCCCGAGGAGGCGAAGCTCGACCTCGTCCTCTCCCTGATCACGCTGAAGTATACGCAGTCGAATTCCGTCTGCTACGCGAAGGACGGCCAGGCCATCGGCATCGGCGCCGGCCAGCAGAGCCGCATCCACTGCACGCGCCTTGCGGGCAACAAGGCGGACATCTGGTATCTCCGCCAGCACGAGAAGGTGCTGAACCTGCCGTTCAAGGCGGACATCCGCCGCCCGGACCGCGACAACACGATCGACGTCTACATCAGCGACGAGTGCGACGACGTGCTGCGCGACGGCGCATGGCAGCAGTTCTTCACCGAGCGTCCGGCCCCGCTGACCCGCGAGGAGAAGGCGGCGTGGCTCCAGACGTTCAAGGGTGTTTCGGTCGGCAGCGATGCGTTCTTCCCGTTCGGCGACAACATCGAGCGCGCGCGCAAGAGCGGCGTGGAGTTCATCGCGCAGCCGGGCGGCTCGATCCGCGACGACAACGTGATCGATACCTGCAACAAGTACGGCATCGCGATGGCGTTCACCGGCATCCGCCTGTTCCACCACTGATTGCGGGAGGAGGACGGCATGAACCGAACAGCAGCTCCCGCGAGCGCGAAGGCGTTCGCACTCGTTTCCGTGCTTGTGACGGCGCTGGCGCTGGTCGTCAGCCTGGGCGTCGTTTTTCTGCAGAATCTGCTGAAAGGCGCGTTTTCTTCCGACCCGGGCATCCTTGCGATTTTCTCGTTTCCGGCGCTCTCTTTCCTGGTGCGTTTCCTGCCCGTACTGCTGATGGCCGTGTTCTGCATCGTCATTCTGGCCGGCGGACGCAGGCCGGTGTGGTCGAAGGGGAAGGCGGCGGCTTTTGCGGCGGTCATGGCGGTCGTTTACGTGCTGTTCAGCCTGCTGGAAATGCCGGTCGAGACGCTTGAAGCGCAGCTTGTCGCTGCGCAGGGCGGCAGCGCACAGCTTGTCGCTTACAGCGTCGTGCGCTCCATGCTGAACTGGGGCTACGGCCTGCTTCGGTACAGCGCAGTCGCGGCATTTGTGAGCATCTCTGTTTTGACATATCAGGCGGCAGTCGACGCAAGGGCGCCGATGCCGCAGTATACGGGAGGCAATACATGAACATTTTGGTAATCGGCAGCGGCGGACGCGAGCACGCGATCGTCCGCAAGCTGAAGGAGAGCCCGAAGACGGACAGGCTCTGGTGTGCGCCGGGCAACGGCGGCATCGCGGCGGACGCGGAGTGCGTCGACATCGGCGCGATGGACATCGACGGCGTCGTGCAGTTCGCGCAGGAAAACCCGGTCGACCTCGTCTTTGTCGCGCCGGACGACCCGCTCGCGGCGGGCATGGTCGACGCGCTGGAGGCGGCGGGCATCCGCGCCTTCGGCCCCCGCGCGAACGCCGCGGTCATCGAGAGCAGCAAGGTGTTCTCGAAAAACCTGATGAAGAAATACGGCATCCCGACGGCGCGCTACGAGGTCTTTTCCGACCCGGCCGCGGCGGTGGCCTATATTGAAGCCGAGAACCGCTTCCCGGTCGTCGTCAAGGCGGACGGTCTTGCGCTCGGCAAGGGCGTGCTCATCGCGGAGGATCTCGCCGCCGCGAAGGACGCCGTGCACTCGATCATGGAGGACAAGGTGTTCGGCGCGTCCGGCAACAGCGTCGTCGTCGAGGAATTCCTCACGGGCCCGGAGGTTTCCGTGCTCGCGTTTACGGACGGCAAGACGCTGCGCCCGATGGTCTCCTCGAAGGACCACAAGCGCGCGCTGGACGGCGACAAGGGCCTGAACACCGGCGGCATGGGCACGGTCAGCCCGAACCCGTACTATACCGACGAGATCGCGCAGACCTGCATGGAGACGATCTTCCTGCCGACGATCCGCGCGATGCAGGCGGAGGGCCGCCCGTTCAAGGGCTGCCTGTATTTCGGCCTGATGCTCACGCCGGACGGCCCGAAGGTCATCGAGTACAACGCGCGCTTCGGCGACCCGGAAACGCAGGTCGTCCTGCCGCGGCTCAAGACGGATTTTGTCGACATCATCGACGCGGTGATCGACGAAAAGCTCGATGCGCTCGAGATCGAGTGGAGCGCGGATGCGTGCGCCTGTGTCGTCATGGCGAGCGGCGGCTATCCGCAGTCGTACCCGAAGGGTATCGAGATCACCGGTCTGGACGAAAACGGGCAGGTCGCGGGTGCGACCGTCTACCACGCGGGCACGAAGCGCGCAGGGGACAAGCTCGTGACGAACGGCGGGCGCGTGCTCGGCGTGACGGCGACGGCGGAAACGCTCGACGCGGCGCTTGAAAAGGCGTATGCGGCGGTCGAAAAGATCCATTTCGACGGCGCGCACTACCGCCGCGACATCGGCCGCACGAAATAATCGAACATATAAAATTGAAACGACAGCCCGGTATGCACCGCGGCTGTCGTTTTGTTATTCTTCTAATGCGATTTTGCCTATAGCCTTTTCAAACTTTTCTACGTGAAGTCTCATTAAAATCTCCAATTCACTATTGATTGAACGCCCGTTATAGCCGGATACATAGCGGAACTTTTCGTAGATTTCAGGATTAACTCTTAAAGTAAATTTAACGAATTCTCGCGGTTCACCTTTTTTACGCCCCACAAACCTCTCTCCCTTCACGTGTTTTGATGTTATTATAACATCAAAATAATCTCAAAAATTTATTGACAATATTTTGAGGTCATGATATTATCGTGTAAAAGAACACATTCAGAGGGAGTTGGAGGATATGAGAGAACTTGCAGGTTTTTATGAGCGCGCGAAGCTGGACAATCTGCTGCGGCATCTGCTGTGGAACGATGATCCGCGAGACGCAGCGATCGATGATTTTGAAAAGATGCTGGAGGATTCCTTCGAGACGTTTTATGGCCGGCTGGCGGAGATTTCTCCAAAGCTCAGACGGGAGGACGACCGCCTGTTTGAAGCGGTGACCGATTTTGCAGGCGTGCAGGACAGCGTGTATTTCAAGCTCGGCGTGCTGACCGGCTTCCGGCTTTACAGGGATCTGGACGCTGCGTATGAGCATGAGGTTCTGCGTGCGAAAACACGCTATGCGGATTTAAAAACACAGTGGGGAGACTATTGAAAAACCGCCCGGCAGCTCGGAATAATCCGGAAGCTGCCGGGCGGGGCATTTCAGCGGGCGGTGGTCCACTGATTTATTTTGCAATGAAGTGCTTCACGACGCTCTCGCCGTCGAGATACGCGGCGCGGGTCAGGTTGACGCCGGCGTTCATCAGCAGCGCGCCGGAGTAGACCTCGCCGGTGTCCGTATCGGTGTAGAGCTTCTCCGGGTCGAGGCCGCGCAGGCGCTGGACGTAGAACATCGACTCCGGCTGACGCATCACGACGCTTGTGAGCATCGCCTCGTTCTTGTCCGGCGAGACAAATTCCCACGCGCAGCGGAAGGCGTTGTCGGTCGGGGCGATCAGGCGGTAGAAGTCGCCGTCGCGCACAAGGTGGTTGTACTTGCGGTAATCGGCGATCTGCTGCCGGACCTCCTCTTTTTCCTCCTCAGTGAGCTTGCGCGGGTCGAGCTCATAGCCGAACGTGCCGCACATCGCGACGTTCGCGCGCGTCGAAAGCGGGGTGCGCGGGCGCGCCGCCACGTGCGCGCCGAAGGCGGAAACCGGGTAGCACATCGAGGTGCCGAACTGGATCGTCAGCCGCTCGATCGCGTCGGTGTTGTCGCTGCACCAGATCTGCGGCGAGTAGTAGAGCATGCCGGGGTCGAAGCGTCCGCCGCCGCCCGAGCAGTTTTCAAACAGGATGTTCGGGAAGGTCTTCACAAAGCGGTCCATCAGGTCGTAGGTGCCCAGCACGAAGCGGTGCATGATCTCCTTCTGGCGCTCCGGCGGCAGCAGGGCCGAGCCGGCCTCCGAAATGTTGCGGTTGAAGTCCCACTTCACATAGTCGATCTTGTTGTTTTTCAGGACGCTGCACATCTGCTCGAAGATGTTGTCGCGCACGTCCTCGCGCGACATGTCGAGCACGTACTGCAGGCGCGCCGGCGAGTTTTCGCGGCCCTTGACGTGCAGGCACCAGTCGGGGTGCGCCTTGTAAAGCTCGCTGTCGGGCGAGATCATCTCCGGCTCGTACCAGATGCCGAACTTCAGGCCCTCCGCGTTGACGCGCTCGATCAGCTTCGAAAGCCCGCCCTTGATTTTCTTTTCGTTGACGTACCAGTCGCCGAGCGAGGAGTTGTCGGACTCGCGGTGGCCGAACCAGCCGTCGTCCATGACGAGCATATCGACGCCAAGCTTTGCGGCCTCGTGCGCGAACGCGACGAGCTTGTCGTCGTCGAAGTCGAAGTAGGCGGCCTCCCAGCTGTTGATGAGCACCGGGCGTTCCACGTCGCGCCACGGGCTTTTGATCAGGTGCTTTTTGTAGGCGCGGTGGAAGATGCGGCTCATCTCGCCGAGGCCCTTGTCCGTGTAGACCAGGACGGCCTCCGGCGCGGTGAAGCGCTCGCCCGGCTCGAGGTGCCAGGTGAAGCCGTCGGGGTTGATGCCGGCGATCAGGCGCGTCGTGTCGAAGCCGTCGACCTCCACGTCGATCGCGAAGTTGCCGCTGTACACGAGGTTGAGGCCGTACACCTCGCCGTTTTCCTCCGAAGCGCCGTGCTGCCGGAGCGCGACGAACGGGTTGTGGTTGTGTGAAGAGGAGCCGCGCTTGCTCACGATGGACTGGATGCCGTGGCAGAGCGGGCGCTCGGCGACCGTGCGCTCCTTCGACCATTTGCCGTACAGGTGCACCATGTCGTAATCGTAGGTCGGCAGCTCGAGGCAGGCGCTGTACACGCGCTCGAGGTCCATCGCCGCGTCGGAATCGTTTTCGACGACGACGCTGCGGGTCATGACCGGCATGTCCTGGTATACGGTGTAGTAGAGCTTGACGACGGCGCCGGTCGCCGCGTCGCGCGTCGTCACCTCGAGCGTCTCGCTGTCGCCGTTTTCATCGCGCAGCGCGGGCATGCCGCAGAGCGCGGGCTTCTTTTCGAGGATGCGGTGGGAGACGTAGCGGATGTCGGTGGAGACGTCGCCGTTTTTGTTGCGGATCTGCAGCGCGGAGACGCGGAAGTCGCCGGTGCCGGCCACGGAATACTCGCTCGGCGTCACGTCCGGCGAAACGCCGGTGGCGACGTAGTGCGGGAAGTCCGGGCAGAAGGAGGAGAACATGCCGCGGTCGAGCATCGAAAGCAGGTTGTCGTCCGGCAGGTAAGCGCCGTAATACAAATGGAACAGATACCCCGCCTCGTGCACGGCAAAGGCGTAGCTTGTCGACGGCGTATCGAGCTTGAAGATTTTTCTGGAAGCGTCAAAGGTAATGGCCATAATACAAGTCCTTTCCAAAGATTTCATACTTCTTTTTTCATTATAGCGGCTTTGCCGGGGGCGCGCAATAGGCATTTTGTTGCCTGATTTTGATGCTTTGCGCAAGAGAAGGAGGAGGCCCGGTGCGGGACCTCCTCCGTTTCAGGTCTGGTTATTTGCCCTGCGCCTGCAGGTATTCTTCGAGGCACAGGCCGGATTCATAGATCGCCTTCGCATTTTCCCTGCCGACGTACCGGTAGTGCCACGGCTCGTAGATGATGCCGGTGACGGCGGTTTTGTCGTTCGGGTAACGCAGGATAAATCCGTATTTCCACGAATTCTGCATCAGCCACTGCTGTGTGGCGGTGTCCTCCTGTCCGGCGTCGAGGACCTGATAGCGCAGGTCGACGATGTCGACGGCGAGGCCGAGCTGATGCTCGCTGGTGCCGGGGATCGCCACGGCCTTCGCGGCCTCGGTCCGGGCGTCGCTCGGGCTGTAGCCTTGGGCGATCAGGCGGTCCACCTTGTTTTCATAAAGCCGCGTCTGCGTGTCGTTCGTGCGGTACGAAGAGCAGACATACGGCTGTGCGTTGCCGTAGACCGCGCAGTCGTCGAGCATCTGCATGAGGTCGCCGTAGCAGCGCTGGTCCACGCTCTCCCCGTCGCCGATCGAGACGAGCGAAACCGCGTAATCCTCGGGAACGGCGTTCCACGGATTGACGAGCAGCAGCGGGTCGGAAACGTCCACGGTGCCGGCAGGCGGCGGGGTCGGTACGGTCGGATCCGGCGTCTCCTCTACGGTGCCGAGGACCTGAATGTAATCCGAGCTCATGTAGCCGGTGTAGCTGCCGTACTGCACGCGGTACCAGCCGGAATTGGAGCGGTCGAGGATCGTGATCGCATCGCCGAGCGGCACGGTCAGATAGATGCGGTAGCCGGTGCTCGGTCCGGAACGCAGGTTGACAAAGGCGGTTGTGCGGCCGTTCCAGCGCGTCGCCGTGTCCGGTTCGGACGGCTGCGGCGTCGGCTCGGGCTGCGGCGCAGGCGACGTGCCGAGCGTCACGCGCAGGTAATCGCCGGAGCAGTAGCCGAAGGTGTTCGAGGACGTGCGGACCGCATACCAGCCGTTGCCGCAGTTTTCGAGCACGGTGACGGTCTCGCCGTTATCGAGCAGGCCGAGCGAGCGGTATCCCGTGCTGGGGCCGGTGCGGATGTTGAGCACAGCGGTCGTGCGCGCCGTGCCGATGGGGTCGGCCGACGCTGACGTGTCCGGCGGCGCCGGCGTCGGCGTGGCCGCGCTCTGCGTCTGGAGGTAATCCGCGCTCATATAGCCGGTGTAGCTGCCGTACTGCACGCGGTACCAGCCGGCGTTGGCGGTATCGAGCACCGAAACCGTATCGCCGAGCGGCACGGTCAGGTAGATGCCGTAGCCGGTGCCCGGTCCGGCGCGCAGGTTGACAAAGGCGGTCGTGCGGGCCGTGAAGAGCACGGTGGACGCGCCGGCGTCGCCGCCGGATGCGAGGATGTAGTCCGAGCACATATAACCGCTGTTGCCCGAGGGCGCGGTGACGCGGTACCAGCCCGGGTTGCCCGTGTCAAGGATCGAGATCTGCGCGCCGAGGGGAACGGTCTCGAGGATTGTGTAGTCGGTGCCCGGTCCCGTGCGCAGGTTGACGTAGGCCGTGGTCGTGCCGGTCGAGGCCGCATGGGCGGAGATCGGCAGGCACGGCAGGAGCAGCAAAACCGCAAGGCAGAGGGCGGTCAGCCGCCTGGCAGGGCGTTTCATGCAGGGTCACTTCCTTTCCGAATCTTTTGCGGATTTCTTGTAAGATCATTATACGATATAAAAACATTTTATTCAATGGAAAAAATAATATTAAAAATGACAATTTTGAAATCTTTTTGAAACGAAAAAGAAAAGATTAGCGGACGGCTTTTTCAAAAATAGTCTTTACTTTTCCAGCCGTTTGTATTATAGTATTGGTAGATATGAAAGCGGTTGCAGAGAAAAGTTTCTGTGCAGGCTGCTTTATAATTTTAAAATTCAAGGAGGAAACAATCATGGCAAAAATCATCGGTAAGTCTCTCCCGAACATGCCTTGGCAGGACAAGCCGCAGGGCTATGACAAGCCCGTATGGCGCTATGACCACAATCCGATCATTCCCCGCGACCTGATCCCGACGTCCAACAGCATCTTCAACTCGGCGGTTGTTCCGTTCGAGGGCAAGTATGCCGGTGTGTTCCGCTGCGACAACCGCGGCCTGATGATGGACATCTTTGCGGGCTTCTCCGAGGACGGCGTCCACTGGAACATCAACCATGACCCGATCGTCTTCGAGCCGGCGCCGGGCTGCGACCCGTGCGTTACGCGCAAGGAGTACCGCTACGACCCGCGCGTCTGCTTCATCGAGGACAGATACTACATCACCTGGTGCAACGGCTACCATGGCCCGACGATCGGTGTCGGCTACACCTATGATTTCAAGACCTTCTATCAGCTCGAGAACGCGTATCTGCCGTACAACCGCAACGGCGTGCTCTTCCCGAGAAAGATCGGCGACAACTTCGCAATGCTGAGCCGTCCGTCCGATACCGGCCACACCCCGTTCGGCGACATCTTCTACAGCGAGAGCCCGGATATGACCTACTGGGGCAAGCACCGCTATGTCTTCGGCACGAGCAAGATCGCCGGCTGGCAGGCGAAGAAGGTTGGCCCTGGCCCCACCCCGATCGAGACCGACGAGGGCTGGCTGATGATCTATCACGGCGTTCTGAACTCCTGCAACGGCTTCGTGTACCGCTTCGGCGTTGCGCTGCTTGACATTGACAAGCCGTGGATCGTCAAGGAAAGAGGCCTCTTCTATGTCTTTGGTCCGGAAGAGGATTACGAGCTCACCGGCGACGTGCCGAACGTCACGTTCCCGTGCGCTACGCTCACCGACGCTGACACCGGCCGCATCACGATCTACTACGGCGCGGCGGATACCGTCACGGGCATGGCGTTCACGACGGTTGACGAGCTGCTTTCCTACATGAGAAAGTACCCGCATCCGGTTGACTGATTTTAAAAAAAGCATAGTGTTTTTGGCAGGCGCTCCAGCACGGGGCGCCTGTTTTTTGCGTTTTTCTGGTGCTTTGTTCTAAATTCAGCCGCGTTTTTTCGTATGGGATTGTTAGTTTTTTGCGTTGTCAAGCGTGCCGTTTTTCAGTAAAATAGGGGGTAAGGGATAAAGACAAAATGAAAAATGCCAAGCAGTTATGTATAAGCAGGCGCGGGATGCGCCACAATGAAAAGGGAAAAATTGGCAGCGACTGAAAGGATTGGTGCATATGGCACTCGAGAAAATGGATATCTATTACAACAGCGTCGCGGAGACATACGACGACCGCGTGCGCCGCGCAACGACCGACGAGGACGGCTACATCGTCCGCATGGCGGCCGCCTTTCCGATGAAGGAAAACCTCAATATCATAGATCTCGGCGCGGGCACGGGCCTGCAGCTGAAGCCGCTTCTGGAAAAGGAAGCGACGCTGCGCGCCACGTGCGTGGATTGCTCCGGCAAGATGCTGGCCCGCCTCAAGAAGAACCTCGCCGATTACAGCGACCGCGTGCAGGTCGTTTCCGCGGATTTCTTCGACCACGATTTCGGCTTTGAGTTTTACGACGGCGCGACGGCCACGATGGCGCTGCACTACTACAGCGAGGCGCAGAAGCTCCAGCTCTACAAGAACCTGCGCGTCGGCATCAAGAAGGACGGCTTTTTCCTTCTGACCGATAAGTTTGCGCCCACGCAGAACTATCAGGATTTCTGCCGCAGCGAGTTTGAGCGCAAGCGCACCGAAGCGCGCCAGCCGGAAGGGCACTACTACACGTTCACGCCGCTCACGGTGGCGAACGAGGCGGCGCTGCTGTTCAAGGCCGGTTTCGCAGAGGTGCAGGTGTGCTGGGCGAAATCGAACACGGCGGTTCTGCTCGCGACGCGGTAAGCGCCCGGCGAATTGCGGGAAAAATCCTGCGATACGGAAATCATCATAGAGACCATATAAGGGGCAAACGCCGATGTTCAGGCGGCCGCAGCGCAGTGCGGCTGTCTTTTGGCGTTTCTCCGTGTCGGATAACGTCAGAAAAACGGAAAAGGGGCGGTCGGCCGTACAGGCTTGACCGCCCCTTATTTCTATGCTATAATCATTTTGTTTCAAAAGCAACCATTTTGGGGAGGGTTTTTATGACTTTGTTCAACACAGCACGTATTCTTAGGCAGGAGCCGGTGGCCGG
>DSTMC04003__coassemble_661_pt1 | contig 77438 bp, 76 predicted proteins | sample DSTMC04003__metabat2_high_PE_020 | metagenome-assembled genome bin DSTMC04003 | reverse complement strand
GGCACGAAGGGCGGGTCAAACGGGATCGGGTAGCGGACGTTCGTGTACATGTGGCAGTCGTAGCCGGCGTTCTGCCAGCAGGACGGCACCTCGATCTCGTCCATGTCGTCCTCGTCAAAGCAGATGTCCGCCGCCGTGCCGTCGGGGAACACGTCGAGGAACGAGTCGAAATAGCGGAACGACCACGTGCCGTTCAGCGAGCAGACGCGCGAGGATTCGCCGCCGTCGTCCGGCGCCTTCGGCAGGTAGTAGCTGCGGGGCGGGCAGGCGCCCACGTGCAGCACGTCCGGATTTTCATGCAGTTTTGTGAATTCCATTGCAATACACACTCCGTTCTGGATTGGGTCTGCGCCCGCGCGCGGCGGCCGCAGAAATTTTGAGTTGAACAGTTTTTACCGGTATGCTATACTGAATCCGTGTAATCTTAACACAAGCTTACCGTATAATCGAACCGCGGTCAAGACCAATTTTTAACAAAAAGAACGGAAAGGACCCCTGCCTATGACCATACAGATTCTGCTTTCCGCGGCGTTTCTGATCGCCGTGCTCTGGCTCGGCTTTCGCGTGCCGGTCGCCGAGGGCGGCGCGCCGCAGCGCCGCGCGCTGTTCGGGCTGCCGCCCGTGCCCGTTTTCTGCACCGTCCTCGCGGCGGCGCTCGTGCTGCGGCTCATCCTCGGCTACAGCATCAACGGCTTCGACGCCGACATCGCCTGCTTCAAGGCCTGGGGCTATTACACCCACGAGGTCGGCTTCTCCAGCATGTATTACAGCGATTTCTTCATCGACTACCCGCCGGGCTACCTCTACCTGCTGTATGTGACGGAGTTTTTCCGCCGCCTGTTCTTTATCCCGGACTCTGCGCAGGGCGCGACGCTGCTCGTGAAGATCGTGCCGATCCTCTCGGACATTGGCACGGCGGCGATCCTCTGGGTGCTTGCGCGCAAAAAGCTCGGCGAGGACAGCGCGCTGTTCGTCTCGGCCGCATACCTGTTCTGCCCGGCTGTCATCATCAACTCCGCCGTGTGGGGCCAGGCCGACAGCTACTGCGCGCTGCTCCTGCTGTGGACCGTTCTGCTGCTCTGGCAGAACCACACGCCGGCCGCCGCGCTCGTCTACGGCCTCGGCATCCTCTCAAAGCCGCAGATGCTGATCTTCGCGCCGATGCTGATCTTCTGGGTCATCCGCCGGCGCGACTGGAAAAACCTGATCCTCGGGCCGATCCTCGCGCTGGCCGTCGTGCTCGTGCTCTCGGCGCCCTTTATGCGGAACTGGGATTACTCGAAGCTCATCGAGCTGTACACGGGCACGATGGACTACTACACCTACTACACGATCAACGCCTACAACCTCTGGGCGCTGTTCGGGCTGAACTGGGCCGCGCTGCCCGAAAACAGCGTGTGGCTCCAGTTCGGCGTGCCGCTCGCCGTGCTGCTCGCCGGCCTGCTGATGCTCAAATCCAAGCGGGAGGAGGCGCTGTTCGCCTGCCCTGCCGTGCTGATGTTCACGGTCTACATCTTCTGCGTCAAGATGCACGAGCGCTACCTGTTCCCGGTGCTGCTGAGCCTGCTTCTGACCTACGTTTTCACGAAGGACAAGCGCTTCCTTCTGAGCTTTGCGGGCACCTCGTTCTTCCACTTCCTGAACGTCGCCTACGTGCTGTACCTCAACAACGCCTACATCGAGCCGACCGCGCCGCAGATCCTGCTGCTGTCGCTCGCGCAGATCCTGATGTACGTCTACACGCTCTACGCGGTGTGGCGCGTTTTCCTCGCGAAAAAGGCCCCGGCGCCCCTCGCGCTGCCGAAGCGTGAGAAGCCCGCCGCGCGCCGCGCAGCCGCCGGGCGCAGCGCTGTGACGGCCGGGAACGCCGCGCCGAGCTCCCCGCTGCTCGCCGCGCAAAACCGGAACGTGCGCCTCACGCGCACCGACGTGCTCCTGCTGTGCGCCGTTACGCTCGCCTACGGCCTCGTCGCCTTCTGGAACCTCGGCGACCGGCAGACGGCGAACACGACCTGGACGCCCGAAAACGGCGAAAGCGTGATCTTCTCGACCGAGGACGCGTACAGCGAGATCTACTTCCTGCCGGGCATCGCGCCCGCCGACGACGGCATCGGCCAGCGCGTCGGCGTCTCGATGCGCGTCGAGGTCTCGGACGACGGCGAAAACTGGACGCTCGCGCTCGACAACACCGAGGGCAGCGTCTACGCCTGGAAGAGCGAGACGGCGCTCGCGACCGGCAAGTACATCCGCATCACGCCGACCTGCGACGACCTCGCGATCAACGAGTTCGCGCTCAAAAAGGCGGACGGCACCGGCTTCGCGACGCTGACGGCGGTGCGCGGCGAGGCCTCCGCGCTGACCGACGAGCAGAACGTCGTGCCGCTGTACCCGAGCTACATGAACTCGACGTATTTCGACGAGATCTACCACGCGCGCACGGCCTACGAGCACATTCTCGGGCTCGAGCCGTACGAGAACACGCACCCGCCGCTCGGCAAGCTGATCATCTCGCTCGGCATCCGCATGTTCGGCATGAACCCGTTCGGCTGGCGCTTCATGGGCACGCTGTTCGGCGTTCTGATGCTGCCGATCCTCTACCATCTCCTGAAGCGGCTGTTCGGCTCCACGTTCCTGTGCACGGCCGGCACGGTGCTCTTCGCCTTCGACTTCATGCACTACGTGCAGACGCGCATCGCGACGATCGACACGTACGCCGTGTTCTTCATCCTGCTCATGTACGACGCGATGCTCGTCTTCCTGCAGACCGACCTGATGACGGCCGGGTGGAAAAAGCTCCTGCCGCCGCTCTTTTTCAGCGGCCTGTTCATGGGCCTCGGCGTCGCCTCGAAGTGGACCGTCGCCTACGGCGCGGTCGGGCTCGCCGTGCTCTTCTTCGGCAAGCTCGTCGTGACGTACCGCGCGCTGCACCTTTCGTCGCTCTCCGCCGGAAAGCGCGACGAGGCGCAGGCCGCCTTCTGGCAGAAGGCGCTCAGGACCTGCCTGTGGTGCTGTTTGTTCTTCATCCTGATCCCGTTTTGCATATACTTCGCGGCCTTCCTGCCGCTGACGCTTCTCAAGCACAACCGCTACGACGTGCTCGGGCGCTTCTTCGCCTACCAGGTGCACATGTACAACTACCACTCGACGCTGCAGGCCACGCACACCTTTGAATCCCCGTGGTACCAGTGGCCGTTCGACGTGCGGAACGTCTGGTACTACGGCAATTACAACGCCGACGGCAGCGGCGGCCTGCGCACGATCTCGGTGCTCGGCAGCCCGCTGTTCTGGTGGGCCGGCGTGCCTTCGATGGTGTACGCCTTTGTGTGCGCCGTGAAAAAGCGCGCGCAGCCGGCGATCATCGCCTCGGTCGGCTTCCTCGCGGTCTATCTGCCGTGGGTGCTCGTGCCGCGCTGCACGTTCGTCTACCACTACTTCACGGCCGTGCCGTTCCTCCTGATCGCGCTGCTCGCGGCCTGGAGCCGGCTCGCCGAAACGCCCCGCCTGCGCAAGCCGCTCTTCACGCGCACCGTGCGCGGCCATGCGGCCGCGCTGACGGGCGGACAGGCCGCGATGCTCGGCTTCCTCGCCGTGCACCTGATCCTCTTCGCGGTCTTCTACCCGGTCCTGACCGGCACGCTCACGACGCAGGACTACGCGAACGCGCTCGAATGGCTCCCGACCTGGTTCTTCTGCTGAGCCGCGCTTTCCCGAAAAGCATACCAAAACCCGGACGCTGTCCGCGCACTGCCGCGGGCGGCGTCCTTTTCTGTCCTCCCGGGCCGTCACAGAATATTCACCTTTTGTTCTTGCTTTCGACGCAATAAAAAGTTACAATATTGATAAATAATTCCCACAGTATGCCGCTTCGGAGGAGAAGGGCCGCCGAAAAGCTGGCAAACGGCCCGGCAGAACACGGGAAAATTCAGAAAACAGGAAAGCAGGGAACAGGAATATGGCATCCGGAAAAATTCTCATTGTGGACGACGACAGAAATATCTGTGAGCTTCTGCGGCTCTATATCGAAAAGGAAGGCTTTGAAACGGCCATTGCAAACGACGGCAAGGCCGCCGTGCAGATGTTTGACGCGGTGAACCCCGACCTCATTCTGCTCGACATCATGCTGCCCGAGCTCGACGGCTGGCAGGTCTGCCGCGAGATCCGCAAAAAGTCGCAGTGCCCGATCATCATGCTCACCGCAAAGGGCGAGGTCTTCGACAAGGTGCTCGGGCTTGAGCTCGGCGCGGACGACTACGTGGTCAAGCCCTTTGAAACCAAGGAGGTCATCGCGCGCATCAACGCGGTGCTCCGCCGCATCGGCAAGAAGGAGACCGCCCAGACGCAGGAGGTCAGCTACGAGAACCTGACGATCAACCTGACGAACTACGAGCTCAAGGTCAAGGGCGTGCAGGTGGACACGCCGCCGAAGGAGATGGAGCTGATCTACCACCTCGCCTCGAACCCGAACCGCGTCTTCACGCGCGACCAGCTGCTCGACGAGGTGTGGGGCTTCGACTACTACGGCGACTCCCGCACCGTCGACGTGCACGTCAAGCGCCTGCGCGAAAAGCTCGAGGGCGTTTCCGACAAGTGGGCGCTCAAGACCGTCTGGGGCGTCGGCTACAAGTTTGAGGTCAAGGACTGAAAGGAAGATCCCTCGTGCAGAAGTCCCTTTTTGGCAAATACCTGCGGATCACGATGGTCATCGTGTTCGCGAGCTTTGTCGTGCTCGGCAGCGTGATGATGATCTCGTTTTCCGAGTACACAAAAAACGACAAGCGCAAGATCCTGACGCAGAGCGCAAACTCGATGGCGTCGCTCACGACGGCCACGCTGTCCATCAACGCGGAGGACGATGTGCAGAACGCGAGCCGCTGGGCCTTTCTGCGCCTGTTCGTGCAGACGTTTTCGCTGAACATCGACGCGGACATCTTCGTGACCGACCTCGAGGGCAACGTGCTTTTCGGCGCGTTTGCGAACAGCACGGACCGTAAGGGCGACCAGTTCACGCCGCTTGAGTCCGTCCCGAAGGAGGCGGTGGACCGCGCCATCGCCGGCGCCTTCACCGGGAACGGCAAGAGCAGCGACATCTATGAGGAGCCGTACTACGTCGTCGGCGTCCCGCTCGCGACCTCGGCCTCGGACACCACGCCGGCCGGCGCGGTGTTCGCCGCGACGAACGCGTCTTCGCTGACGGAATACCAGTTCGCGGCCTTCCAGATGTTCCTCGTGGCGGCGGCCGCGGCGTTCCTTCTCTCGTTCTGCGTCGTCGGCGTATTCGCCTATCGGCTGGTCAAGCCCCTGCGGCAGATGTCCGCGGCGGCGAAGAGCTTCGGCGAGGGCGATTTCTCGGTGCGCGTCCCGGTCACCTCGAGCGACGAGATCGGCCAGCTCGCGCTCTCGTTCAACAACATGGCCGACTCGCTCTCCAACAGCGAGAGCATGAACCGCAGCTTCGTGGCCAACGTCTCCCACGAGCTGAAAACGCCGATGACGACGATCGCCGGCTTCATCGACGGCATTCTCGACGGCACGATCCCGCCCGAGCGGCAGAGCCACTACCTGCGCATCGTGTCGGACGAGGTCAAGCGGCTTTCGCGCCTTGTGAAGACCATGCTCAACCTCTCCCGCATCGACAACGGCGAGCTGAAGCTCCGCCCCTCCGATTTCGACATTTCCGAAACCGTGCTCTCGACGGTGCTCACGTTTGAAAAGAGCATCAACGACAAGCAGATCGACATCCGCGGGCTGGATGCGCTGAAGCCGAAGCAGGTGCACGGCGACGAGGACCTGCTCCACCAGGTGGTCTACAACCTCGTGGAAAACGCCGTCAAATTCACAAACCCCGGCGGCTACATCGCGTTCACCGTCTCCGACAGCATCGACCGCGTCGCCGTCGACATCGAGAACAGCGGCAGCGGCATTCAGCCCGACGAGCTGCCGATGGTCTTTGAGAAGTTCTACAAAACCGACAAGTCGAGAAGCCAGGACAAAAACGGCATGGGCCTCGGTCTGTACCTCGTCAAAACCATTGTCCGGCTGCACGGCGGCGACATCACCGTGACCTCGGCCGTGGACCAGTTCACGCGCTTCTCGTTCTATATCCCGAAGCCGGCCGAGGTGCCGAAGCTCCGGCCCACGTACAACACAACCGTGGAGGACGCCGTGATCTCCGAGCGCCCGAAGAAGGAGCACCACGGCCGCGACGACGCAAAATCAAACCATAAGGATGGACAAAACCATGAGTGAATTCGATAAGGAAAAAGAAACCGCAGCATCGTCGGAAACGCCGGCTGCCGAAACCGGCGGCACGCCGGCACAGGAAGCGCCCGTTTCCGCCGCGCCGCTGCCGAATGCCGACAGCACGGCGGAGACGGCCCCCGCCGCAGCCGATGCGGCCGCCGAGCCGGCCGACGGCGCGGAAAGCCCGGCGGCGCCTGACGCTGCCCCCGGCGCTGCGCCGCTGCCGAACGCAAACGGCGTTCCGAACGCCGCGCCGAACTTCGGCGCAGTCCCACCGCAGCACCCCGGCGCCGCGCAGCCGCCGTTTTACGGATATCCCCAGCCGCCGTATCCCTACGGCTACGGGTATCCGATGCCGAACCCGTATCCGCCGAAGCCGCCGAAACGCAGAATGCCGGTTGGCCTGCGCGTCCTCGTCGTCGTGATGTCCGTGCTGCTCGGCGGCTCTGTGCTCGGCTTCGCTTCGTACGGCGTTTACACGGCGCTCACCGCCTCCACGCCCACCGATTCCTCCGACTTCGCCCTGCCGTCTCCGCTCGACCCCGGCGACGAAACGTCCGAGCCGGAAGTCAGCACGCCGGAGCTGCCGGACATCGACGTCGTGCCGAACACCGAGGGCATCACGCTGTACAGCACGCCCTCCGGCGAGGAAATGACGCCCTCTGAAGTTTACAACAAGGTCGTCCCCTCCACCGTGCTCGTCATCACGACCGCGGAGAACGGCGTCGGCACCGGCACCGGCATCATCGCGACGGAGGACGGCTACATCATCACGAACAGCCACGTCATTCTCGATTCGAAGTCCGTTCCCGTGCAGGTCAAGACGAACGACGGCACGTTCCACGACGCGGTCGTCGTCGGCTACGACAAGACGACCGACCTCGCGGTGCTCAAGATCGACGGCACCGGCTACACGCCTGCCGAATTCGGCAATTCCGACGAGCTTGTCATGGGCCAGGCGGTGCTCGCCATCGGCAACCCGGGCGGCGAGCAGTTCTCCGGCTCCCTGACAAGCGGCATCATCTCCGGCCTCGACCGCAGCGTCGACGAGTACAGCTCGAACGGCATGACGTACATCCAGACCGACGCCGCGATCAACCCCGGCAACTCCGGCGGCCCGCTCGTCAACATGTACGGGCAGGTCATCGGCATCAACTCGGCCAAAATCGTTTCGGAGCAGTACGAGGGCATGGGCTTTGCGATCCCGACGAGCGGGGCCAAGACCATCGTCGACGACCTGCTCTCCGGCGGCTACGTGCAGGGCCGCGTGCGCTTCGGCATCAAGGGCAATGAGATCACCGAGATGCAGGCCTCGATGTACGACGTCCCGGTCGGCTTCATGATCCGCGAGATCGACGCGGACAGCAGCTTCGCCGGCACCGACGTGCAGGTCTACGACATCATCACCGCCGTCGACGGCGTCGAAACGCCGACGCTCGCCGCGCTCTCCGACGCGCTGCTCGCATACGCGCCGGGTGACACGGTCACCGTTTCCCTGTTCCGTCCGAGCGAGACCGGCACAGGCGGCGAGACGCTTGAGGTGACCGTCACGCTGCTCGAGGACCGGGGCGAAACGCAGTCCTGACCGGACGGCGCCGCGCGCCGCATACGGGCAAGCGTCTGCCGCCCGCATGACCGCAAATTCCCCAATATACAGAGAAAGGCGGAAGCTTTGCGCTTCCGCCTTTTTTGCGCCGTCCGCCCGACGGCGCTTTTTGCTGTTTACCGGAAAGCGACGAGCACGTACGACACGCCGTTTTCATTCAGCGCTGCCGCGCTGCCGCCCGCTTCGGGCGCCGCCTCCTGCAAGACCGTGGGCTGTGTGCCGGAAACGGAAATGCCCCGGCTGGCCTGCCCGTCGGCCCAACAGGCCGCGTACAGCTTCGTGTAGGCGCCCGTATACTCCGCAGCGCCCTTCTCCGCCGCAAAGACGAGCACCGCGCGCGGGCTGAAGCTCAACAGATGCCGCCGGCTCTCCGCCCCGTTGCCCGTGTAGGTGCGCACCGTGAACGGCTCGTCCAGCCGCGTGCGCCGCGTCTCGTCGAGGTGGAGGTCGCCGTCGCCGAGATGCCCGCCCACGAGCGTCTCGAGCGCCGTGTTGTCGCTCACAAAATCCGCACGGCGCGGCTTGTCCGTCCCCTCCCAGAGCGAAAGCCCAAGCACCGCCGTCTTTTCACTTGCCGCCATAGCCTTTCCCCCTTTTTCTACATCGCATCGATTTCATCCCATGTCCTGTTTTTGAGGTCCATCTGCGCGAACGTCATGTCGCGCGCGTCCACCGCGTCCCACGTGTTCCGCCCGAAATCCAGCGTGCAGGGCAAATGCGCCGGCAGAAAGTCCGCCGCCTCCGCCGCAGCCGCCGTCTCGGAAATGCCGAGCACCTCGTGCACGTTGACGTAGATCCCGTCCCCGAACCGCTCGACGATGTTGCCGCGGATCCCGGCGGCGAGCAGCTGCGCCTCGAGCGCCGCCCGCGTGTGGTCCGCCGCCGTGATACTGCCGCGCTCGAGCAGCATCGCCCGCCGGTTCTCCACGCTGTCCGTCGAGGGCGTGATGCGGAAAAGCCGCTCAAACGCCGCGAGGCCCGCCGCATCCGCCGTGCCGATGAACATGTTGCGGCGCAGCGCGTCAATCGCGTCGAACAGGATCGACAGTCCGGCGCCGTACGCCGCGAGCTCCGCCGCCATGATTTTGCCCTCGCCGGAATACAGGCCGGTGTCCCGCAGGACCTTCCGCATCCGTTCCATGATTTCCGTCATCCCGCCACCGCCTTTACGCTTGTCGCTCGAGGATCGAGATCCCGCCGGAAACGACGATCTCGTCGGCCGGCGTCGTGTAGTCGGCCATGCTGTCCGGCAGCACGCAGTTTTCCACGGCGCCGGTCGCCATGATCGCCGCCGAAACCGCGGCGATCACGAACGGCGAGCCGACCGTCATCGACGCAAAGTACGCCTCGACCGCAGCCGTGCACAGCGCCTTCGCCTCCTCGAACGCAACGCCGTCCTTCGGCTCGATGTACGCCGTCACAAGGCGCGGCGCAGGCTCCGCCGCCGCGACCGTCACCGATACGTTGATTTCGCGCATCGCCTCCAGAACAGCCTGCACGGCGCCGACCGTTTCTTCCGCCGCGGGCGCGCCGTCGCCGTACAGATAGACGGCGACCGTGCCGGCCCCGCTCGCGCGCGGCACGACGTTGACGCTGCCGACGCCCGGCACCTGCTGCGCCGCCCGGCGGTACGTCTCGGCGTTCGTGCCGTTCGGCAGGATGCTCCAGCTTCGCAGCAGACGCGCGCGCAGCGCGTCGTCGCTTTCCGCATCCGCGCCGCCCGAGAACGCCGCGCCGTTCGTCACGCCCTCGATGCCGGCCGGCGGCGTGACGAGCGTATCGACCGCGCCGGCCGCCGCGTTGAACGCCTTGCCGCCCGCCACGGCCTGCGCGGGCACGGTGACCGAAAGCGCGCCCGCCGCAAGCACGGCCGCCTCGGTCGTTTCGAATTCCGCCGCTCCCGCCGACGCGGCGCACACGGTCCCCTGCGGGATCTCCACGTCGTAGGTCAGCGCCGTTTCGCGCGAAAAGGTCAGCGTCCCCTGCGCGCGGACCGCGGGCTTGCGGCTGAGGCCGCGCTCCATCGCGTGCAGCTCGAGCGCCTCGCCCGAGGCCGTCTGCGGAAACGCCTCGTCCTTTACCGCTTCCAGCATACGGAGCGCCGTGTAGATCTCGCCCGCCAGCACGCGGATGCGGATCCCGGCGTCCGAAGCGTCGTCCGGCGCAAAGCCCGCCTGCGCCTCATATTCCGCCGCCATGCGCGCGCGGATCTCCTCATACGTCATCTTCATCGCCCTCTTTTTTCCTGTGTACCGTCACACTTCCTTCGCCGAGCGGCGTCTCCACAAACACGGTCACCGCGTCCGGCGCAACCGCCGCGCGCGCCGCATGGATCTCCGGGCAGTCCCGCAGCGCCTCGCGCGCAAAGCCGAGCGCCTCCTCCGCGCCGTGGTCCGCGGAGAGCGCCGCGTACGGCAGCCGGCTGCCGAGCGAGCGGTCGTACGGAAACGCGCCGCGCACCGCGTTCAGCCGGTTGTGCGCCCGCTGCAAAAGTGCCTCAAGCCCCGAAAGCGTCTCGGGCAGGCCGAGCCCGTTCAGGCAGACCGCACCGTTTTGGATCTTAATCTCCATCGCCCGCCGCCTTTCCCGGGAATACCTGCCCGTTGATGACGACCGCGCCGTCCGCGCGCAGCAGGATCTCCGCGCCGCCCGACGAAAACAGCCGCACCTCGCCGGGCTGCAGATCGCCCGCGTCGTTGACCGCGCCGAGGCACACGCCGCTTTCCGGCAGCATCACGACCTTTTCCCCCTGCGGCACGCACACCGCCATGCCAAACGGCACGGCGACGGCCGGCGCGCGCCGCTCCATGTCGGTGCGCACCGTGAGCGCCGGGCCGCCGGTCGTCACGACGCCCGTTCTCGCGCCCGGCGCCGTCCGGCCGTCCAGCCGCCTGCTGATCCAATACTCCATCGGTTTCCCATTCCTCCCTCTTGAAAATTCCGTCGGCCGCTTCGCGCGCCGCCTTACCGCGTTTTACGCCGGGGCAAAGAGCAGCTCTGTCTCCTCCGTCCCGCGCGTCAGGCGGTAGCGCATCAGCCGCAGGCGCATGCCCGTACACCGCGCGCCGAGCTGCGGAAAGCTGCACAGGTCGCCCGGCAATGCGTCGACGAAGCCCGCGCAGACGGCGCGCACGGAAAGCGCGGCGCGCTCTCCCTGCTCGAAAATCTCCGCCGGCGAGTTCCCCGCGTCCGAAGCCCGGTAGCGCGTGCGGCGCACGCCGCCTGCGGCCGGGTTCTCGAAAACCGCGCTGTACGCGCCGGTCTTCGAGTTCTGCACGACAACGCGGCTGATCCGCGCGTACGGCAGCCGCCGCCTTTCGAGCGCGAGCAGCGCCGGCAGACGCAGCGTCTCCGGCCTGCGCTCTGCAAAGCACAGCTTCCCCGCGCGCGTTTCGTACGGCGTCACCTTGAGGAAGCGCTCCGAAAAGGCGCACAGCGCCGCCCAGCAGCTCGTGCCCTTCTCGACGATCAGCTCGCCCTGCTTCGGGCCGTCGTCCGCGCCCTCGGCGGAAAGGCCGAGCGGGCGCAGCAGCCGCTGCTCCATCAGCCGCAGCGAGGGCATCCGGATCGTCCCCGGCTCGGCCTCGTTGTCGAGCAGCAGCGCCGTGCGGCTGCGCAGCGAAAAGGACGTCGATTTCTCCCCTTTTTCAAAATGCACGGCCTGTTCGTCGACAATGCCGTCGAACACCGTCTCCCCGTTGTATTCCAGCCGCGCCGCGCAGGGCTCCAGCTCCGCCGGAAAGTCGAAGGCAAACGAAAGCTTCAGGCTGTCGGCCGGCGTATCCGCGTCCCGCCTCAGGGTGATCCCGGCGGGCGGCCCCGCCGTAAGCTCCGTTCCGTCCGGCATGATGAAAAACACTCTCACGGAATGTGCACCTCCTCGCCTGCCCGCAGCGCCCCGATGCACGCGATGTGCCGGTTCGCTTCCGCCAGCGCATCGATCGGAACGCCTGCAAAATACGCGTAATCCCAAAGGCTTTCACCGCCCTGCGCCCGGTAGGTCCTGCCCGAAAGCCCGGCCGGCGCGTCGCCCGTCTCGACAAACGTGAAGCTGTACCCGACGACCTGCTTTGCCTCCACGCCGAGCAGCGAAAGCTCGCTGAGGACCGCCTCGAACGGCGCGCGCCCCGGCATGAACAGCGTCTGCACCGTGCCGAACAGCGATTCCAGCCGCAGGTAATCCTCCATCGCCGCGTCGCCCGTAAAGTATCCCTTTCCGCTCACGCGCCGCTTGTATGCGCCGACGCGCTGGACCTGCTCCCCGCCGCCGGGCAGGATGCTCTCGCGCAGCAGCGCCCTGTGCGCCACCTTGAGCTCCGCCGGGTTGAACGGGAATTCGAACGTCCCGAACCGCATCGACATCAAGTTCGCCATCTACATCACCAGCCCATCCGTCATTCTGTCCGCCGGGTCGGCGCGGGGCGCGCCCGCACCGACTTCTCTTCATCCTCCATAGTATGCACCCGCCTCCGTTTCTGTCTCCGCTTCGGCCTGCGCGCCGCCGGCCTCAAGCTCCACGCGGTCCGCGCCCAGCTTTTTCCACACGCACGGCGCATAGCGCACGCCCGAGACGCAGACGGCAAAGCCCGCAAGCGAAACGACCGTTTCCGGCGCTGCAAGCCCCGTGATCGTCAGCCGGTACACCGTCGGGCCGTCCGCCACCGTGTGCGGCGCTTCCTCGCCGACCGAGCCGAAGCGCAGCGTTTTCGTCTCCCGCTCGACCGAAACGCTGTCCGCCGTGCAGGCGGCGCCGCCGATCTCCAGCGCAACGCGGTTTTCCGCCGCCGCGTTCGACGACGCCTCGACCGTGCAGGGCGTCACCATGCACCGCAGCGCGCCGTCGTACTGCATCTCGCCGCGCGCCACGCTGCGCACCGTGCACGGGATCGCCGCGAGCGCCGTGCAGACCGCTTCAAAAAGATCCACCGCCGACCGGCGCTCCGCCGTGTACAGCCAGACGCCGAGCTTTGCGCTGCCCGCGCCGTCCGTCACCGCTTCGCGCAGCAGCCCGACGCAGACCACCGGCCGCGCCGGTTTGCGGGAAAAATCCCCGTCGTACGCCATGCGCACATCGGCCTGCGGCAGCGCCGCCCGCAGCCGCTCCGTCAGCGCCGACGCAATTTCACTGCCCGTCATCGCTCTCCCGCCTTTCCTCCAAAAGCGCTTCCACGCACACACGGCCCCGCAGCCCGGCAACCGGCGCGCACTCGAGCACCGTGTACGCGCCCTGCGCCGTTTTCACCGTGGCCGCCCCGCCGGCAAGCAGCTCCGCCGCATCGCCGATATAGCGGTAGAGCGGCGCCGGCACGCTTCCGCACCGCCTGTAATCGTCCGTGCCATTCTGCCGGTCCCGGCCGACCGCAAAGACGGCGCCGCGGCGCTTATAGACCACGCCGTCCACGCACACCTCGACGCGCCCTGCCCGGCGGAACAGCCGCATCATGCTTCCCATGCGCGCACCCCGCCGAAGTAAAAGTCCGCGTCGTCGAGCAGGCCGGCAACCGCCGCGGCGCAGGTTTTGTAATAGTCCAGCGCGCGGGCGCAGTTGTTTTTGTACTCGGCGCGCACGTCCCCGGCCGTCAGGCTGTCCGGCGCGCACGACGCGTCGACCAGCGCGAGCTGATACGCCGCGTAGGCGGCCGCGGCCGCCGTCAGCGCCTCCGCATTTGCCGCAGCCTCCGCTTCCGTGCAGCGCAGACGCGCTTCGACCATGCGCGCCGCGTCGCCCGCAAGCGTCTCCAGAAGCGATGTGCGGTCGTCCTCCGTCAGCAGCATGAGCCGCGCGAGCACCGCATCCCTGTCCATCCGCTCACTCCTCTCCGTCCCCCGCGGGTCGCCGCTCCGCCGCAGCGAAGCGGCCCGCAGGGCTGATTTTTCCTCAGCTGCCCACCGTATAGGTGATGCCCTTCGCCGAGTCGGCGACGAGCTGCGCGAAGCCCGTGATCGCGCTGATGCCCGCGCGCTCCATCTGGCGGTCGATCAGCTTGTCGTAGTCGGTGACGACCTCGCCGGCCTGCACCATCTCGAGCGTGCAGCTCTTGTCGAGGCCGATGATCGTCGTGCCGTTCATCTCCGGCACATGCACGAGCGTCGCGCCGAGCGGCGTGATCAGCCTGCCCGTGCCGTGGAAGCTCTGGCCCGCCTGCGCGTCCTTGAACTCCGTCAGCTTCAAAAGCGCCTGCAGCGCGTCGGTGCCGACGAGCAGCGTCGTCAGGTTGTACGGGGAAAGCGAGCCCCAGAGCGCGACGAGGTCGTCGTAGGTCGGCGCCGCCGTCAGCGACTTCATCGTGATGCCTTCGCTCCCCTCGCTGCCGTCGCCCTCAAGGAGCAGATCCGCCGCGTCGTTCATCTGCTGGCGCGCGATGTACGCGCCGATCTGGCGCAGCATCACCGTAAACAGGTCGAGCTTGTGGAAGCGCAGCGCCTCGTACGAGCTCGAGAGCAGGCGGCCGCGCTTGTGCAGCGTCACGAGCGTGCCGCTCGTCTTGATGACCGTCTCGGGCAGCTTCTCGCCCTCCTTCACCGGGTCGGCGATCTTTTCGGTCGTTTCGGTCGAGGCCTGGATCGTGCGGTAGTCCATCCCGTTGACCATCGTGACCGTCGCCACCATGTCGGGCAGGTGGTTCACCATCTCCATGCCCTGCTTGACCGCGCGGGCGACGTACTCCGGGAACAGCGCCGCGCTCTGCGAGGAGGTGAAGAATTTCTCCACCGCGTCGCAGCCCGGGCCGCTCACCTTGATGCCGAAGCGCTTGAGCTGGCGCTGGTACGCGTCGAGCGACGCCATCGGCGTGCCCGCGTAGTTGTGCGAATCGTCGAGCTCCTCGAGCACCTGCGTGAAGCTCTTGCCGGGCACGCCGTACATGCCCTTTTCCAGTGTGATGTTCTCAAAACCCACTTAAATTCTCCCCTTTCAGATGTAAAACGCGCGGTCGTCCGCCGCTCGCTCCGTTTTTTCCAGGCTTCTCCCCGCAAGCTGCGGCGTCACCGGAATTTTCGCGTCCGCCATGCGCTGCAGCGCCTGCGCCATCTCCTCGAGCTCCCCGATCGAGAGCCCCTTGACGATGGCCGCCGTCAGCCCGGCGCCGAGCTCCGGCTGCGCGACGGCGCTCAGCTTCCGGATGCGCGCGCACAGCGCCTCGCGGTAGCGGTCGCCGCAGGCCGCGCGCTTTTCGAGCGCCTGCAGCTCCGCCCGCAGGCTGTCGAGCGCGGCCGTGTCCAGCGTCGCGGGCGCGTCCCCGGTCTCCAGCGCCTTTAGGAGCGCGCCGAAGGAATCGATCCGCTTTTCCGGCATGCCGGAGAAGCGCTTCACAACGCCCGCCGCGCGCTGCGCCGGCACCGCGACGAACGAAAACTCGTAGGCGTCGGTCGGCTCGTCGAGGATGCGCACGCAGCGCTCCCCGTCGTAAAGCCGCCCGCGCTGGTGGGCGCAGTGCTCCGCGCCGCAGACCGAGCACGTGCGCTTTGCGACCGCGCAGCCGACGCTCACCTCCTTGCGGATGCCGCTCTCGATCGACTCGATAAAGGCTGCCGTCTCCGCATTCCTCGGCACGTACGCCTCCGCCGTAAGCTGGGCGTACGGCTCGCCGCGCGAGGTCCGCTTTTCCGGGAAGTCCTTCACCCGCGCCGCATAGATGCGCGCCGACTGGCCGCGGCTCGTGTGCTCGTGGTCGAGCAGGCCCGTTTTCCCCTCGAAGAGCACCGCGAGCTTCCCGAGCGCATCGCGCGTGAAGCACTCGTAGTCGCGGTCCACCTCGTTGTCGCAGAGCACGACCGAAAACGTATACACCTCCTCGGCCTTGTACGGGCGGCGCGTGTAGCGGTTGATGCGCTCCAGCGCGTCCCCGTCAATCTTCCCGGCGCCCTTTTCAATCACTCCGTTCATCCAAGTCCTCCTTTTCGGGCTGCGCCGCACCGGCGCGCCCCTGTTTTTCCAGCGCCGCCGCGCGCGCCGTCAGGTACGCCGCGTTCGCATGGTCCACCTCGTCCTGCATCGTGATCTCGTCCCACTCGATCGCGACCTCGTCCGAAAAGCCGTTCAGCCGCAGCCACACGCGGCAGATCTTCAGAAGCACCGGCTCCAGAATGCGCCGGTACGCGGTCAGCTCGCTCGTGAGCATGTCCGCCTGCTGGCTCGACATGCGCTCCGTCGAGGACCACGAAAGCCCCAGCAGAAACGGCGGCACGCCGAGCTTCGCGACGATCTGCTCGAGCATCTGCCGCACCGGCACGTCGCTCTCCATCTGCTGCCCGTCCGCGCCGATCGCGCGGATCGAAACGTCGCCGACCGCCACGAAATCGCTGACGCCCGGGCCGCGCATCGCGCGGCTCCACTCCTCGGCAAGCTGCCCGGCGCGGTCGCCCGCGTTGACGTACCCCTCGTTTTTGCAGGTCACGGCGAAGCGCACGTTGCCCATGCGCTCCCAGTTGATGCCGATCGTCCTGTAGATGCGCAGCAGGATCTCGCTGACAAACGGCAGGCTTTTCAGGATCGACGTGCCCCGCGCGCTGCCCGGCGGCGGATTCAGCGCCGAGGACAGGATCAGCTCCGGGTACCGGCACGGCTCCACGCCCGTGCTGCGCACCACGAACACGCCCGATTCGAGCGGCGAGACGAGCCGGATCTCGAGATCCTCGAGTGAAGCGTTGTACAGCGCGCGGACCGCGCCGTCCGCGACGACGATCTCACCGACCGCGTTGCCGTACGTCAGAAGCTGCTCGAAATACGTCGAGATGAAGCTGTCGACGCCCTGGTTCATGCCGTTGACCGGCACCGTCTGCAGAAAGCGCGCGAGCGCCGCCTCGGCGCGCCTGTCCGGGCAGAGCGCCTGAAAGCCGCCCACAAGGCGCACGAGCTTGAAGATCGCCGCGTCGATGATCGGCACCTGCTCGCGCAGCGCCCTGTAGAGCCCGCGCTCGCCCGCCGCCACCGGCAGCACCGGCGCGAGGTCGCCCTGCGTCTGGACCGAAACGGCGGTCTTTTTCCCCTTTTTCAGAAAGCCCAAAAACTCCCTCCTTCCCCGCCCGGCCGGCGTTCCACCGCGCAGGCAAACTGCCCGGGCGCGGGGAGCACCGTCGAGACAAAATAGCGGATGTCATCCATCGCGTGGTCGTTTTCCTTCACCGGCGCGTCGCGCGCGCCGTCGTCCGCCCAGCGGTACAGCGAAAGCTCGCGCACGGTGTCGGCGCAGCAGGCGCACAGGCGGATCCTCCCGCTTTTGAGCGCCGTCGCCGTCGCGCGGATGCCGTTGAGCACGTCGTTCTTCGCCGGCGTCACCGCATAGCCCCGGCTGCGCAGCAGCTCGATGAAGCTCGCGGCCGACGGGTCGCACACCACGGTCTCCGGCGTGCGGCCCTCCGTGAGGCGCAGGAAGCCGCGGAAGTGCTCCTCGTCGGTGCGCCGCTGCCCCGCCTGCCGCGCGTCGTAGTAGTATTCGTCGATGCGGTACCACACGCCGCCATTGAGCGCCCAAAGCCCCATCGAGGTCGGGTTCACCGTGCCGTAGTCGATCGAGACCGCGTAGCGCTCCGCCCCCTCCGGCGGCGCGTCGCACAGCAGCGCCGCCGCAAACGGGTAGATCAGCCCGCTCGCCGCCACCCACTTCCCCTCGATGAACCGGCTGTAAAACACGCCCGTGAACATCTGCCGGTAGCGCTGCCGCACCGCGCGGCTCAGGCCGGGGTTGTCGTCCATCGTGAAGTGCAGATACAGTGCATTGCGGCTCTCCGCCTTCAAAATCCACTCGCGGTAAAACCAGTGCTGCGGGTGCTCCGGGTTGCAGTTGAACCACAGCCGCGCCCCCGGCAGAGAGCACCGCGCGATGCCCTGCTCCACGAACGACCGCGGCATCAGCGCCACCTCGTCGAACAGGATGCCGCCGAGCGTCATGCCCTGGATCAGCGCCGCGCTCGATTCATCCCGCCCGCCGAACAGGTAGAAGCGGTTTTCCCGCCCGTGGAAGCGCAGCGTCACGAGGTTTTCCGAATACCGCGCCCGCGCCGCAAAGCCCATGCCCCGCAGCTGCGGCAGCAGCTCCACGAGCACGTTGCGCCGCACCGAGCGGATCGTCTTGCCGCAGACCGCGAAGCTCACGCCCGAAAAGCGCGCCATCGCCCACAGGAAGAACGAAAGCCCCATGCAAACGGTCTTGCCGCTGCGCACCGCGCCGTCGCAGATGACCGCCGTTTTCTCCCGGTGCGGGCTGTTCCCGCCCCACCAGCAGAGCACGCGCATCTGCTTTTCGGAAAACGGCAGCGCCCTCACGGCTGCACCCCGCCCGCGCCGGCGTCCTTTTCCCCGAGCGCCGCCGCGCCGGCCTCGATCGCCCGCAGCAGCCCGTCCGCGCCGCTGTCCGCGCTTTCCAGCTCGCTCAAAAGCCGCAGCGCCTCGATCCGGTCGAAGAACCGGATCTCCATCCCGCCGCCCTTCGGCCTGCGGATCTCCGACACCGCAAAGAGGTTCATGTTCCGCAGCGTCCGGGGGTTCAGTTTTTCGCAGAAAAGCAGCTTCACCGCGTCCCGGATGTCGCCGAACGCCAGCTGCCGGAACCCCTCCAGCGCCGTCTGCTCCTGCATGGATGACCACCTCCGTTGAAAGATTGAAGGTCCTCCGGCGCACGCCCCGCGGCCTCCGCCCAAAGCGGGCCGCCTTCGCGGCTTTCGCCTGAAGCGCCGTCCTTTCCGCGCCCCGTCGTTTGCCGCGCCGCCATTTCGCCGCGCAGGGCCGTGCCGCCCAAAAAGTCCCTTCACTAATCCCCCGAAAAACGCAGAAAGTTTCCCACAAAAGGGAAACTTTCAAAAAATTTTCTTTTTTTCTAGAATAAAATCCGTCAGGTACACGCCCTTGAAAACAGCAAAAAGGAGGCGGGCACCAAAAGCCCCGCCTCCTTTGCGGTTTTTCTGTCTCGACCGCGGCCCTGCTTTCTTAAAGCTTGATCGGCTGGATCAGAACATAATAGAGCGCGTAAAAAATCACGTACGGCAGGCCGACGAGCGCCAGCATCAGCAGCACGTGGCGCATCTGCGGCGCGACCTTCAGGAACATGGTCAGCAACGCGATGTAGCCCGCCGCGAAGCCGGCCAGAAGGCACTGCAGGCCGAGTCCGAGGAACACCGAGAGGATCTTTTTCACGATCTGCCCCGTCGCCACGAAAATCGTCAGCACGATGTTCGCGATCACCATGAACGCCGCCGCATAGAGCGCGTACGCTGTCGAGCCCTGCATCGCCTGCAGCGTGATCGCGCCGAGGATCACCCCGATGATCGTCTGCAGGATCGGCACGCCACGGATGAACAGCAGTGTGCCCACCTGCACGCACATGTAAACGCACATGCCGATCACGGCGGTCTCCACAGAGGCCTTCTCCACCTGCTCGACCGTATACAGCAGGTATTCCGAAACCGACGGCAGCGCGCCGCCCTCCAGCTCCGCTTCCAGCGTCCCGAGCATCGAGAGCATCTGCCCGATCACCGGGATCTCCTGTATGCTGTTGATCACGATCGTCAGCATGCCGTCCGGCAGAATCAGGTGGATCAGAATCGCTACAAACGGCAGCAGAATCACCGCAAGCGCGATCTGCGCCCCGGTCCAGATCAGGTTTTTCACCGTAAATGCCCGCATGGGTTCCCCCCTCCTCCGCATCTGCAAGCACAACAGCCGGGCGCGCCCTTTCCGCACGCCCGGCTGCCGGATTCCTCTTACATGTTGTAAAGCGCATCGGCCGTGAGCAGCTCGACGCCCTTTTCCGTCAGCACCTCGGCGGCGCGGGCGCTCTTATCCGTGCGGATAATCACGTACGCCTTGCCCTTGTCGCGGCTGACAAACGCGTAGATGTACTCCACGTCGATGCCCGCGTTCGCGAGCATGCGGATGACCTTCGCAAACGCGCCCTTTTCGTCGGGGATGCCGACCGCAAGCACGTTCGTCAGCGAAACCGTCATGCCGTGCTCCTTGAGCGCGATGACCGCCTCCTTCGGGCGGTCGACGATCACGCGCAGGATGCCGAAATCACTCGTATCCGCCACGGAGATCGCGCGGATGTCCACCCCGGCCTCCGCAAGAACCTCGGTGATCTCCGCCAGACGGCCCGGCTTGTTTTCAATAAAAACCGATAGCTGCTGAATCTGCATAATCTTTCCTCCTTCAAAGTCCGGAAATAAAATCTATTTGGCTGTGCGCCGAAAACCGCCGCCCGCGTCCATGACGAACGCATCCCGGCGAAAGCCAAAGCGCCTCCGCCGAAGGGCGCGGCTTTTACAGCGCGCGCTTGTCGATGACGCGCTTCGCCTTTCCTTCGCTGCGCTGGATCGACTTCGGCTCGAGCAGGCGGATCTTCGCGACGATATTCAGCGTCGACTGCAGGGCGCTCGCGATCTGCTTCTTGACCGCCTCGAGGTTGCGCACCGTGTCGGAGAACATCGCCTCGTTCATCTCCACCTGCACCTCGAGCGTGTCGAGGTTGTTCTGGCGGTCGACGATCAGCTGGTAGTTCGGGTCCATGCCGAGGTCCAGCAGCACGCTTTCGATCTGCGACGGGAACACGTTGATGCCGCGGATGATCAGCATGTCGTCGGTGCGGCCGCGCGGCTTGCACATGCGCACCGTCGTGCGGCCGCAGGCGCACTTCTCGTGGTTCAGCGCGCAGATGTCACGCGTGCGGTAGCGCAGCAGCGGCAGCGCCTCCTTGCCGATGCAGGTGAACACGAGCTCGCCGTATTCGCCGTCGGGCAGCGGCTCGCCGGTCGCCGGGTCGATGACCTCGGGGTAGAAGAAATCCTCGTTGATGTGCATGCCGTTCTGCTCGACGCACTCGCACGAAACGCCCGGGCCCGCGATTTCGGAAAGGCCGTAGATGTCGTAGGCCTTGATGGCCAGCAGCCGCTCGATCTCGCGGCGCATCTCCTCGGTCCACGGCTCCGCGCCGAAGATGCCGGCCCTGAGGCGCAGGCTCTTCGGGTCGATGCCCTTGTCGCGCACGGTCTCGCCGATGTACATCGCGTACGACGGCGTGCAGCAGAGGATGTCCGAGCCGTAGTCCTGCAAAATCTGCACCTGCCGCGCCGTGTTGCCGGAGGATACGGGGATCGCCGTCGCGCCGAGCTCCTCGGCGCCGTAGTGCAGGCCGAGGCCGCCGGTGAACAGGCCGTAGCCGTAGGAGACGTGCACGAAGTCGTCCTTCGTGCCGCCGATGCCGACGATGCTGCGCGCCGCGCACGTCGCCCAGACCTTGACGTCGTTCTTCGTGTAGCCGACGACCGTCTGCTTGCCCGTCGTGCCCGAGGACGCGTGGATGCGCGCGAGCTCCTCGCGCGGCACGGCGAACAGGCCGAACGGGTAGGTGTCGCGCAGGTCCGTCTTCGTCGTGAACGGCAGCTTCGTGATGTCTTCGATGCCGCGGATGTCGCCGGGCAGCAGCCCCATCTCGTCAAAGCGCTTCTTGTAAAGCGGCACGTTTTCATAGCAGCTGTGCACGATCTTCACAAGGCGCTCCGACTGGATCTTCCGCAGCGTCTCGCGGTCGGCGCATTCGATTTCCGGATTGTAATATTGCATGGGGAACAACTCCTTCCTTGTTTTACGCGCGGTAGCCGAGCGCAAAGGCACGCTTGTTCATGTCGAGGAATTTCGCCGGCACGGTCTTTTCAATCGCCGAAAGCCAGCTTTCCTCCGGGATGTCGAGCGAGGACGCCATCGCGCCGATCAGCACGACGTTCACGGCCTTCTGCGAGCCGGCCTCCTCGGCGAGGCGCAGCGCGTCCACCGCCGTGAGGCGCACGCCGGCCGCCTCGATCTTTTCGAGCAGCGCCGCCGGGTAGGCCGCCGCCCCGGTGATCACGGGCATCGGGTCGATCTTCTGCGTATTCGTCACGACGACGCCGCCCTTTTTCAGGTACGGCAGATACCGCGCCGCTTCAAGCTGCTCGAACGCGAGCAGAATGTCCGCCTCGCCCTCGTTGATGACGGGCGATTCGACGCGCTCGCCCCAGCGCACATAGGTGACGACGCTGCCGCCGCGCTGGCTCATGCCGTGCACCTCGCTGACCTTTACGTCGTAGCCCGCGTCGAGCATCACGCGCCCGAGCACGCGGGAGGCGAGCAGCGTTCCCTGGCCGCCCACGCCGACGATCATAACACTTTTCATATGTAAAATCATTCCTTCCGCAATTTGGAAACGGCCGTCAGCCGATGGCCTTTTTCGGGCAGAGCGACGTGCAGACGCCGCAGCCGACGCACTGCGTCGCGTCGATGACGGCCTTGCCGTCCCGCACGCTGATCGCCGGACAGCCGATGCCCATGCACGCCTTGCAGCCGATGCACTTTTCCGCATCGACCGAAAGCGCCGGCTTATGCTTCACGGTCTTGAGCAGCGCGCACGGGCGGCGGCTGATCACAACGCTCGGACATTCCGCCTGCAGCGCCTCGTGGACCGCCGCGCGCGTCGCCTTGAGGTCGTACGGGTCGACGACGCGCACGTCCGAAATGCCGACGGCGCGGCACAGCGCCTCGAGGTCGACCGCGCTCGTCGGGTCGCCCTTGATCGTGTAGCCGGTCGTCGGGTTCTGCTGGTGGCCGGTCATGCCGGTAATCGAGTTGTCGAGGATGATCACCGTGGAATTCGAGCGGTTGTAGGCGATGTCGATCAGGCTCGTGATGCCCGAGTGGATGAACGTTGAATCGCCGATCACGGCGACCGACTTCTTTTCCGCCTCGGCGCCGCGCGCCTTGTTGTAGCCGTGGAGCGCCGAAACCGAAGCGCCCATGCAGATGCTGACGTCCATCGCGCCGAGCGGGGCCGAAGCGCCGAGCGTGTAGCAGCCGATGTCGCCGCTGACGTAGACGCCCTCGCGCTTGAGCGCGTAGAAAAGCCCCCTGTGCGGGCAGCCGCAGCACATGACGGGCGGGCGCACCGGGATGTCCTCTTCGAGCGAGACGCTTTCGCCGCGCGCAACGCCGAGCTTTTCGGCGATCAGCTTCTGCGAGAACTCGCCGCAGCGCGGGAAAACGTCCTTACCGACGACCGGCACGCCGATCTTTCTGCAGTGCGCTTCGATGATGTCGTCCAGCTCCTCGATGACGTAGACCGTCTCGAGCCCCGCGGCAAAGCTGCGGATCTTTTCGACCGGCAGCGGGTTGACGACGCCGAGCTTCAGGTAATTCACCGTGTCGCCGAGCGCCTCCTTCGCGTACTTGTAGACGGAGCCCGCGACGATCACGCCGGTCTTCGCGCCGTTGTCCTCCACAAAGTTGAGGCTGCACGTCTCGGCCCACGCGCGCTCCGCCGCGGTGCGCTTTTCAACGAATTCATGCTTCGGGCGCGCAAACGCCGGCAGCATGATGTTTTTGGCCTGGTTCTTTTCATACGGCTTCAGCGGCACGTCCTCGCGGTCCGTGGTGTCGACGATGCTCCGCGAATGCGCGATGCGCGTCGAAAGGCGCAGCATGACCGGCGTGTCGAACTGCTCGGAAAGCGCGTAGGCGAGCTTCGTCATGTCGCGGCACTCCGCGGAGTCCGACGGCTCCAGCATCAGAAGCTTCGCCGCGATCGCGTAGTTGCGCGAATCCTGCTCGTTCTGCGAGGAGTGCATGCCCGGGTCGTCGGCCACGCCGATGACCATGCCCGCGTTGACGCCGATGTAGCTCATCGTGAAAACCGGGTCGGCCGCCACGTTCAGGCCGACGTGCTTCATGCCGCAGAAGCTGCGCGCGCCGCCGATCGCCGCGCCGGCCGCGACCTCCGCCGCGACCTTTTCATTCGGCGCCCATTCGCAGTAGATTTCGTCAAACAATGCGGCAGATTCCGTGATCTCCGTGCTGGGTGTGCCCGGATAGCTCGAGACGACGCGGACGCCGGCCTCGTACAGGCCGCGCGCCACGGCCTCGTTGCCCTGTAAAAGTTCCTTCAAGTTGTTCATCCTTTCTATGCCGCCCCGCTGTGCGGCGGGACGAATGCAATCGCAGCGGCCGCACGCCCCGGTGCGGGGCATTGCGGGCGGCGGATCAGTCCTCCATATTGCGCAGGTCCAGAACGCGCTTGGCCTTGCCCTGGAAGCGCTCGAGGCTCTTCGGCTCCGCCAGCGTGACCTTCGTCTCGAGGCCCAGAACGCTCTTCAGACGGTCGTGGATCGCCCGCTGCAGCACTTCCAGCTCGCGGAAGCTGCTGAGCAGCGAGGCGTCGATCAGCTCGACCTTGACCTCGAGGTTGTCCATGTAATTCTTCCGGCGCACCACGAGCTGGTAGTGCGGGCCGATCTTGTCCGAGATCCCCTTCGTGCCGACGAGCACGCTCTCGATCTGCGAGGGGAACACGTTGACGCCCTTGATGATCAGCATGTCGTCGGTGCGGCCCATCACCTTATCCATACGCGCGTGCGTGCGGCCGCATGCGCACGGCTCGTAGTTGATGCGCGTGATGTCCTTCGTGCGGTAGCGCAGCACCGGGAAGCCCTCGCGCAGCAGCGTCGTCACCACGAGCTCGCCCGCCTCGCCCGGCGCCTTCCGCTCGAGCGTGTCGGGGTCGATGATCTCGGGCAGAAACGCGTCCTCCGCAAAGTGCAGGCCGCAGCGGCACTCGCACTCGCCGGAAACGCCCGGGCCGCCGAGCTCCGTCATGCCGTAGTTGTCGGTCACGCGGATGCCGAAGTTCCGCTCGATCCGCTCGCGCATCTCCGCCGTGCAGCCCTCGCTGCCGAGGATGCCGTGCCGCAGCTTGTACGCCGAAAGCGGGTATTCGCCCTCGCGCACCAGCTCGCTCAGGTAGATCGCGTACGACGGCGTCGCCACAAGGCCGGTCACGCCGAAGTCGCGCATCATCATCAGCTGCTTTTCGCTGTTGCCCGAAGACGCCGGGATGACCGTCGCCCCGAGCTTTTCAAGCCCGTAGTGCAGGCCGAGCGCGCCGGTGAACAGGCCGTAGCCGAACGCGATCTGGATGATGTCCTCATCCGTCACGCCGGCCGCCGCGCACAGCCGCGCCACATTGTCCGACCAGTTGTCGAGGTCGTTCTGCGTGTACGCGCCGACGGTCGGCTTGCCCGTCGTGCCCGAGGAGGCGTGGATGCGCACGATGTCCTTCATCGGGCGCGCCAGCATCCCGAACGGGTAGTGGTCGCGGATATCGTCCTTCGTCGTGAACGGTATGTACTGGATGTCCGAGAGCGTCTTGATCCTGTCGCCCGAGGTGATCCCGGCGGCCTTCAGGCGCTCGTTGTAAAACGGCACGTTGTTGTAGCAGTAGTCGACCATGCGGCGCAGCCGCTCAAGCTGCAGCGCGTCGAGGTCGGCCCGCTTCATCGTCTCAATATCCTTTTGGTAAAACATTTGATCACCTGCCCCGCAGCGGGGCGCCCTTTCTGCCGGAGCCTGCCCTGCGCGCGGCGGGCCGACCCGGCATCCCGCTGCTTTCCCGCAGCGCGCCGTCTTGTGCGGCACAGCACAGGTTTACCATGTGAAAGCGCGGAATCTTTCTGTCATTATACCGTATTTTTATTTACTTTTCAAGAGAAAGTACGTCATTCATCACAAATGGCAGGCATTTTTCGAACAAAATGCCCCACCGCGTGTCGTAATTCTCCGCCGCCCGCGTCTCGCGGCAGCACGCCGCCGTAAAGCGCGCCGCACAGCCGCAGGCCTCCGAAAGGCTTTTCCCGTTCAGAAGCGCGCCGACCAGCGCCGCGGCAAAAGCGTCCCCCGTGCCGTGGTAGCGCCCCGGCACGCACGCGGAAAGCGCCGTCTCCGCCCTCGCCGCGCCGCGCGCCATGCACGATGCGCCGAGCGTCTCCGCGTCCGGCTGCACGCCGGTCAAAACGGCCGCCCGCGGCCCGAGCGCGAGCAGCCCGCGCAGAACGCGCTCCGCCTCCGCCGCGCCGCACGGCCCCGCGCGGTACGGCTCGCCGAGCAGGTAGTACGCCTCCGTCGTGTTCGGCACGATCAGGTCCGCCGCCGCGCACAGCCGCGCCATGCCGTCCGCCATTTCCTTTGTATACGTCTTATACAGCCTGCCGCCGTCGCCCATGACCGGGTCGACCACGATCCGCACCGCCGGGTTGACTTCGCGGAACATGCCGAAGATCTCCCGCACGATCTCGATCTGCGCGGCGCTGCCGAGAAACCCCGAGTAGACCGCGTCAAAGCACGCGCCCTCGCGCCGCCAGTGCTCCGCCCACGGCAGCATGTCGCCGGTCAGGTCGCGGTAGACCGGGTCCCGGAACCCGCCCGTGTGCGTCGAGAGCAGCGCCGTCGGCAGCACGGAGACCGCGCAGCCGAGCGCCGAGAGCACCGGCAGCACCACGGTCAGCGAGCACTTGCCCGCGCCCGAAAGGTCGTGGATCGCCAGAACGCGCTTTTTTTCAAAACCTTCTCCCATTTCAGGACCTCGCTTTCCATCCGTCCGGCAAAGGGATGGCGGCCCCAGACGGCCGCGCTCGCCCTTCCCGCACGCTTTCCCGCAGCCCGGCAGGCGAAAAAAAGCCGCGCCGGGCCGGACGGCATTTAAAATAATTGTACCCCCGCCGCAAAATAAAGTCAATTCGCAGTTTACAGGCAAAAAAAAGAATGGTAGAATAAGAAATAATGTGAAACACTATACCGGAGGGCAATCTTAAGATGTATACAGAGAGAAAAAGAAAGCTCATCATCCGGATCGGCGCGCTGGCGCTGGCGGGCCTGATGCTCCTGTCCGCGCTTTCCGCCGTCCTGTTTACCTGAACCGGATACAAGAACAACAAGCAAAAGGAATGATGGAAACCATGTGCAAACCGAAGTACTATATCACGACGGCGATCGCCTACACCTCGAGTCGCCCGCACATCGGCAACACGTATGAGATCGTGCTCGCCGACAGCATCGCGCGCTTCAAGCGCCTCGAGGGCTACGACGTGTTCTTCCAGACCGGCACCGACGAGCACGGCCAGAAGATCGAGGAAAAGGCGAAGGCCGCCGGCATCTCGCCGAAGGAATACGTCGACCAGGTCGCGAAGGTCGTCCGCTCGAACTGGGACGTCATGAACACCTCGTACGACAAGTTCATCCGCACGACCGACGACTACCACGAAAAGCAGGTCCAGAAGATCTTCAAAAAGCTCTACGAGCAGGGCGACATCTACAAGGGCTACTACGAGGGCATGTACTGCACGCCGTGCGAGTCGTTCTTCACCGAGTCCCAGCTCGTCGACGGCAAGTGCCCCGACTGCGGCCGCGAGGTGCAGCCGGCGAAGGAGGAGGCGTACTTCTTCAAGATGAGCAAGTATGCCGACCGCCTGATCGAGCACATCAACACGCACCCGGAATTCATCCAGCCCGTGCAGCGCAAGAACGAGATGATGAACAACTTCCTGCTGCCCGGCCTGCAGGACCTCTGCGTCTCGAGAACGTCGTTCAAGTGGGGCATCCCGGTCGACTTCGACGACAAGCACGTCGTCTACGTCTGGCTCGACGCGCTGACGAACTACATCACCGGCATCGGCTACGACTGCGACGGCGAGAGCACCGAGCAGTTCAAGCGCGACTGGCCGGCCGACCTGCACCTGATCGGCAAGGACATCATCCGCTTCCACACGATCTACTGGCCGATCTTCCTGATGGCGCTCGGCCTGCCGCTGCCGAAGCAGGTGTTCGGCCACCCGTGGCTCCTGATGAACGGCGGCAAGATGAGCAAATCGAAGGGCAACGTGCTCTACGCCGAGGACCTCGTCGAGCTGTTCGGCGTCGACGCCGTGCGCTATTTCGTCCTGCACGAGATGCCGTTTGAATCCGACGGCACCATCACGTGGGACCTGCTGATCGAGCGCACGAATTCCGACCTCGCGAACACGCTCGGCAACCTCGTGAACCGCACGATCTCGATGAGCAACAAGTATTTCGGCGGCGTTGTCGCCGACAAGGGCGCCGCCGAGGACGTCGACGCGGACCTCAAGGCCGTCGCGACCGGCACCAAAGCCCGCGTGCAGGCCAAGATGGACGAGCTGCGCGTGGCCGATGCGATCTCCGAAATCTTCACGCTGTTCAAGCGCTGCAACAAATACATCGACGAAACCATGCCGTGGGCGCTCGCAAAGGACGAGACGAAGGCCGACCGGCTTTCCACCGTGCTGTACAATCTTGTGGAAAGCATCTGCATCGGCACGACGCTCCTGATCCCCTTCATGCCCGAAACGGCCGAACGGATCTTTGCCCAGCTCGGCACCGCGGCGCGCGCATACGAAACGCTCGAAACCTTCGGCCTCTACCCGAACGGCAGCAAGGTGACCGAAAAGCCCGAGATCCTCTTCGCGCGCATCGACGTGAAGGAGATGGAGGCGAAGATCGCCGAAGTCGAGGCGAAAAACGCGCCGAAGCCCGCGCCGGCGGAAGCGCCGAAGAAGGAAGCCGTTCCCGGCGTCGCGCAAATCACGATCGACGATTTCGCAAAGGTCGAGCTGACGGTCGCTGAGATCACGGCCTGCGAGCCGATCAAGCGCGCCAAGAAGCTTTTGAAGCTCACGCTGAACGACGGCACCGGCACGCCGCGCACCGTCGCCTCCGGCATCGCGAAATGGTATAAGCCCGAGGACCTCGTCGGCCGCAGCGTCGTCGTCGTCTCGAACCTCAAGCCCGCCACGCTCTGCGGCGTGGAGAGCCAGGGCATGATCCTCGCGGCCGACGCCGCCGAGGACGACGTGCGCGTGATCTTTGTCGACGGCGTTCCCGCCGGCGCGAAGATCCACTGAGGCGTACCGTGATTTTCGATTCGCACGCCCACTACGATTCCGAGCAGTTCGACGCCGACCGCGACGAGCTGCTCGGCTCTGTTCTGCCGCAGAAGGGCGTCTGCGGCGTCATCCAGATGTCGGCGGATTTCGAGAGCCTCGAGCAGACCGTCGCGCTGTGTGAAAAATACGACTACATCTACGGCGCGGTCGGCATCCACCCGGAGTGCGCCGCCGACCTGCCGGAAAACTGGCTGCAAAAGGTCGAAAGCCTGCTCGCGCACCCGAAGATCGTCGCGGTCGGCGAGATCGGGCTCGACTACCACTGGGAGGACGCCTGCCCGCGCGCGCGGCAGAAAGAGGTCTTCGTGCAGCAGCTCGAGCTCGCCGCAAAGCACGGCCTGCCCGTCTCGATCCACGACCGCGAGGCGCACGGCGACATGATGGACATCCTGCGGAAATACCGGCCGCAGGGCGTCGTGCACTGCTTTTCCGGCAGCGTCGAGCTCGCGCGGGAGACCGTCTCGCTCGGCCTGTACATCGGCCTCGGCGGCGTCGTGACGTTCAAAAACGCGCGCCACAGCGTCGAGGTCGCGGCGGAGATCCCGCTCGACCGCCTGCTCACCGAGACGGACGCGCCGTACATGGCGCCGGTGCCGTTCCGCGGCAAGCGCTGCGACAGCACGATGATCGCCTACGACGCGGCGAAAATCGCCGAAGCGCGCGGCATCACCGCGCAGGAGGTGCTCCGCGCGGGCTGTGAAAACGCGCGGCGCCTGTTCCGCATCCCCGCAAACGATTAAAGCCTTTAAAAGGAAGCGATCCGATGACCATCACCTATGAATACGGCGGAAATCTGTACATCAACATGACGAACCAGTGCCCGAACGCCTGCGACTTCTGCCTGCGGCAGAACAGCAGCGGCAGCCTGTACGCCGACAACCTCTGGTACGAGGGCGCGGAGCCGTCGAAGGAAGCCATGCTCGCGGATATCCGGACCCGCGACCTCAAAAAGTACGGCGAGATCGTCTTCTGCGGCTACGGCGAGCCCGCCTGCCGCTGGGACGACATGCTCTGGCTTGCCGCGGAGATCAAGGCCATGGGGCCGTACAAGCTGCGCATCAACACGAACGGGCTTGCGGACTGCATCACGGGCCGCAGCACCGCCGCCGAAATGCGCGGGCTGATCGACACGGTCTCCGTCAGCCTGAACGCGCCGAACGCCGAAAAATACGACGCGGTCTGCCACTCGAAGTACGGCCCCGCCGCGTTCGACGCGATGCTCCGCTTCACCGCGGAAGCCGTGAAAAACGTCCCGCACGTCGTGATGACCGTCGTCAGCACGATGCCGGCCGAAGACATCGAGGCCTGCCGGAAGATCTGCGCGTCCGTCGGCGCCGCCTTCCGCGTCCGCGCATACATTTCGGAATAACCGCCCCGCGCACGGGCGCCTCCCCGCGCCTGCGCCGGCCATACAAAAACAGGGTGTTTCCAGCCGGAACACCCTGTTTTGTTCTTTCCGTTATTCTGTTTCTGCAGCCCCGCAACCGGTCTGCGGCCTGAAGAAAAGCCGGTCCAGCCCGCGGCGCACGGCCGACACAGCCGGGCCGAGCAGAAACGCCATCGCGAGCGTGACGGCCGCAAACGGCGCGCCGAACGCGTAGCCGAGCGCGATCACCGCGAGGTCGTACGCCATGCGCAGCACGCTGAACGGCACCTTTCCCCCGATCGCGCGGTGCAAAAGGAACGGCAGCGCGTCGTACGGCGCCATGCCGAGGTCCATGTCCATGTAGACGGCCGCCGCGAGGACGAACAGCCCCAGCGCCGGAACAGCCACGAGGACGCGCGTCAGAAGCGGCGCGAAAAAGTCCGCGGGCAGCGCCAGCGACCAGATCCAGCTGAAAAAGTCGCAGATATAGCCGACGAGCAGCATGTTGGCAAACGTGCCGACGCCGATATACCGGCGGCCGAACAGCAGAACGAGAACGAACAGCACCGTGTTCAGCCCCGCCTGCCACGTGCCGAACGAGACGCCGATTTTCTCCGAAATCGCGAGATTCATCGCGGTGAACGCGTCCGTGCCAAAGCCGCAGGGCACGAGCCACGAGATCGAAAAACCCATCAGAAGGACGCCGGCCAGCATGCCGGCGATTTGTATCCCCTTGCGCATCCGCCGCGCCCTCAGCCCAGCGTGATGCGGAAAACGACCGGGCCTTCCGCGCTGAAATCCGTGCGGATGTGCAGGCCCTCCGCGTCGCGCGTCCACACGGGCGCCTCGTCCGTCCCCAGCACCTCGACGCGCTCGACAAGGCCGTGGAACACCGTGCCGGCCGTGTGCGCCTGCATGCGCAGCGAGCGGATGCAGTATGCACCGCTTTCGCTCGCCTTCATCGCGGCGGCGTACAGCTTGTCGCCCTTCGCCGTGAAGCGGAAGTCCGCGCTCGTGAAGTTCTTCTTGACCGCGTCCGAGAAATGGCCGTCCTGCACCTTCGTCGGGCCCTCGCCGAACGTCTTCCACACGTGCGTGTCGTAGATCGCCTCACCGTTGACCGCCAGCCAGTCGCCGATCGCCGTCAGCACCGCCGTGTCCTCGTCGGAGATCGTGCCGTCCGCCTTCGGGCCGACGTTGAGCAGCAGGCAGCCGTTCTTGCTCACGATGTCCACGAGGTCGCACAGGATGTCCGCCGCCGGGCGGAAGTCGTTGTTCTCGGTGTAGCACCACGAGTTCAGCGCGATCGCCGTATCGGTCTGCCAGAAATACGGCTTGATGTCCGCCATCTGCCCGCGCTCGATGTCCGGCACCGCGGTGCCGAACAGGAACGCGTCGTGCTTGTAGTCGATCGCGACCTCCACGCCCCATTCCGCGGCGCGGTTGTAGTAGTAGGCGGCGAGTTTTTTGAGGTACGGCTTCGCGTTCGCGTGCTGGATCCACCAGTCGAAATAGAGAATGCGCGGGCGGTAGCGGTCGATCAGCTCGCAGGTGCGCACCAGCCAGTCGTCGAGGAATTCCTCATCCGGGCCGGGCGCGCCGAACACGTCGTCGGTGTTCTCCGGCGACGCCATCGAGGGCCAGTACAAATCGTCGCGGTCCGGGTTCTGCGGGATGTCGCTCTCGAAGTCCTTGCCGTGCCCCATAAAGAACCAGTGCTCGATGCGGTGGGAGGAGACGCCGAGCGTCATCCCCTCCGCCTCCACGGCGGCCTTCAGCTCGCCGACAACGTCGCGCTTCGGCCCCATCTCGGCGGCGTTCCAGCGGGACAACTCGGATTTGTACATCTGGAACCCGTCGTGGTGCTCCGCGACCGGCACCACGTACCGCGCGCCCGCACGCCTGAAGAGCGCGGCCCACGCGGCCGGGTCGAACTTCTCCGCCCGGAACAGCGGGATAAAGTCCTTGTAGCCAAATTTCTTGTGCGCGCCGTACGTCTTCACATGGTGCTCGAACGCCTTCGAGCCCTCGATGTACATGTTGCGCGGATACCATTCGTTTTCAAACGCCGGCACGCTGTAAACGCCCCAGTGGATAAAAATGCCGAACTTCGCATTGCGGTACCATTTGGGCGGCTGCCAGCCGGACAGCGATTCCCACGTGTCGGTGTACGGGCCCTGCGCGATCACCGCATCGATGCGGCGCAGCGCCGCCGTCTTGTCATACATACTGCTTCTCCTCCCTGATCTGTGTGTGGATTCTTCCAAAATTATAGCAGGCCGGGCCGGACTTTCAAGAAAAGAACCTGCCAATTTCGCGCAGGCTTTGTCGTCTTTTTGCAGATTTTTCTGGACTTGCCCCGCCGGTCGTGCTAAACTGAAAAAAACGGCCGCAGTCCAAGACGCGCAGGCCGCGCAAAAGGAGGAAAGACCATGCCGGCACAGTACAGCCTCGACGCGCCGTTTGAGCTGGACGGCATGTCCGTGTGGGCGGTCAACATCATATTCGCACCCTTCCTGCAGGCGATGCCCACGCACAGCCACGGCACCGGCTGCTACGAGATCCACTTCATCCCCGCGGGTCGGGGCACGCTGCAGACCGCGCACGGCAGCTACGCGATCGGGCCCGACGCGCTTTTTGTCACCGGGCCGCACGTCCTCCACGCGCAGCTCCCCGACGCGGAAAACCCGATGCAGGAGTACTGCGTTTACCTGCGCGTGGAACACCGCGGCAAAACGCCGTCTCCCGTCGCGCGCGCGTTCTGCGGCACGCCGTTCTGGTTCGGCCGGGACGACGGGGAGGTCCGCGCCATTTTCCAGCGCATCTTCCGCGAGTTCGCGCAGAAGCGCACCGGCTATCCGCTTCAGGTGCGGCTCCTGCTCAGCCAGCTGATCCTCCGGCTCGTCCGCGGCTACGAAGCGGAGGAGCCGGCCGATCCCCCGAAGGCCGGCCCCGGCGGCGGCGACCAGATCCCCTTCATCATCGAGGAATGCTTCCTGTACGAGTACCGCACGCTGACGCTGCAGACGCTCGCCAACCGCCTGCAGTTCAGCCCGCGCCAGACCCAGCGGCTGCTGAAAAGCTACTACGGCAGCACCTTCCAGCAGAAAAAGCAGGAGGCGCGGCTCTCGGCCGCCGTCGCGATGCTGCGGGACAGCCGCCGGCACATCGCGGAAATCGCCGAAGCGCTGGGCTTTTCCTCGCCCGAGCACTTCTCGAACGCGTTCCGGAAGGCCTACGGCATGAGCCCCAGCCGATACCGGAAGCAGAAACTGTAGTCCCCGGCGCGTCCGGCCTTTCCGCCCGACAGCGCCGTAACGCTTTTCGTGCCCCCGCTGTCCGGCGCACGCGGGGTCCCCCCGCGCCTGCCCGCAGACGGCCCGGCCCCATACGAAAAGCCGGCGGAGCGCCCTCCGTCGGCTTTTTCGTGCACAAATCTGCACGGTTATATTTCGCTCCGCGATTACTTCGCGCGGTAATAGATCTGGTTGAGCTTCCGGAGCCAGTCCTTGTCGATGCCGTCCATCTGCTCCTGCGAGAGCCGGAACGCCCAGTTGCCGTTCGGCACGCCGGGCACGTTCATCTTCGTGTCCTTGCCGAAGCCGCACAGATCCTGCACCGGCACGATCACCGTGTTCGCCGGGCTCTGCCAGAGCGTGCGGATCATCGCGCGGCACGAGGCGCTGTCGCTGCCGCCCACGGCCCAGTCGCCGCCCGGGAAGCCGCAGTACTCGAGCGCATGCGCGCGCTCGTGCGGGAGCGCCTCCCACAGCCAGCCGAGCACCGTGTTGTTGTCGTGCGTGCCGGTGTATGCCACGCAGTTTTTCGGGTAGTTGTGCGGCAGGTGCATGTTGTCCTGCTGCTCCATAAAGCCGAACTGCATCACGCGCATGCAGGGCAGGCCCGTCTTTTCGAGCAGGTCGATGACGCCCTCGTCGATGATGCCGAGGTCCTCGGCGATGATCTTCGGGTTCTTGAACGTGCGGTTCACCGTGTCGAAGAAATCGGTCTTCGGGCCGTCGATCCACTTGCCCTCCTTCGCAGTCTCCGCCTCCGCGGGCACCGCCCAGTAGGCGGAAAACGCGCGGAAATGGTCGATGCGCACGGCGTCGAACAGCTTAAAGCATGCGCCGAGGCGGTCCATCCACCAGCGGTAGCCGTCCGCCTGCATCGCCTTCCAGTTGTAGAGCGGGTTGCCCCACTTCTGGCCGAATTCGCTGAAGTAATCCGGCGGCACGCCCGCCACGTTTTTCGGCTCGCCGTCCTCCGAAAGGTCGAAGAGGTGGCGGTTCGCCCAGACGTCGGCGCTGTTGCGCGCGACGTACATCGGCAAATCGCCGATGATCTCGACGCCGCGCTCGTTCGCGTACTGCTTGACCTTTTTCCACTGCTCGAAGAACACGTACTGGATAAACTCCATGAACAGGATCGTCTCCGCGTGCTCCTCCATCGCGGCGGCGACCGCCTCCGGCCGGTGGAACTTCAGGTCCTCGTCGGCCCAGTCGTACCACTCGGCGCCGATGTTGGCCTCTTTCAGGATCACGTACAGCGCGTAGTCGGGCAGCCAGCTTTCGTTCTCCTTCGCAAACGCGCGCACTTTGTCGCGGTACGCTTCATCGGTGCGCGTGAACGCGCGGTACAGCACCGGGATGCGGCGGATCTCCAGAAAATCGAACGCCGCGGAGTACGGGTTCGCGTACATCTGGTTGCGCAGCTCATCGTCGGTCAGAAGACCCTCGTCGCGGAGCTGCTCGAGGTCGATGAAGTTCCGGTTGCCCGCAAAGGCGGAAATGCTCGCGTAGGGGGAGTTGTAGGCGTCGGTCGGCGTGAAGGGCAGCACCTGCCAGTAGGTGCACCCGGCGTCGCTCAAAAAATCGATGAACTGCCGGGCCTCCTCACCGAAGCTGCCGATGCCGTAGGCGCCCGGCAGCGAGGAGACGTGCATCAGCACGCCGCTTGCGCGTTTGTCCATGTATGATCACTCTCTTTTGAATGAAATTCTCAATTTTCAGGCGAATCACCCTGACAATCTTGTACAATTATACCGCAAACCGCCTGCGTATGCAATGGTAATCCTACACAGAAAAGGCGCGCGCTTTTTTCACCGCGGGGCAAAGGGGTCACTGTATGCGCAGCACCATCGCGCTCACGTCGTCCTCGTGCCCGTCGGCGCGGTCGTGCACCGCCCGGTCGACGATCTGCTCCGCCAGAACCTGCGGGTCGTCCTCCGCAAAATTCGAGACGAGGTCGCAGAGCCACTCGGTGCCCGCCGCGGTCACGCCGTCCGAGACCATGACGAGCAGATCGCCGGATTCCAGATGCTTCTCGCTGCGCGCAAAGCGGATCTCCGGCAAAATGCCGACCGGCACGCTCTTTGCCTCCAGATACTCCGCCTTCGTGCGGCGGCGCAGCACGGTGCCCGCCGCGCCCGCCTTTCGCAGCTGCGTCTCGCCGGTGAACAGGTCGATGCAGGCGATGTCGAGCGTCGCGAGCGATTCCTCGCCGCCCTTCGCGAGCATCGCGGAGTTGATCATGCGCAGCGTGCTCTCAAAGCCGATGCCCGCCTTCAGGAGCGAGTGCGCCATCGAGGCCGTCATCGTGCCGTCCACGGCGGCCCGGCCGCCGGTGCCCATGCCGTCGCTGAGCAGCGCGAAGTACCGCCCGCTGCCGTCCGTAAACGAAGCCGCGCAGTCGCCGCAGAGCGAAGCGCCGCCGGCCGCGTGCTGGGCGAAGCCGCGCTCGACCGCGTAGACCGGCTTCTGGCACATCTGCAGCTTGATGCGCTCGCCGGCCGCCGCCACGCTCGGCTGCGCAAACGTGCGCCCGCAGGCCGAGGAGATCTCGCGCGTGAGCTGCCCCTTGTTGATGTGCACGCCGCGCGGGCGCAGCACATGCGCCTCCACCGTCATGCGGCCGAACTTGTCGATGCGGCAGCAGACCTCGATCGGCGTCAGTTCGCGGCGGCGCAGCACCTCGCGCACCTGTTCGGCGCTCTCCTCGTCAAAGCGCTGGTACTGCTCGAATTCCTCGGCCATATCGCCGAGCATCTGCGCGGTCGAGCGGAAGTGCTCCTCCACGACGGCGCGCACCTGCTCGGCGCGCATTCTGGCGCTCTCCTTGGCGAGCAGCTCCCTGTACTCCCCGTTCACCGCGTCGCGGATCTCCCCCGCCCGGCCGCAGCGCGTCAGAAACGGCACGTCGAAATCGCTGCGGTCGATGCGCCCGTGCTCGCGCAGCGGGTAGCTCAGCCGCGAAAAGCTCTTCTGCGTCTCGTCCTTGTTCTTGCGCCAGCACACGGCGCACTGGCTGCACCCGGCGCAGACCTTCTCCGCCGCGCGCCCGTAGACGCCCGGCAGGTCGTCCGCCGCCGTGTCCTGCAGCTTTTTCGAGATCTTGTCCACCGCATCGGACGCGCCGCGCATCGCGTCCGACGCATAGCGCAGCCGCAGGATCACGTTCTTGCGCAGCGAATCGCCCGGCAGCTTGTCCCGGCGCACGGCGAAGAGGTTCGAAAGCCGCCGGCTCTGCGGCAGAAGCATGTAGAGGATGGACGCGGCCGCCACCTCGACCGCGCCGTAAAAGGCCTGCATTGTGCCGCTGACCTGCAGCGAGGCGATGCCGTTGGAGATGACGAACGCCACCGCCACGGCGATCTTCCCGAGCGGCGAAAAGACGCCCGCCATCAGGCCGCCGAGGCCGTACGCCCCGGAGAGGTAGGAGAGCCCGGCGGTCGAAAGCCCCTGCACGGCGCCGGCCGCGATGCCGGCCACCGCGCCGCCCGAAAGCCCGCCGTGCCGCGCACAGACGAGGATCGTCAGCACGATCAGCACGCGGCCGACCGAGACGCCGGCGACCGTCAGCCCGGAGAACGAGAGCAGCAGAACGCCGAGCGAGACGACGACCGCCGCCACGTCGCCGCTGTCGAACACGGCGCTCTCCCGCCGCGTCTCAATCAGCCGCACGGCGCGCCGCAGGAAATACGCGGTGCCGCCGGCGAGGAACGACTCGGCGACGTACATGGCCGCCACATTGGCGAGCGAGCCGTTGATCAGCACCATCGTGACGCCCGTCGCGAGCAGCGGCAGGAACGCCGCGGCCGGCGCAAAGACCGGGTGCTCGCGCACCGCCTTCAGCTCGGAGAGCGACCAGCGGATCGCGCCGACGGCGAGCAGCGCCGCGATGTACCGCGCGGGCACGTCGACCGGCGCCGGGATCAGGTAGCCGACCGCGCCGCCGAGGATCACCGCCCACATCGCCGGGAACGGCGCCGCGGCCGCGGCGGCCGCCGCAAACGGCGCGTACTTGCCGAAAACGAGCCCCCGCGCCGAGAGAAAGCCCGAAAGCGCCGCAATGCCCAGCAGAACCGCCTTCTGCACATACGGCACCGAAAGCGCCTCGCGCAGCCTGTCCCGCACCCGCTGCAAAGTGTTTTCTTCCATATTCATACGTCCTCTTCCTTTCTTTCGGGTGTGCGCGCCGCACGCCGCTGATTCCTGTAACTTACCGTCACCTGTAAGCTGTAGAACCATTATACGGAGGAGGCGCCGCAGGAAAACGCGAATCCCGCAGGCCGTTTTTTGAATGTTTTGCGGATTGCCCGCCGTTCGTGTCGCGCGTGCGGGACAGCGCTTCGAAAAAGCGCGCAAAGTTTTTGGGGCACTTGACAAAACCCGAAAAAGAGCATAGAATATCGGTAATATCCAGAAAACCTGAGATTGGGAAGAGTACCCGTGTCAAGGACGGCACAGAGAGCTCCCGGCGGTGGAAACGGAGCGCGTGCGGCACGGCGAATGGACCCAGGAGGGCGGGCGGGAAAATCGCCCGACGTCTGCCGCGTTAAGGCTTTGAGCGGGCGCTGTGCGCCAATTTGGGTGGTACCGCAGGAATTCAGCCTCCTGTCCCTTGTTTTGGGACGGGAGGCTTCTTTTATTTCCACCGCGCCGCTTCCCCGCATGTTCATTGTTATTTCAACATCATTTCAACATCATATAGAAAGGAAAATCACTATGGAGTACAAATTTTCAGAACGCGTCCTGACCCTGAAGCCCTCCGCGATCCGCGAGATCTTCAAATATGCCGCCGACCCGACGTACATCTCGCTCTCCGCGGGCAACCCGGCGCCGGAAGCCTTCCCGGTGAAGCCGCTCGCCGAGATCTCCGCAAAGCTGATGGCGGAGAACCCGATCCTCGCGCTGCAGTACAGCACGACCGAGGGCTACACGCCGCTGCGCGACCACCTGCGCGCCTACATGCGGGAAAAGCACAACACCGGCCGCGATTTCGACGACATCCTGATCACGAGCGGCGCCCAGCAGATCATGGACCTGTTCACGAAGTCCATCCTGAACGAGGGCGAAACCGTGCTAACCGAAGCGCCGAGCTTCATCGGCACGCTGAACGACTTCCGCTCCTACCGCGCGAAGCTCGTCGGCATCCCGATGGACACGGACGGCATGAACATGGAAGCGCTCGAAAAGGCGCTCCGGACGGAGAAAAACGTCAAGTTCATCTACACGATCCCGAATTTCCAGAACCCCTCCGGCATCACGATGAGCCTCGAGAAGCGCAAAAAGCTGTACGATCTCGCCAAGCAGTACGGCGTGATGATCCTCGAGGACAACCCCTACGGCGACCTGCGCTATGCCGGCGAGGCGCTGCCGACGATCAAGTCCTTCGACGAGGAGGGCATCGTGCTCTACGCCGGCTCATTCTCGAAGGTCATCTCCCCGGGCATGCGCGTCGGCTACGCGATCGGCCCGAAGCCGGTGCTCGCCAAGATGACCGTCTGCAAGCAGGGCCAGGACGTGCACACGAATATCTGGTCGCAGGTGCTCTGCCACCGCTTCATGACCGAGTACGACTACGAGGCGCACCTCGACGGCCTGCGCGCGCTCTACACGAAGAAGCGCGCCTTCCTGCTCGACCTGATGGAGAAGAACCTCGCGCCGCACATCACCTGGGACCCGTTCGACGGCGGCCTCTTCGCCTGGTGCCACCTGCCGGCGGGCGTCGACATGCAGGCGTTCGTCCAGAAGGCGCTTGAAAAGAAGGTCTGCGTCGTGCCGGGCACCGCGTTCCTCACTGATGAGAACGAGCCCTGCGACGCGTTCCGCATCAACTTCTCCACACCGACCGACGAACAGCTCCAGAAAGGCATCGAGCTGCTCGGCGAGGCGGTCCGCGAAATGATTTAACGCCGCATAAACTCGATATATTCGCCGGGCGCGCCGCACTGCGGCCTCTCCGGCAGATGAAGGGATGGATAACCATGATGGAAAACACAGCAGAAATCAAAAAGAAACGCGTTCTGAGCATGATCCAGCCGACCGGCGTCTTCACGCTCGGCAACTATCTCGGCGCGCTCAAGAACTTCGTCGCCCTGCAGGACGACTACGAATGCGTCTATGCGCTGGCCGACCTGCACGCGATCACCGTGCGGCAGGAGCCGGCCGCGTTCCGCAAAAACACGCTCTCGGCCTACGCGATGATGCTCGCGCTCGGCATCGACCCCGAACAGAGCATTTTCTTCATCCAGAGCCAGGTGCCGGAGCACGCGCAGCTCGCCTGGATCCTCAACTGCTACACGCAGTTCGGCGAGCTCTCCCGCATGACGCAGTTCAAGGATAAGTCCGCGAAGCACGCCGACAACGTCAACGCCGGCCTGTTCACCTACCCGTGCCTGATGGCGGCCGACATCCTGCTCTACAACGCGGATTACGTGCCGGTCGGCGCCGATCAGAAGCAGCACCTCGAGCTCGCGCGCGACGTGGCCGAGCGCTTCAACGGGCTCTACTCGCCGACCTTCGTCGTGCCGGAGGGGCTGATCCCGAAAACCGGCGCGCGCATCATGTCGCTGCAGGACCCGACGAAGAAGATGAGCAAGTCCGACGACAACACCGCGAGCTTCATCACGATGCTCGACACGCCGGACCAGATCATGAAGAAGTTCAAGCGCGCCGTCACGGACAGCGAAGCCTGCGTGCGCTACGCCGAGGGCAAGGACGGCATCAACAACCTGATGGGCATTTACAGCTGCATCACCGGCAAAAGCTACGGCGAAATCGAGCGGGAATTCGACGGCCGCGGCTACGGCGACTTCAAGACCGCCGTCGGCGAGACTGTCGTCGGCGAGCTCGCGCCGATCCAGGCCCGCTACAACGAGTTCGTCAAGGACAAGGCCTACCTCGAGAAGTGCTACAGCGAGGCCGCGCCGCGCGCCGAGGCGATCGCGCGCCGCACGCTGCAGAAGGCCATGCGGAAAGTCGGCTATCTGCCGCCCATCCGCTGAGCCGCCGGGAATTGACTTTTCCCTGAAAACTGTCTATAATGGGGACGTGCATATAAACAAAACGCCTGTGCTGTGCGCGTCCGCGAAACAAAAGGCCGCGCGGGGATTTTCCGTGCGGCCTTTTTCGCCCGCACCCCTCCCGCAAGCGGGGCGCACGGCGCTTCGGAATCTGCCGTCCTCCGGCAGAGCATTCCACAATAAGGATTGGTGATTTCAATGGCAAAACACATGGCCGGCAAGCATTACCGCGGCAGCGCGCCCGAGCAGCCGCCACGCCGCAAGGCGCCGAAGCCCGCCTACGACGAAGCGGAGCAGTTTTCCGCAGACCCCGCGCGCGACGACGCGCCTGCGGCCCGGCCGTCTGCACCGCGCCGGCCCGCGCCCGCGCCCAAAAAGCGCCGGTCCCCGGTGATCCCGATCGTCATCTTCCTGATCGTTGCCGCGCTCGGCATCATCGTGTACATCCTGTGGAGCCTCGGCATGTTCGGCGGGAGCGGCATCCTCAGCGGCTCCCTGCTCGCAACGCCGGACCCCGCCGCCAGCGCGAGCGCCGCACCGACGCCGACTGCAGAGCCGACGCCCTCCCCGACGCCGTCGCCCACGCCGGAGCCGACGCCGCCGCCGATCTACGACGACGGCACCGAGGGCTACATGTCCTCCGGCATCTGCATCTACAACAACCAGGGCTTTGAAATGTTCTACGGCGACGACAGCATGGCCGCGACCTACGCCGAGATGATCAACGCGTTTGCCGACCAGCTGCCCGGCATGGAGATCTACAACATGGTCGTGCCGAACCACTCCGAATTCGGCCTGCCGGAGCGCGTGCGCGAGTACTACGGGGAAAGCTCGCAGCGGCAGAACATCTCCACCATCTATGAGAACCTTTCGGACAGCGTCACGCCCGTCGACGTCTACGACATCCTGAACCTGCACAACAACGAAAACATCTACTTCGGCACCGACACGCACTGGGCGCCGCTCGGCGCGTACTACGCCTACACCGTGTTCTGTGAGACGGCGGGCGTCGAGCCGGCCGCGCTCGAGAGCTTCGACAAGACGTCGTACGAGTTCACCGGCTACCTCGCCTACGCGACCGGCGAGGACGTGCTCTACCAGAACCCCGACACGCTCGACGTCTACGACCCGACCTTCGACTACACCTGCGAGATGTCCTACGACGGCCTGAGCTACTTCGAGACCGACAGCATCAACGTCCACGACGAAAGCTCCGGCTACTCGATGTACCTCTCCGGCGACATGGGCTGCGTGCGCGTGACGAACAACACGCTCTCCACCGGCCGCAAGCTGCTGATCGTGAAGGATTCCTACGGAAACGCGATGGCCCCCTTCCTGACGGCGAGCTTCGACGAGGTCCACGTCGTCGACTTCCGCTATTTCGAGGACAATCTGCCGAGCTACTGCGAATCGCAGGGCATCACGGACGTCCTGTTCTTCAACAACGAGATGTCCGCGAACACCTCGATGCAGCACGATTCGATGCGCGCCCTGTTCGACTGAGCAAAACCGACGGAAAACAACTGAAGGCTCTGCCGCTTTGAGCGGCAGAGCCTTTTTGCACCAAGCGGCGCCGCGTCCACAGCCGGGACGCGGCGCCGCTTTTTTCAGCCTTCGCTGTTTAAATCGATTTGTACTGGTCCAGCAGCCGCTGGGCGAGCTTTGAATTGACGACCGCAAAATCGTCCGGCTCCTTGTAGTCGAGCGTGCGGAGCACCTCCTGCGACTGGCGGTACACGGCCATCTGCGTCGTCTGGTAGACCGGCTCCTGCCGGCCGCGGACGAAGATCGCGAACCGCATTTCCTTTTCGTCGGCCGCGCAGAAATACGCGTGGACGTTGCCCTCGATCGAGCGCTTGAGCACGGTGACGATCGCGTTTTTGACAAGCTCCACCGCGGCGTCGTCGAGCCCCGCCTCGAAGATCAGGATCTTCTCCTTGAGCTCCTGCGGGTTCTTCACGCTGCGCTTTTTCAGCCCGCGCACGGCGGGGATCGCCTCGGCCTTCGAGACCGCGCCGGAGGGGCGCAAACAGACCATGAAGCCGTGCGCCGGGTCGTGGTAGATCATCGGGTAAGCCATCTGGGCCGTGTAGCCGCAGTGGCGGCACTCCCAGTCGAAAACCGATTCGCGCAGGATGTCCCGGCGCAGTTCCGGGTTTTCCTCCGCGTTGACGCTCGTGTACATCTCGAGCTTCTGCGTCTGCCCGCAGGCGGGGCAGACAATATCCTTCTTGATTTCGGTAGACATGTAGAAACACTCACTTTCTTAACGCGCCGCCTGTGCGCAGGTTCTGCTTCGTCATCGCGTGATGATGCCGCTGCCGAGCACGTAGTCGCCGGTATAGAGCGCGGCGACCTGCCCGGGCGTCACGGCGCGCTGCGGCGTATCGAACCGGAGCTGCGCCGTCCCGCCGCCCGTCGGGGTCAGAAGCGCGCGGTCCGCCTTTGCGGCGTAGCGCACCTTCGCCTCCACCCAGACCGGCGCCTCGAGCGCGTCGACCGCGATCAGGTTCAGCGCCCGCAGGCGGACGTCCGCCGTGTAGCGGTCCGCGTCGCGCCCGAGCGTCACGGTGTTGCGCGCGGCGTCGATCGCCGTCACGAAGCGCGGCTCGCCGAAGGTGATGCCGAGCCCCTTGCGCTGGCCGATCGTATAGCGGTAAATGCCCCGGTGCGCCCCGAGCACCGCGCCGTCCGGCGCGACAAAATCGCCCGGTCCCGGCAGCGGCCCGCCGAACCGCTCGAGGAACGAAACATAGTCGTTGTCGGGGATAAAGCAGATTTCCTGGCTGTCCGGCTTCTGCGCGACGGGCAGGCCGTGCTGCTGCGCGAGCGCGCGCGTCTCCGCCTTGCCCATACGGTTCAGCGGCAGCAGCGTCCGGCTGAGCTGCGCGGGCGTGAGCCCGGACAGAAAATAGCTCTGGTCCTTTTGATCGGGCGAGCGCTTGAGCTTCGTGCGTCCGCCCTCCTCCACGATCTCGGCGTAGTGGCCGGTCGCGATTTTGTCAAAGCCGTGCGCCAGCGCCCAGTCCAGCATGACGCCGAACTTGATCGTCTGGTTGCAGCGGAAGCAGGGGTTCGGCGTCTCTCCGTTTTTGTAGGCGCTGACGAAGGCGCCGATCACGTTTTCCTCAAACGCCGCCGAAAAATCCGGCGCAAAATGCTCGATGCCGAGCTTCGCGCAGACGGCCGCCGCGTCTGCGATCTCCTTTTCCACAGCCGCGGCCTGCGCGTCGTTCAGCATGTGCCGGGGCTTGAGGCGCATCGTGATGCCGGCCACGTCATAGCCTGCGTCGCGCAGGCACAGCGCGGCGACCGAGCTGTCCACGCCCCCGCTCATGCCCACAAGAACGCGCAGGCCGGGTCTGTTATTCGTAGGGGAGCTCTTCACTTTCGTCCTTTTCCGCGGACACCGGCGCCGCTTCGGTCTCGGGATGCTCCGCCGCCGGCTCTTCCGGCGCCGCCTCGACGGCCTCGTCGACCATGCCCTCCGGCACGGCCTCTTCCGCCTCTTCTGCGGAAGGCTGCGGGACGTACTCGCGCACGTCGTCGAGCGTGATCTCCTCGATCTCCTCCTCGCCTTCCTCGCGGCACAGCGCCTCGAGCTTCTGCACCGCGGCGTCGATGCGCTGCTCGGCGGCCTCGATGTCGATGCAGTGCGGCTCCGTCACCGTGTTGTCGGCGTCGCGCAGATTGTGGTAGTAGTAGCGGCCAAGCGCAAGGTAAGCGCGCTCCGCGGCCTTTTCCTCGCAGCGGATGACCGTGCGCAGGCGGTTTGCCAGCGCATTTTTGCGGTTTTTCTCCGCAACAACGCCCACGGCGTCCTGCACGGCGCCGCCGGCTGTCTTAAACACCGAAGTGATACCCTTCAGAAAATCCATAGCCTTTTCTCCTTTCGGTTTCCGGATCCGGCCCGTTCCGCTCCAACACCGACCTGCGGCGGGCCCGGCCTTCCCTGAATTAAAGTCTGCTTTTTATATTATAATGCAAAGCGCCGCAAAAAAACAGTGCCAAAATGTAAATAAATCGCAGAAAAAATGCAGCACGATGCCGACCGGGCCGCCGCGCCTTACGGCTGCGCGCCGCCTTCGCGCGCTCCTGCTCGCGCTTCGCGTAGGGCAGGTATTCGGCGAACGGCATCGCGCTCTCGAGCGTGCAGTAGCAGTACGTCTCATCCTCCAGCGCGACCGTGTGCGAGGTGCGGCAGCGCGCATACTCCACGATCCCGCCGTTCAGGATGCGCCTGCGGAATTCCGGCACGCGGTTCGCCGCCCGCGCCGCGCAGTAGCAGAATGTGAGGAAAAACGGCAGCCCCTCGCGCCGGATCTTCTCCATAAGCGCGGTAATATCCACCGGCGCCGTCGTTCCCACATACGGAAAAGCCAGGCCCGAAAAATATTTGAAATGCTGCTTCCGCTTGTACGTATCCAGATCCAGAACCGGGTAATCCATTGCTTTCCCCTCCATTTTCAGCGGTACGGAATACTTTTATTGTACATGCGCCGCCCGGTTTGTCAAGACGTCCCGCGCTGCCCTGCCGCACCTGAAACTTTTTTCGAACAAATATTTGAATGTTCGATTGACAAAGTTATTCCTTTCGTGTAACATAAAAATTAGCGAACACACGTTCTGTTTACTTTTGAATACGAAAGGATGAAAGCAGATGAAGAACTACAACGCCTGGGCGCTGGAATATCTCGAAGAAGCGCAGACGCTGAAAGACCGCATCCGCCGGGTGCAGGCGGAGCCCGAGCCCGACCTGACCGGCCAGCGCGCGCGGCGCATCCATATGCTCTACGACATGTACCTCGAGTGCCGGGTGACGGGGCGCACCCTGCAAAGGCGCGGTGACCGCCTTGGCCGCTAGGAGCGCGCGCCGGAACGCCCTTCTGTACGACGCGCTGTACCGCACGGCGCTCGAGCCGGAGAGGAGCACGAACCGGCGGGATCTCGAGGAGGCGGCGCGGCTTCTGCGCCTCGCCATCCAGAACGAGCTGACCGAGCGGCAGCGCGCCTGCCTGACGCTCTATTACATCGAGGGCCACACCATGCAGGAGATCGCCGAGCTGCTCGGCACCACGCGCGGCAACGTCTCCAAGCGCATCAAAAACGCCGTGGAGCGGCTGCGCCGGGCGCTCCGGTACTCGGCGCCGGGGCTGAAATTCTCCCGCTGACGGCGATTGCGTCTTGCAAACCCGGAGCGCCTGTGCTAAAATTGTACAGACAACTTTTTACCTTTTGGGGAAAGGAAGGGATTCTTATGAACCTGATTCACATCGATGAAAACGGCCTGCATCTCGTCTTCGAGCGCAAAGAGGACGGCACCTGCAAGCTACTGCACTTCTCGGCCCTGCCCTTCGACGAGGACCGGCTCCTGCATCAGCACGACCGCAACACGGGCGAAATCAAGGTCAATACCGAGCGCTACAACCTGCTCGAGATCATGGTCTCCGGCCAGGACCGCCCCCTCGAGCGCCACGGCAACAAGTACATCTCGACCGCGCCCGGCTACCGCATGCAGCTCGTCGATTTTGCGGACAAGCGCAACAGCCTCGGCCGCAAGCTCGAAATCAAGATGCACGACGACGTCTGCGGCATCGACACCGTCTCCCACATGCAGTTTTACGACGGCATCCAGGCCGTGCGCTGCTGGACGGACGTGACGAATGTCGGGCAGGAGCCGCAGGGCCTCGAGTACGTCTCGTCCTTCGCGCTGACCGGCATCGAGAAGGAGGGCCTGCTCTCCACCGACGACAAGATGCGCGTCTGGTACCCGCACAACGGGTGGCAGCGCGAAATGCAGTGGGAGAGCTACAGCTTCCCGCAGCTCGGCCTCGCGCTGTGCCAGCCCGAGGAGGTGCAGCGCTCCTCCAAGGTCATCGGCGCGACGAACATCGGCAACTGGTCGACAAAGGAATACCTGCCGATGGGCCTGCTCGAAAACACGGAGACCGGCTCGAACCTCTTCTGGCAGATCGAGCACAACGGCTCGTGGCACTGGGAGATCAGCGACCAGATGGGCAGCTTTTACATCCAGCTCAGCGGCCCGTCCGAGACGGAATCGCACTGGTGGAAAAACCTGCAGCCCGGCGAGACGTTCACAACCGTGCCGGTCTGCGTCGGCTCCACGATCGGCAAATTCGACGACGCGATGGGCGAGCTGACGAAGTACCGCCGCGTGATCCGCCGCAAGAACGCCGACAACGAGAAGCTCTGCATCATCTTCAACGACTACATGAACTGCCTGTGGGCGAACCCGACGACCGCGAAGGAGATCCCGCTGATCGACGCCGCGCACAAGGCCGGCTGCGAATACTTCTGCGTGGACGCGGGCTGGTACGCCGCGGGCTTCTGGTGGGACAACGTCGGCGAGTGGCTGCCGAGCTACGAGCGCTTCCCGAACGGCCTCGAGGAGGTCATGGACTACATCCGCTCGAAGGGCATGATCCCCGGCGTGTGGCTCGAGATCGAGGTCATGGGCATCTGCTGCCCGAAGGCCGCGCGCGTCCACCCCGACTGGTTCTTCACGCGCCACGGCAAAAAGGTGCACGACCGCAGCCGCTGGCAGCTCGACTTCCGGAACCCCGAGGTCGTCGCGCACGCGAACGAGGTCATCGACCGCCTGATCCGCGACTACCACGTCGGCTACATCAAGATGGACTACAACATCGAGCCGGGCATCGGCACCGAGCTGAACGCGGACAGCGTCGGCGACGGCCTGCTCGGGCACGAGCGCGCCTACCTCGCGTGGCTCGACTCGGTCTTTGAACGCTACCCCGACCTCATCATCGAAAACTGCTCCTCCGGCGGCATGCGCATCGACTACGCGATGCTCTCCCGCCACAGCATCCAGTCGACGAGCGACCAGGACGACTACCTGCGGTACGCGTCGATCGCGGCGAACGCGCCCTCGGGCCTCACGCCGGAGCAAAGCGCGATCTGGAGCTACCCGATGAAGGGCGGCGGACGCGAGGAGGCCGTGTTCAACATGTGCAACGCGCTGATGCAGCGCATCCACCAGAGCGGCCATCTGGCCGAGATCCCGGAGAGCGACTTCACGCTCGTCAAGGAGGCGCTCGACTACTACAAGACGATCCGCGGGGACATCAAGGCCGCGCTGCCGTTCTGGCCGCTCGGCACCTCCCGCTTTACGGATACCTGGGTCGCGCTCGGCCTCAAAACCGAACACAAGGCGTACATCACCGTGTGGCGCCGCGGCGCGCCGGACGGCCGCTGCGTGCTGCCGGTCGATTTCCTCCGCGGCAACCACGGCGTCCGGGTCAAGTGCGCCTACCCGGAAAACCACAACACCGCCTGCGCGTGGAACGCCGAAAAGGGCACGCTGACCGTCGACCTGCCCGCGCCGATCTGCGCCCGCATCTTCGAGCTGGAGTACTGAGATGACGGCGGCGGAGATCCGGCAGAAGCTCCGGTCCGTTCGCTGCTTCGTGCTCGACATGGACGGCACGATCTACCTCGGCGAGAACCTCTTCCCCTACACGAAGGACTTTCTCGCCGCCGTGGAAAAGAGCGGGCGCAGCTTCTGCTTCTTCACAAACAACAGCTCGAAGGATACGGACACCTACCTGCAAAAGCTCGCCCGCATGGGCATTGCGGTCCCCCGCGAGCGGATGCTGATCTCCAACGGCGTCGCGGCCGACTACATGCTTTCCCACCATCCGGGCGCGCGGGTCTTCGTGCTCGGCACGCCGCTTCTGCGCCGCGAGCTCGCCGCTTTCGGCCTTACGGTCGTCGAGGACGACCCGGACGCGGTGCTCGTCGGCTTCGACACGACGCTCGCGTACAGCCGGCTCGCAAAGGCCTGCGACTTCATCCGCGCGGGACTGCCCGCCTACGGGCTGAACCCCGACCTGAACTGCCCGACCGAGACCGGCTTCATCCCGGACTGCGGCTCGATCGCGAAGCTGATCGAGGGCTCCACCGGGCGCACGTTCCCGTTCTTCGGCAAGCCGAGCCCGCTGACGCGCGCCTACATCGCGAAGCACACCGGGCTTTCCGAATCGGAGATCGCCGTTGTCGGCGACCGGCTCTACACCGACATCGCGCTCGCCGACAACAGCCCGATGTGTTCGATCCTCGTGCTCAGCGGCGAATCGAAGGCCGGCGACATCGGCACGATGCCCGGCACGCCCGACCTCGTTTTCCGCGACCTTTCGGAGATCATCCCCTACCTGTAAACGCAATACAGACAAAACGCCCGCAGGCTAACCGGTTTTCCCGGCGCCTGCGGGCGTTTACTATGCTTTTGGTCCGCTTTCGGATGCATGCCTTTTCGCCGTTTTGTCCGGAGCGCTGCGGTTTCCCTTAGCGGAAAGCCTCCTTCGCCTCGGCCATGCGCTCGACGACGGGCACGCCGAACGGACAGCGCGTCTCGCAGCCGCCGCAGGCGATGCAGTCCGCGGCGTTTGCGGAAAGGCTGCCGTAATGCTCGCGCAGCGAAGCCGGCACCTCCGGCTGCATCCTGGCGAGGTCGAGCAGCTTGTTGACCATCGCGATGTCGATGCCCGCGGGGCACGGCGCGCAGTGGCCGCAGTAGGTGCACTGGCCGCTGTAGGCGTGCTGCGGCGCATTCGCGAGCACGCTCGCGTAGTCCTTCTCCGCCTCCGTGGCCGTCTCGTACGCGACGGCCGCATCGACGTGCGCCGGCGTGTCGAAACCGACCATGACGCTCGCGACCGCCGGGCGCGTCAGCGCATAGTGCAGGCACTGCACCGGCGTCAGCGCGACGCCGAACGGCGACTGCTCCGCCGTGAACAGGCGGCCGCCGGCGTAGCCCTTCATGACCGTGATGCCCACGCCGTTCTGCTCGCAGATCCGGTAGAGCGCGGCGCGCTCCGGCACGATGCCGCCGAGCGACGCGTCGTACTCACCAAAATAGTCGTCGAGGTGCTCCGTCGCCGGCATCATGTCGAACGCGGGGTTGACGCTGAACAGGATCATCTCGATCTCCCCGTGCTCCGCCGCAAGGCGCGCCACGTCGGGGTTGTGGGTGGAAAGGCCGATGTGGCGGATCGTGCCCGCCGCCTTCAGGCTGCGCACATAGTCGATGAACTCGCCGTTCATCACGCGCTCGAACTCCGCCTTCTCGTCGATGAAGTGGATCATGCCGAGGTCGATGCAGTCGGTGCGCATCCGGGCCAGCAGGTCCTCGAACGCCGCCTTCACCTGCGGAAGCGCACGCGTGCGGACGTACTGCCCGTTCTGCCATGTCGAACCGATGTGGCCCTGAATGTACCATTTTTCGCGCTGTCCCTCGAGCGCCGCGCCGATGTTCGAGCGCACGTTCGGTTCGGACATCCAGCAGTCCAGGATGTTGATGCCGAGCGCGGCGCAGCGGTCGACGACCGCCTTGACCTCCTCGGCGTTGTGGCGCTCGAGCCATTCGCCGCCGAGGCCGATCTCGCTGACCTTCAGTCCTGTTTTTCCAAGCATTCTGTACCGCATATTGATTCACTGCTCCTTGTTTTTTATCGAGAAAAAAGCCTCTGCCGATTGAAGCAAAGGCCTTTTCCGTGCGCGGGATCCGCGCGTTATTCCACTTCGATCAGCTCGTATTCGCGCGTGCCGTAGCCGAGCTTCGCCGCCGCTTCGATCGTGTGCACGCCGTTTCTCGACTCGATGCGCTCGATCAGGTGCGCCTTGCCCGGGTCGTCCGACGCGTAGACGAGGTCGAGGCAGGCCTGGTCGATCGCGATCGGGTCGAGCGAGACGAGCACGCCGATGTCCTGCATGCAGGGGTCCTCCGCCACCGCGCAGCAGTCGCAGTCGACCGACATGTTCTTCATGACGTTGACATAGGCGATCCGGTCCTTGAAGTACTCGACGACGGAGCCTGCCGCGTCCGCCATCGATTCGAGGAACAGGTCGTGGTCGGCGGTCCAGAGCTTATCCGGCTCGCCGGCGCCGTGGATATACGCCTTGCCGTAGGACGACGCGACGCCGATCGAGAGCTGCTTGAGCGCGCCGCCGTAGCCGCCCATCGGATGCCCCTTGAAGTGCGAGAGCACGAGCATCGAGTCGTAGTTCCGGATGTCCTTGCCGACGTAGTTTTTGCGGATCACCTTTCCGTTCGGGATCTCGAGCTCGAGGTCCGGCCCTTCGGCGTCCAGAATATCCACGGTGAAGTAGCGGCTCCAGCCGTGCTTTTCCATCGTCTTCTTGTGCTTTTCGGTCGAATCGCGCTGGCCCTCATACGCCGTGTTGCATTCGACGACCGTGCCGTTCACGGCTTCGATGACGGGCTTCCAGAATTCCGGACGCAGGAAGTTCTGGTTGCCGACCTCTCCGGAGTGGAGCTTCACAGCCACCCTGCCCGGCAGCGTGCAGCCAAGCATGCGGTACATTTCGAGCACCTTTTCCGGGGTGATCGTCCGGGTGAAATAGACCTTTGCTTTCATGACAAATCCTCCTGAGCTTTCCGGCGGCGTCTCTCCAGCCGCCCATATTGCTTTCCCGACCGCGCATACAGCCGCCGTCGGGAATCCTTACAGGTATATTATATAACTTAAACCCAAGTGGAAGTCAAGCGCTTTTTACGCGACGTCCGTGCCGCCGCGGTCGACCGTGACGACGGCGCGGTACTTCGGGTCGAGGCCGGCAACCGCCTCGCCGATCCGCCGGCTGACCGTCTCGTCGGAATCCTCCTCTGCAAACGGCACCGCCACGTCGAAGACGACGTTCGAATGCGTCACGCCCCAGACGACGCGGAAGTCGTGCAGCGTGACCGCCGGGTACAGCGCGCGCACCGCCTGCTCCACCTGCGCCCGCAGCGCGTCGGTCCGCGCGTCGCCGACGACGACCGGGTCGAGGTGGATGACGAGATGGATGCCGAGATCCTTCTCAAAGTCGCGCTCGATGTTGTCGATGCGGTCATGGCTTTCGAGGATGTCGCAGCCGGCGTCGACCTCGCAGTGGACCGAGGCGAAGCAGCGCCCCACGCCGTAGTTGTGCACCGTGAGGTCGTGCATGCCGATGATGCCCTCATACGCGAGGATCTTGTCGCGGATCTCGTGCACGAGCGCGCTGTCCGGCGCCTGGCCGAGCAGCGGGTCCGCCGTGGACATGATGAGCTGCACGCCGGAGACGATGATGAACAGCGCGACGAGCGCGCCCATGTAGCCGTCGAGGTTGACGTGCGTCAGCATCGTGACGACCGCGCCCACGAGGACCGCCGTCGTCGCGATCACGTCGTTGCGGCTGTCGTTCGAGGTCGCGAACACGGCCTCCGAGCGGATCATCCGGCCGACCTTGCGGTAAAACAGGCATTGCCAGAGCTTGACGAGGATCGAGACGACCAGCACGAGCAGCGCCGCCGGCGTCAACGCGTTTTCCTCGGGCGACACGATCTTCTGCACCGAGGAAAGCCCGAGCTGCAGCCCGAGGAAAACCACGATGAACGAGACGATCACGCCCGAGAGGTATTCGATGCGCGCATGGCCGAACGGGTGCTCCTTGTCCGCCGGCTTGCCCGCGAGCTTGAATCCGACCAGTGTGACGATCGAGGAGCCGGAATCCGTCAGGTTGTTGACGGCGTCGGCCGTGATGGAGACGCTGTTGAACAGCGTGCCGACCGCGATCTTCATCGCGAACAGCAGCAGATTGGTCACGATGCCGACAAGCCCCGCCACGCGCCCGCACTTCTCGCGCACCGCGGGGTTCTCCGTATCCTTGTAATCGCGCACAAACAGCTTCAAAATCAGGTTTGTCAACGAATCTCTCCCTTCATGCGGATCAGAAAAAGAGGCAGAGCCCGCGCAAGCAGGCCCCGCTCCGATCCGTTTTGTAAAACTTCTACTTATTCTGCCCAATCAAACCGCAGATATCGGCTTGCGAGGATCTGCCCGCCGTCGTCGAAGCAGATCACCGCGCTGGAGTTTTCCGGCGTGACCGTCACCGTTTCCAGCTCCGCACCGCCGCCGTCACGGCAGACGATCTCCACCGAGGCGACGCCGCCGTCCAGATCAAAGGTCTGGTAGTCTTCCACGTCTGCCTCAGGCCTTCTCACAGAAGAACTCGACCGTTTCGCCGCAGGCGCCGGTGCAGAACGCGATGCGCGCGGAAAGGTCCGCAAGCGTGACGTCCTTCGGCTCGATCGTGACCGGATAGCCGGCCGCGCGGACGCGCTCGATGCACGCGTCGACGTCGTCGGTCGCGAGCGCGAGATGCGCAAACTTGCCTTCCGCCGGCAGCGCCTCGCCCTCCGGCACCGGGAGCACCTCGATGCAGCTGTTGTCCCCGGTGGAGATCATCGTGCAGGGGTACTGCGCGTCGCCCCAGCGCCGCACAACCTCAAGCCCCAAAATCTCCGTATAGAATTCCATGACCTTCTGAAACTGCTCCTTCTGCGGCTTCAGCGCAACGTGGTGGATACCCTGAATCAAATGCATAAAAATCACCATTCCTTATTTTTTGTGCCGGCCGGCGAAGCCGATTGCCGCTTTGTCCGTCGCGGCAAAGACACAAATACTGTGTGAAAAAATATTTTTCACACTACAACTTTCCTTCCCGCAGACCGCCGGAAAAAGCGCCGCTGCGCGTCGGATGCGGTCCGCCTGTAAATTTATAAACAAGCTGAGGGTATCGCAACCGGTACCCTCAGCCTATTTTTCACCTGTCGGTTTTACTTTCTGTTGAAGATGGACATGATGTCCGAGAACGTATCGTCGTCATCGACAACGTTCGAGACGGCTCTGTCGCTCGAAGCCGGCGCAGCCGGTGCCGTGCCGAAGAGCTCGGCGTCGCTGATGGCCGGCGCAGCGGCCTTCGCGTTGTTCTCGCCGTTCATGCCGTCGAAGCCGGTGGCGATGACCGTGACCATCATCTCGTCCTCCATCGAATCGTCGAACGCGGCGCCCCAGATGATGTTCGCATCCTCGCTCGCACGCTCGGTGATGAGCTGGGAAGCGGTGTCGATCTCGTCGAGCGCGATGTCCGGCGAGGACTTGATGTTGATGATGACGCCCTTCGCGCCCGCAATCGCGGTCTCGAGCAGCGGGCTGGAGATCGCGGCGATCGCGGCCTGCTCGGCCTTATCCTTGCCGGCTGCGCGGCCGACGCCCATGTGCGCGTAGCCCGCATCCTGCATGATGGACTTGACGTCCTCGAAGTCGAGGTTGACGATGCCCGGGATCTGGATGAGGTCGGAGATGCTCTGCACGCCCTGGCGGAGCACGTCGTCCGCCACGCTGAACGCGTTGGCGAGCGTGATGCGCTGCTCGGAGACGAGCTTCAGGCGCTCGTTCGGGATGACGACGAGCGAGTCGACGTGCTTGCGCAGCTCGGAGATGCCCTTCTCGGCCTGCTCCATGCGGCGCTTGCCCTCAAACGCAAACGGCTTCGTGACAATGCCGACGGTCAGCGCGCCCATATCCTTCGCGATCTCCGCGACGATCGGCGCAGCGCCGGTGCCGGTGCCGCCGCCCATGCCGGCGGTGACGAAGACCATGTCCGCGCCCTTGAGCGTCGCGGCGATCAGCTCGCGGCTCTCCTCGGCGGCCTTCGCGCCGACCTCGGGCTTCGAGCCCGCGCCTCTGCCCTGGGTGTTCTTTTCGCCGATCTGCACGCGGGTCTTCGCCTGCGAACGGGAAAGTGCCTGACGGTCCGTATTCATACAGACCAGCTCAACGTGCTGCACGCCGGCCGAAACCATGCGGTTCACAGCGTTTCCGCCGCCGCCGCCGACGCCGACGACCTTGATGGTCTGGGGGGATTCTTCAATCATGTTATCGATTTCAAAAGGCATAGTGTTTTATTCCTCCTTGATTTGGTCTTCGGCCGCTTTCGGCCGCGGGATTCCTTGGCTATATGCAAAACTGCCGCCGGAAGTTTCGCTAGGCGACAGAAAAACTCCGTCTGTTCCGCTTCTGTAAAGCATATTGGCTTTACAAAGCTGCGCTGTCCTGCAAAAAATCTGTGGCTTATACAGTATAATCTAACACTTTTCTGTTAAAAATGCAAGATGCAAGATGCAAAAAATCCGCCTTCCGGCAAATATTTTTACTTTACAGCGATTTTTGGCGAAACCTGTCCGGCGCTTCCGTTCAAATTGACATAAAACCGGAATCCGGCGCAGGAAAACTGCGGAAAAAGCGGGGCTATTCGCCATCCGCCGCACTGCTTTCGCCGCCGCTCTCCGTTCCGTCTCCGCCGTCCTCCGAAGCGTCCGAGGAGGTCTCCCGGCCGGCGAAGCCGTCCGTCGTCGAGCCCTCGCCGCTGTCCAGCGTCTCCTGGAAGAAGCCCTTGTTCTGCTCGGCCGCGACCGTCAGGTCGATCTCGCCGCGCGTCTCCTCGGTCAGGTCGCCGTCCGCCTGCATCTGCACGAGCATGCCGATGCCGAACCGCGTCTTGTACTCGAGGTCGTTCGAGTTGCCGAACCGGAAGACGATGCGCCCCTCGTACGTCATCGTGATGTCGTACTGGTTGCGCAGGTCGATGTCCGTAATGCCCTCCAGGTCGTGCGCCTGGAGCTCCTCGGTGATGGCCGAGAAGAGCCGTTCGGCGGTTTCCGATTCAAAGGCGACCTGCTCGCTCGGCTTCTCGTTGGTCGGCGCGCAGCCGTGCACCACCGCGCTGTTTTCCGCCGGGCTGTCGGCAATCTCGAGCACCTTGCCGGCCGGGCTCACATACACGTAGCGGCCGTCCTCGCGCTCGATCGAAAAGGCCGTCTCCGCCTCCGTGATGACGACCTCCACGGTCGACGGGATATGCTTGCGGATCTCGACATTTTCGATGTACGGGAAACGGTATTCGAGCGCCTCCTCCCGCGCGCGGGTATCCAGCAGAACGAGGTTATCGCCCTCGTGAATGCTGCATACACTTAAAATGTCCTCCTGCCGGTAGGACGCACCGCCGGTGATCTCGACCGTGCCGACACGGAAAAACACAAAGGTGCACAGCAGCACTGCGCCGACCACCACCGCCAGAAAGGCCGATATGTAAAAGATGACAAGGGCTCTGCCGCGCGCGCGGCGGCTTTTCCGGGCCTTTTCGCCCGCCGGGCTCTGGGCCTCCTCACTGAATCGTCTTGCCATTTTTACGGTTTCCTCCTTTCTTCGGGCCGTGCTGTACACCGCTTCCGTTTTTGGGCCGGCGCATCAGCTGCGCCCGCCGCTCATATTCTGTAGATTTCCGCGCCGAGGCGCCGCAGGTTCTCCTCAAAGCGCTCGTAGCCGCGGTCGATGTATTCGGGGTGCATGATCTGCGTCTCGCCCTGCGCCGCAAGGCCCGCCGCGACAAGCGCCGCCCCGCCGCGCAGATCCTGCGCCGTGACCGGCGCGCCGGAAAGCGCGGGCACGCCCTCGATGACGGCGACCTTGCCCTCCACCTTGATCTTTGCGCCGAGCCGGTTCAGCTCGCCCGCATGCTTGTAGCGGCTCTCGAAAATGTTTTCCACGAAGATGCTCGTGCCGTCGCCGAGCGCCGCCATCGTCATGACCGGCGCCTGCGCGTCCGTCGGAAAGCCCGGGTACGGCATCGTGCGCACGTGGCGCACGGGCTTCAATCGTTCCGGCGCGCGGATCAGAAGCTCGTCGCCGGACTGCATCACGCGACAGCCCGCCTCCTCAAACGCGGAGAGCACCGGCAGCAGATGGCTGCCATTTACCTTTTTCAGCAGAACCGTGCCGCCCGTGACGGCGGCCGCCGCCATGTAGGTGGCCGCGACGATGCGGTCCGGCATGACCGTGTATTCGCTGCCCGAAAGCGCGGACACGCCCTCCACGATCACGCAGCTTTCGCCCGCGCCGTAGATGCGCGCGCCGCACTGGTTGAGGTACTGGGCCAGATCGACGATCTCCGGCTCCCGCGCCGCGTTCGCGATGACCGTCGTGCCGTGCCCCGTGGCGGCGGCAAGCAGCAGGTTTTCGGTCGCGCCGACGCTCGGAAACGCCAGCGAGATGAAGCCGCCCTGAATGCCCTTCGGCGCCCGGCACAGCAGGCAGCCGTGCTCCTCGCGGATCTCCACGCCGAGCTTTTCGAGCGCCAGCAGGTGCAGGTCGATCGGCCGCGGGCCGAGCTCGCAGCCGCCGGGGAACGAAAGGCTCGCCTCGCCCGCGCGGGCCAGAATCGCGCCGAGAAACACGATCGACGAGCGCATCTCGCGCATCAGGCTGTGCGGAATATCGCACCGGGACATGCCGTCCGCGCAGACGGCGAGCGTCTTCCCCCGCCGCACGCAGCGGCAGCCGAGCCGCCGCAGAATGCGCACCGAAACGCCGACGTCGGAGAGCTCCGGGCAGTTGTGCAGCACCGTCTCCCCCCGGCAGGCAACCGCCGCCGCCAGAAGCGGCAGCGTGCTGTTCTTGGCCCCCTGCACGCGGAGCTCGCCCCGCAGGGGGCGGCCGCCGCGCGCCAGAATCGTTTCCGGCCGGTCGCGGAAGCGCTCCGCGCCGGGCCGTTCTATGCAAACATTGATGGACGCCATACGCACACCTCGCAGCAGTTTAAGATACGCTCATAGTATGCGTTTTCGTCCCGATGGGTTCAAATCGAATCCACGCGCCGGCTTACTTCGCCTTCGCCTTGATGATCCGGTAAATGCGCTCGTTCGCGTCGAGCACCGCCATCGCCCTGGCGTTGCGGCCGATCTCCTCGGCGCGGCCGGGCTTCGAGAGGATCTCGTTGACCGTCTCCCAGAGCTTTTCGCCGGTCAGGTCCTTCTCCTCGATCAAAACGGCGGCGTCGCGGTTGACGAGCGCCATCGCGTTGTGGAACTGGTGGTTCTCCGCCACGTTCGGCGACGGGATCAGGATCGAGCACTTGCCCGTGGCCTCGATCTCCGTCAGCGTGATCGCCCCGGCGCGGCCGATGACGAGGTCCGCCGCCGCGAGGCACTCGGGCATGTTGTGGATGTACTCGAGCATGCGGATCTGCGGGTTTTCCTCTTCGCGGACGCCCGCCGCATGGGCCTCGTCGAGAAACTTCTCGTCGTGCTGGCCGTAGCCGTGGATGTGCTGGTACTTCTTCTCCTTTGCGCTCTCGCCGAGCATGTAGGCCGCCGCGCGGTTGATCGCCGCCGCGCCGAGGCTTCCGCCGAAGGAGAGGACGAGCGGCCGCTCGTCCAGGCCGAGCGCCTTGCGGGAAGCCGCGCGCTCCGCCTTCAGCACCGAGGTGCGCACCGGGTTGCCGGTGAACACGCAGTTGTCCGTGCGCTCGAGGTACTTCTTCGCGTCCTCCACGGCGAGCATCACGCAGTCGGCGTGCTTCGCGAGCATCTTCGTCGTGACGCCCGGGTAGGCGTTCTGCTCGTGGATGACGGTCGGGATGCCGAGCTTCTGCGCCGCGCGGATCACCGGGCCGCTGACATAGCCGCCGGTGCCGACGCAGATGTCCGGCTGAAACTCCTTGATGATCTTCTTCGCCTCCGCCGAGGCGGAAAAGACGCGGACGACCGTCTGCGCATTGCGCTTGATGTTCTTGAGCGACAGCTTGCGCTGGAAGCCGGAGATCCGGATCGTGCGGAACTTGAAGCCCGCCGCGGGAACGAGGCGCTCCTCCATGCCGCCCTTGTTGCCGACGTACAGGATGTGCGCGTCCGGCTCCTTCTCCCGCAGGTAACCCGCCGCGGCCAGCGCCGGATTGATGTGGCCGGCCGTGCCGCCGCCCGCAAATAATACTCGCATAACGATAACCCCTTATTCAGATTGTGATTGCAGCCGCATGCGCGCCGCACATCGTCCGGCGCGCACAGGCCGCAGCCGTCCGCACGGAAAGGCCGGACCGCTACGTTTTTTCAATATTCGAATGGCGTGAGATTGAGAGCAGCACGCCCATTTCGCACAGGAGCATCACGAGCGCCGTGCCGCCGTAGCTGAAGAACGGCAGGCTGATGCCGGTATTCGGGAACGTGTTCGTGACGACGCAGATGTTGAAGACCGCCTGGATGCCGAACTGGAACGTGATGCCGAGCCCGAGCATCATGCCGAAGCGGTCGCGCGCGTGCAGGGAGATGTAGACGCCGCGCCAGATGAACAGCGCGAACAGGATGATGACGAGCAGCGCGCCGATGAAGCCGAGCTCCTCGCAGATGACCGCAAAGATGAAGTCGTTCTGCGGCTCCGGCAGGTACAGGTACTTCTGCCGCGACTGCCCGATGCCGACGCCGAGCAGCTGGCCCGAGCCGATCGCGTACAGCGACTGGACGGTCTGCCAGGTATCGACGTCCTCCGGCGGGTTGAACGGGTCCAGCCAGCCGTATATGCGTTCCATCGCATAGGCGAAACTGTCGGAGAACAGCAGCACGCAGGCCAGCGCAACGCCGCCGATGACGCCGATGACGATGAAATACCGCAGCTTCGTGCCGCCGATGAACATCATCAGCGCCGCGATCAGGCAGATGATCAGCGTGGCCGAAACGTGGCTTTCCAGAAAGACAAGCCCGGCGATGATCGCCAGAATGCCGGCAAACGGCAGAAAGCCGTAGCGGAACGTATTCATTTTCTGGCCGTACAGCGCGATGAAGTGCGCAAACATCAGGATCAGCGCGAATTTCGCGATCTCCGAGGGCTGGAACTCCAGACCGGCGATGTTGATCCACCGGTTCGCGCCGTTTCGGACCGGCGCAATCGAGGTATCCCGGAACGCAAGCACCATGACGAGCAGCACGACCGAGATGCCGAAAATCAGGATATTGAATTTATGCAGGTGGTGGTAGTCGAAGGTGGAAATCAGCATCATGGCCGCGACGCCCAGAAGCGCGAACATGCCCTGGCGCAGCACAAAATAGTAGCTGTTGCCGTAATAGTAGTACGCGTAGGCGTAGCTTGCGGAAAACAGCATGACAAGCCCGAGCGAGAGCAGCACCAGAATGAGGAACAGCATGGGCATGTCAAGGCCGAGGCCGAGCGTGAAAATTTTGTAGCGGATGCGCTCGCGCCGCCGCACCCTCCGCACCGCCGCGGAGGCAGCCTCGTCGTCCGGAACGCGCACCGGCGCGCTGCGCGGCACACGTTCCAGCCCGCGGGCCGTGGATCTTCTCGTATGCGCCATATCGGCAACCACTCCTTTTTCTCAGATTTCCCGCCTGCCGCCCGGCAGGCTGTGCACAATTTATACTAGTATGGTCCGAAAACCGGATTTTACGCTTTTATACGCCGAAACGCACCAGCAGGACCGCAAGGATGCCGGCGATCAGCGTGACGCCGCTGAACACGAAGCAGACCTTGTTCTCCCTCCAGCCGCACATTTCAAAGTGGTGGTGGATCGGCGCCATTTTAAAGATGCGCTTGCCGTGCGTCAGCTTGAAGTAGCTGACCTGCAGCACAACGGAAAGGATCTCCACAATGTAGATGATGCCGACGAGCAGCAGCAGAACCGGCATATTGATGCCGAACGCGAGCGCGCACACGAGGCCGCCGAGGAACAGCGAGCCGGTGTCGCCCATGAAGACCTTGGCCGGGTTCGCGTTCCAGAACAGGAAGCCGATCAGCGCGCCGACCATCGCCGCCGCGAGGATCGAAAGCCCGCGCATGCTGAGCATCATCGCGATGACCGAGAACGTGAGGCACACGACGAGCGTGACCGAGCTGTTCAGGCCGTCGAGGCCGTCGGTGAAGTTGACCGCGTTGACCATGCCGACGATCAGCACCGCCGCGATGAAGTAGTAGAACACGCCGAGGTCGACCGTGCCGATGAACGGCAGGACCGTCTCCGTCGTGCCGCCGGCCATCGAGACGGAAACGAGGTACGCCGCCGCAATGATGAACTGGAGCACGAGCTTCTGGATCTCGGTGAGGCCGAGGTTGCGGTGCTTCTTGATGCTGATGTAGTCGTCCATGAAGCCGACGAGGCCGAAGCCGACCGCCATCAGCGCGCCGGCAATGATGCGCACCAGCATCAGCTGCGTCTCGGCGCCGCCGTGCATCCACAGGAACGCGATGCAGACGAACGCCGAAGCAAGGCCGCCGATGATGAACATCAGGCCGCCCATTGTGGGCGTGCCCTGCTTATTCTTGTGCCAGCTCGGGCCGACCTCGCGAATCGTCTGGCCGAACTTGATCTTGTGCAGGAATGGAACCATGAATCTGCCGAGCAGGCCGGTGATCAGCGCTGCTGCGACAACCGCAAGACAATACAAGGTGATTTCCATGATGATGAACGATCCTTTCCGTTTACCCTCTTATTTTTACGCTTCCGTCGTGCCGCCCGCCGTTTCGACGCCGCCCGCACTGACGAACGACACCGTGATGACCGTGCCGCGCCGCACGCGCGTGCCCGCCGCAACGCTCTGGCCCTGCGCGTAGCCGCCGCTGTCGCCGTTGCCGGTCACAACGACCTGCAGGTCGTAGAGCGAGGCGAGGTACTCGCAGTCGCTCAGGCTGCAGCCGACGAAGTTCGGCACCTCGACGTAATCCTCCTCTTTCGGCTCCTCCACATACAGCGCGACCGAGCCGCCCTGCGGGATCGCCGCGCCCGGAGACGGAACCTGCGTGTAGACGACGGCCTCATCCTCGTTGTCGCCCTCGTAATCGACGACGATGGCGCCGTAGCCCTGCTCCTCGAGGATCTGCTTCGCCTCGGAAATCGTGCTGCCGATGACGTTCGGCGCCTCCTCCGCGAGGTTCGCATACTCTTCCTCCGTGTACTGCGGCTCAACGCCGAGATACGGCAGGATCTCCTCCATGATCGCGACGAAGATTGGGCCGGCCTGCGAAGCGCCGGAGGCACCGCCAATCTGCGGCTCATCGTAAAAGACGAGCAGCGCATATTGCGGGTCGTCCGCCGGGGCGAAGCCGCCGTAGGAAGCGATGTACTGCATACCGCGGTCTTTGCCCTCCGCCTTTTCCTGCCAGTACAGCGCGACCTTCTCGGACGTACCGGTCTTGCCGGCGATGCGGTAGCCGGGCACATAGCCGTTCTTACCGCTTCCGCTCGTCGCGTTGCGCTGGAGGATCGCCGTCATACGGGCAGAGACATCCTCCGAAATGACCTGCCGCTTGTAGCTTGTGTCCGTCGTTTGCACGACGTTGCCGTCGCTGTCCACGATGCGGTCCACCACGTGGGGCTGCACCAAATAGCCGCCGTTGGCCACAGCGCAGATCGCCGTAATCATTTGAATCGGCGTGATCGAGAAGTTCTGGCCGAACGATTCGGTCGCGAGCTCGACGACATTCAGGCCGTCCACATCGTAATACAGGCTGCTCGCTTCGCCGGGCAGATCAATGCCGGTCGTTTCGGTGAAGCCAAACGCCTCAAAGTAGTCGAAGAAGGTCTGGCGGCCGAGCTTCTGTCCGAGCCAGATCATATACGGGTTACAGGAGTTGCAGATGCCATCTGAAAAAGTTTCAAGGCCATGGCCTGCGTGATACCAGCAGTGAATTGGATCGATGTTACCGCCGAATTCCCACTTACCTGTGCACGTGTATGTCGTTTCCTCGGTTACAATTTTCTCCTCTAACGCCATGGAACCGGTAATCATCTTGAAAACGGAGCCGGGATAGTATGTGTCACTGACCGCTTTGTTACGCCACTGCTTGTTCTGCGCTGCGGCATATGCCTGATCCTCGAGCGTCACGCGCAGCTCGGCGATGTCCTCGCTCGTCATGCGATCGTATGCTTCCAGCGCCTTTTTGGCTTCGGCCAGCTCCTCCTCTGTCTCGGCGGAATCCACAGCTAACTGCAGCGTGTTGAGCTCCTGCTCTTCCTTTTCCAGCGCGTCCGCTACGCCTTCTTCCACAATATCCGGAATCGCTGCCTCAGCTTCCTCTGAAATCGTAAACGGGTCGTTCGGGTCGTAGTCGCCCTTGGTCGAAAGCGCCAGAATCGCACCGGTGTTGACGTCCATCACGACGGCTGTAGCACCCTCAAGCGCGCCCCACATTTCGAGGCCCTCGGCCAGATGCTTCTCCACGATGCTCTGCACGGTCTCGTCGATCGTGAGGATCAGGTTGTAGCCGTCGGTCGCCTCGATGTACTGGTCGTACTGGAACGGCATGTCAGTGCCGATCGCGTTCTTCGCGCTGACCATGCGGCCGGACGTGCCGGAAAGCACGTCGTCGTACTGCGTCTCGAGGCCCGCGAGGCCCTGATTGTCCGTGCCGGTGAAGCCGAGCACCGTCGAGGCCGTCGAGCCGTAGGGATAGTAGCGCTTGTAATCCTCCTGCAGGATGATGCCGCGGCCGATTTCCATCTCGTCGATCGCCGCGTTGATCTCATCGCGCAGCTCCGTCTCGACCTTGCGCTTGACGTAGACAAAATAACTCTGCTCGTGCGTCTTCTCGAGCACGTCGTCGTAGTCGAGGCCGAGAATCTCCGAAAGGCAGGTCGCGATCTTCACGTCGTCGCCGGCCTCCGTGTCGATGTAATTGGGCTCGAGCGCAACGGTCCACACGCTCGCGCTCTGCGCCAGGACCTTCGTGCCGGTCGCGTCGTAGATCGTGCCGCGCATCGGCGTGAGCACTGTCGACTGCAGGCTCTGGTCCACGGCGCTCGCCTTCAGCTCCTCGCCGCGCACGAGCTGCCAGCGGATCAGGTTCAAAACCACAATGCCGAAGCCCAGAAAAATCAATATGCTCGTTATTAAAACGGTTCTTCTCCACATTTTGGAGTTGTTGGATCCAGCCATTCGCCGTCCCTTCCTTTCCCATGCCGCGGTGCGGCCTGCATTCTGAGGCAGACGGCAAAAATGCCGTATACCGAAAAATGAGAGTCAAGATCAACTCTCAACTCTCCTCTTCAAAATCCCCCCCGCAGTGGGAGCCGCATAACTCATTTCTATTCCGGAATGCGCCGCATTATGAGAAGATCGACAGGATCGATTCCCAGATCTGTACAAAGATGTTTGGGGCGGTGTTTTCCTGCACGACCGTGCCCGCATCCTCCTGTGCCAGGCTGATATAGGTCGTCTGGCCCTCGGTGGCCTTCTCCATGCCGAGCGTCTCGCGCGCATAGGCTTCAATTTCGTCTGTATTCATCTTCTCCGCCGCCTGCATTTCGAGCTGTACCGCAATGCTCTCCTGCTCGGCGAGGGCCGTCGTCGTCGTATTGATCTGCTCCGTCAGCTCCGTGAGCTGCACCTGGCTGAACACGATCGCGCCGATTGCGCCGACCACAACCAGAACAACGCCGAGGCTCAGTATCGTTCGAAAGGCATGCGCATTGCGCCTGTGGCTGCGGCGCAGCTGCTTTTCATTCAGTCGGATGACGTTCGACTTCTTCTTTTTCGCGGGCGCTGCCGGCGTCTTCGGGGCGGGTACCGCCGCGGAATGCGCCTCAAACAGGCTGAAATCGTATGCGCTCGAAGAATTTGCCATTCCCGTTTCCTCCTTCTGCCTTGCTGTCTATCGCAAATGTGTTATACTTCTATGTAAGCGATCTTTTCGATCACGCGGAGCCTTGCGCTGCGCGCGCGCGGGTTCTCCCTCAGCTCCGCCTCTCCCGGTGCAAGCCCTTTCTTGTAGAGCAACCTGCCCTGCGGCTTCTTGCCGCACACGCAGACCGGGAAGTCCTTCGGGCAGGCGCAGCCGGTGCACCAGGCGTTCATCTGCTGCTTGACGATGCGGTCCTCCAGCGAATGGAACGTGATGACCGCCAGCCTGCCGCCGGGCTTCAAAAGCCCGAAAGCCGCCCTGAGGCCCGCCTGCAGCGCGTCTAGCTCGCCGTTGACGGCGATGCGCAGCGCCTGGAACGTGCGCCTTGCGGGGTGCCCCTCCGCGCGGCGGACTGCCGCCGGTACGCTTTCGCGGACGATCTCCGCCAGCTCGGCCGTCGTCTCGATCGGCTTTTTCTCCCTTGCGGCGACAATGCCCTTCGCGATGCGCGCCGCGCTTTTGTCCTCGCCGTAACGGCTGATGATCTCCGCGAGCTGCTGCCACGAAAGCGTGTTGACGAGGTCAGCCGCCGACGTCCCGCTCTTGCTCATGCGCATGTCGAGCGGCGCGTCGCTGTGGTAGGAAAAGCCGCGCTCGGCAGTGTCGAGCTGAAAGGACGAGACGCCGATGTCGAGCAGCACGCCGTCCACAGACGAAATGCCGTGTTCGGCGGCGATGCGGTCCATCTCCGAAAAGTTCCCCATCGCGACGATGGAGCCCGGATATTTGGAAAGCCGCGCCCGCACCACCGCGATCGCGTCGGGGTCGCGGTCGATCGAGAGAAGCTTTCCCGTCGTGAGGCGCTCGAGGATGGCGCCGGAATGCCCGCCGCCGCCCGCGGTGCCGTCTATGTACGTGCCGTCCGGCCGGATGCCGAGGGACTCGATCGTCTCCTCAAACAGGACCGGCTTGTGGTTAAAAACAATTTCCTGCATAATACTCAGATATTGAGGGCCTTCATGTCGTTGAGCAGCTGCTCGCTCGACATGGATTCGTTAAAGGCGTTCCAGCGTTCGCTGTCCCAGATTTCCGCCGTCGTGCCGACGCCGATCACGGTGACGTCCTTGACGAGGCCGGCATGCCGGCGCAGCGTCGGGCTGATGAGGATCCGCCCCTGCTTGTCCGGCGTGACCTGCTCCGTCGTCGCATAGAGGTTCCGGCGGATGTACTGGGTCTGGGAGTCGGGCAGTTCGTTGATCTTCGCGACGCGAAGCTGCCACTGCTCTTCGGAGTAGAGGGTCAGGCAGCCGTCGAGGCCCTTCGAGACATAAAACGTCTCGCCGAGCTCTTCGCGGTAGCGCGACGGGATCGTGATCCGGCCCTTCGCGTCCATATTGTGCTGATATTCGCCCATCAGCATACGGCCCTTCCCCCTTTCCGGGCACTTCCGGCTGCACAGACAGGCCGCTTCTGCCGCTTGCCTGCCTGTTTTGCCACCGGGCGCCACAGTTTGCCACTCAATGGGTTCATTATACCGTATCCGAAGCTCAAAATCAACCCAAAATATAAAATTATGTTTACTGCGTTCGATTCTTCCGCAGCAATATTCCGTATATTTCACGGTTCATTTTCCGACAGGCACAACATCTTGTGTTTGCCGGAAAATGCGCCGGACGCAGGCAAAAAACTGTTCATAGAAAGTTTACATTTTGTGTACCTTTCACCGAACGGCACCCGAATTTTTGAGCAAACCAGCAAGCCGCCTGCCCGCCGGAACAGCCCTGCCCGCGGCGCCGCGTCAGGCCCTCTCCTCACCGGCCGCCGTGCGGGCTTTTGCCGCGCAGCGCGCTAAAAAGCGCAAAGCACCCGCCGGTCGGATCTGCGGGTGCTTCTGTTTTCCTAACGCTTACTGCTCGTTCGTCTGCTGCTGTGCGGGCTGCTGCGCGGCCTTCAGCGACTGGCGGGTCTTTCTGAGCTCTGCCAGCGCCGTGGTCATCGACTCGTCGGTGCGGCGCATCAGGTCCTCCACGTAATCGCTCGTGGCCTTGCGCATCTCGCGGTACTTGACCTGTGCCTGCGCCATGATGTCGTTCGCCTTCGCCTGCGCCTGACGGACGATCTCCTCCTGATTGACCAGCGTTTTCGCCTTTTCCTCCGCAACGCGCACGATGGTTTCCGCCTCGCGCTGCGCCTCGCTGATGATCTGCGCGCGGTCGGCCACGATCGCCTTCGCCTTGCGCACCTCCGCCGGGATCGCCTCGCGGATCTCGTCGAGGATCTGTCTGGCCTCTTCGGTGTCGATAAAGGATTTGCCGCCGGAGAGCGGGAGGCTCCAGCCTTTTTCCAGAACGTCGTAAAGCTCGTCGATCAAATCTTCCACTGCTGCCTGATTGTTGCTCATGGTATCCATTCCTTTCTCATTCAGCCGATGCGCTCAGCTGCGCGCCGTGCGGCATAATCTTTCGTTGATTCTCTCGAGGAGGCATTCCGGCACAAAGTGCGAAATGTCCCCGCCGAAGCCGGCCACCTGCTTGACCAGGCTGGAGCTCAGAAACATGTTCTCCACGCGCGTGGGCAGGAACATGGTCTCCACCTCCGGGTTCAGCTGCTTGTTGGCGAGCGCCATCTGGAACTCATAGTCGTAGTCCGAGACGGCGCGCAGGCCCTTGACGATCGCCGTGGCGCCCTTTTCCCTTGCGTAGTCCACGAGCAGCCCGCCGACGCTGTCCACCTCGACGCCCATGCCCGCGGTGACCGTGCGCAGCATGTCCATGCGCTCCTCAACCGTAAAGCTGAAATGCTTATCGGGATTGATCGGCACCGCGACAATCACCTTGTCAAAAATCCTGCACGCCCGGGTGATGATGTCCATGTGCCCCAGCGTGACCGGGTCAAAGCTGCCCGGACAAATTCCAATTTTCATGCTGTATCTCCATCTCCGCCGCTCAGGCCATGCTCTTGTGGCGGTAAGCGGTCAGCAGAATTTTTCCGTAACGGTATTCGCGCGTGCGGACGAATTCGCCCGCCTCCTCCGGCAGCGCCTCATCCGACGGATGCTCGCAGATCACGATGCCGCCGCGGTTCATGTGCGGCGTGACCGCCGCGAGCGCCTTTTCCAGAATGCCGGTGCGGTACGGCGGGTCGAGGAACGCGATGTCGAACGGCCCGGGCCCGCGCAGCAGAAACGCGCTGTAATCCGCGTTCACGATCTGCGACTGGCTGCCGAAATCCGTCGTCTTCACGTTTTCCGCAATGATCGCGCAGGACGCCTTCGACTGGTCCACGAATACGGCGCGCGACGCGCCGCGGCTCAGCGCCTCCAGCCCGATCTGGCCGGAACCCGCGAACAGGTCGAGGAACACCCGGCCCTCCACGTTAAACTGCAGGATGTTGAACAGCGCTTCCTTGACGCGGTCCGGCGTGGGCCGCACCGCAAGCCCCTCCAGTGTTTTGAGCTTTCTGCCCCGGCGGGAACCTGTAATGATGCGCAAACGGGAACAACTCCTTTCGATTTAACAACCTGATTATCCCATTATTCATAGAATATGTCAACCATTTTTTATAGAGAAAAGCCGAAAAATGCTGAAAATTATCCGTTTTTCACGTATTTTCCCGCTGTTGCAGCCTGCGGCGGCCGACTTTGGAGACCGCGGGGCTGCGCCGGCAAGCTCAGCTTTCCGGCCCCTGTCCGGCCTCCGCCCCGGCCGGGTGGAAGTACGCGTACACGGCGCGGGCCGCCGGCGCGTTCATGCCCGGCGTTTCCTCGAGCATCTCGACCGTCGCCTCGCTGACGGCGCGCACGGTGCGGAAATGCTTCATCAGCGCCCGCGCGCGCGTCTCGCCGATGCCCGGGATGCCGGTCAGCGTCGTGGAAATCGTATTTTTCTTCCGCTGCTGGCGGTGGTAGCCGATCGCAAAGCGGTGCACCTCGTCCTGAATCGTGGACACGAGCGTGAAGGCCGCGCGGTTCGAATTGATCGCAATCTCGCCGCCGTCCTCGGCGATCGCGCGCGTGCGGTGCTTGTCGTCCTTGACCATGCCGTAGACCGGCACGTCGACGCCCATCTCGCGCAGCAGCGGGCGCACCGCGGCGACGTGCCCCTTGCCGCCGTCGAGCAGAATCAGGTCCGGCAGGCGGCCGAAGCCCTCCGCCGACGCGGCGCCGCGGTATTCGGCGAAGCGCCGCGCGATGACCTCGCGCATGCTGCCGTAGTCGTCCTGCCCCTGTACGGTCTTGATCCTGAACCGGCGGTAGGCGCTCTTCAGCGGCCGCCCGTTTTCAAAGACGACCATGCCCGCCACGTTTTCGCCGCCCGCCAGGTTGGAAATATCGTAGGACTCGATGTACTCCGGCGTTTTCTGCAGGTTCAGCAGCTTGCGCAGCTCGTCGAGCGCCGAGGTCTCGCGCCCGGTGGTGCGGCCCGTGGCCTGCGCGAGCGCTTCGGCCGCGTTCGTGCGGCACATCTCCACAAGCTGCTTCTGCTCGCCCTTCTGCGGGACGTGCAGCTTCACGCGCCGCCCGGCCCTGCGCGTGAGCCACTCGGCGATGACCTCGCCGTCGTTCACGGGACCGTCCAGCGTGACGACCGGCGGGATCCGGTCGCGGATCGCGTAATACTGCGTCAAGAACTCGCTGCGGATCTGCTCGGGGTCGCTGTCGCCGTTCAGGATGAACGACTCGCGGTCGTAGAGCCGGCCGCCCGAGAAGCGGAACACCTGCACGCTGACCTTCTCGCCGCCGAGCACGAGCGCAAAGACGTCCTGCTCGGGGACGCGGCTCGCGACGACCTTCTGCCGCTCCTTGAGTTTATTTATGGCCGCAATGCGGTCGCGTATGCGCGCGGCCAGCTCGAATTCCATGTTTTCCGCGGCCTCGTTCATCTTCGCCGTCAGCGCGCGGACCGAATCGCTCGCGCCGCCGCGGATGAAGTCGAGCGCCTCCTGCACGGCCTCCTGGTACTCCTCGCGGCTCACATTGCCGCGGCACGGCGCGCTGCACTGCTTGATGTAGTAGTTCAGGCACGGCCGCCCCTTGCCGAAATCCTGCGGGAATTTCCGCGAGCAGGAGGGCAGGTGGAAAATCTTCCGCGCCTCCTCCACCGTGTCCTTGATCGTCCATGCGGAGAGGTACGGCCCGATGTACTTCGCGCCGTCGTCGAGCACCTGCTTCGTCTCGGAGATGCGCGGCCAGTCGCCGGCCGTGACCTTGATGTAGCTGTAGCCCTTGTCGTCCTTCAGAAGGATGTTGTACTTCGGCTGGTGCTGCTTGATCAGGCTGCTCTCGAGGATCAGCGCCTCGAACTCGCTGTCGGTCAGGATATACTCGAAATACTCGACGTTCGAGACCATGCGGCGCACCTTTTCGTCGTGGTTCTTCTCCGAGCCGAAATACTGGCTGACGCGGTTCTTCAGCGCCTTGGCCTTGCCGATGTAGATGATCGTGCCGTCCTTGTCGTGCATGATGTAGACGCCCGGGTGCAGCGGCAGCTTCATCGCCTTGCGGCGCAGCTCCCGGATATGCTGTTTTTTCTCCTCAGTGAGCAGGACCATGGCCGCCCTCCTTTCCGCGCGCGGCTTTTCCGGTGCAGGCGCTGCGCAGCCGACGCGCCCGCCGGATAAAAGAAACGCCTACCGGAATGCTCCGATAGGCGCCGTTCGTGCCGGTAAAATTATTCTGCAAAACCGGATTCCACAAGAGCGACCAGGCTGTCGACAGCCTCCTGCTCGTCGGAACCATCGGCGATGATGTCGATCTCCGTGCCGCCGACAATGCCAAGGGACAGGACGCCGAGAAGGCTCTTTGCGTTGACGCGGCGCTCTTCCTTTTCAACCCAGATGGAAGACTTGAACTCGTTCGCCTTCTGGATGAAGAACGTGGCCGGTCTTGCGTGGAGACCTACCTGATTCTGTACCATAACTTTCTTAACACACATGCGATTCACTCTCCTGGTAGTAATCAGTAAATTCTAAGATTTGTATGACAAAATAATGCAGGTCCGAAACCTCACGCGTCTTATTATAGCATAATTTGTCTGCCCGTCAAGCGTGCACAGCCATTTTTGGATACATGCCCGTCGCATGTCCCGCTTTCGCCAGATTCGTTTGTGCAGTTTGCACCGGATGTTGAAAACATTTCGTTGCTTTATTCCTCTTCGGCGGACAGTTCCCGTCGAAAGGCGTCTATTTCTGCTCCAAAAGGCGCTGATCCTCCCGCGTGAGCGCGTGTTTGCCGAACAGGTCGGGGCGCGCCTGCTGCGTGCGCAGAAGCGACTGCCGGCGGCGCCATTTCCGTATGTTTTCGTGGTGCCCGCTCATGAGCACCTCCGGCACGGCGCGTCCGCGCCACACGGACGGCCGCGTGTACTGCGGGTACTCGAGCAGGCCGTCGAAATGGCTTTCCTCCTCGAAGCAGACGTCCTCGGAGAGCACGCCCGGCAGCATGCGCGCCACGGCGTCCGTCAGGATGACGGCCGGCAGCTCGCCGCCGGTGAGCACGAAATCGCCGATGGAGATCTCCTCCACGCCGTATTCCTCGAGCACGCGCTCATCCACGCCCTCATAGTGGCCGCACAGGATCAGCAGGTTTTCATACCCGGCGAGCGTTTTGACCTTCTCCTGGTCCAAAACGCGTCCACGGGGGGACATATACAGAATATGCGGCCGCACGCCGGTATGTTCGGCGACGGCCTCGAAGGCCTGTGCGATCGGCTCGGCCATCAGCAGCATGCCCTTGCCGCCGCCGAAGGTGCAGTCGTCCACGCGCTTGTGCGGGCCCTCGCCCCAGCGGCGCAGCTGGTGGCAGCAGACCTGCAGGTGGCCCCGCGCGCGCGCCCGGCCGATGATGCTCTCGGCGAGCAGGTTCTCGCACATTTCGGGAAACAGCGTCACAATGTCAATCCGCATCGCCGCCGTCCCCCTCTGCGGTAATTGTTTCCGGTTCGTCGCGGAATATACCGGGAATCGGCCGCACGAACAGCTTTCCGCCGTCGACGTCCGTTCTGGCGATCATCTCGTCCACGGCCGGGAAGAGGTATTCCTCGCCCGCCGGGCCGGCGATGCGGTAGACGTTGTTCGCGCCCGTCTCAAAGACGTCCTGCACCGTGCCGTACACCGTGCCGGTCGCGTCGTCGATGACCGAAAGGCCGATCAGGTCGCTGACGAAGTAGCGGTTTTCCGGCAGGCGGACGTCGTTGCGGTCGAGATACAGCACGCGCCCGCGGTAGAGGTCGGCCTGCGTGGCGTTTTCCACGCCCTCCAGGCGGACGAGCAGAAAGCTCTTGTGCACGCGGGAGGCGACAAGCCCCGCGTCGGCGCGGCCCTCGTCGAAGTACAGGCGCTTCAATTTTTTGAGGAACTCGGCGGAATCGCACCACGGCTCCACGCGCATCTCGCCGCGCACGCCATGTGTGCCGACAATCCGCCCGGCCTCGAGAAACTGTTTTTTCATAATACCAACCATTCCTTTTCGATCTGTGTCGATTGCAGCGCGCGGCGGCCTGCTGCGCAGAAAACGCCGATGGGCGCCGTCTTTCCGGCGCGGCGCTTTTTCCACAGGCTGCGCCGCACGCGGTTCAAAACCGGCAGGGCAGCAAAAAGGGCGCGCGGAAAGCCCGTGCGCCCTTGCGATCAGTCGATTTCGACGATGACCTTTTCATTGCTCCGCGTCGCGGCGGCGCGCATAACGACGCGGATCGCCTTTGCGATGCGCCCCTGCTTGCCGATCACCCGGCCCATGTCCGCTTCCGCGACATGGAGGTGATAGACGACGGAGCCGTCCTCACGGGGCTCGTCCATCGTGACCGAAACGGCTTCCGGCTGCTCGACGAGGCCCTGCGCAATGATTTTCAAAAGTTCCTGCATGTTTGATTTTCCTTTCCCAGAAAGCGAGCCAGGCCAATCAGATTACGCCGTGCTTCTTGAACAGCGCCTTGACGGTATCCGTCGGCTGCGCGCCCTTCGCCATCCATGCCTTTGCCTTCTCCGGGTCGACCTTCACGACGCTCGGCTCTTCCATCGGGTTGTAGTAGCCGATCTCCTCGATGAAGCGGCCGTCTCTCGGATAGCGGGAATCCGCCACAACGATGCGGTAAAACGGGCTCTTCTTGGCACCCATTCTGCGAAGTCTGATCTTAACCATGATAAATTCCTCCAAAGTTTATTTAAAATATAATGTTTATCTATTAACCAACGGAACGTCGGCAATATTTGACCTTAAAACGGCGGCATACCGCCCATATCCGGGCCGCCGAAGCCGCCCATGCCGCCCATGCGCGACATCATCTTTCTGCCCTTTTTGCCGCCGAACTGCTTCATCAGCTTCTGCATCTGGCGCAGCTGGTTGCACAGGCGGTTGACGTCCTCGACCTTCATGCCGCAGCCGGCGGCGATGCGCCGCTTGCGCGAGGCCTGCAGAAGCTCGGGCTTTGCGCGCTCCTCGGGCGTCATCGAGAGGATGATCGCCGCGTTGCGGTCCATGATGCGGTCGTCGATGTCCATCTCGTCGAGCTTTGCGCTGTTGACGCCGGGCAGCTTCGAGAGGATGCCCTTGAGCGGGCCCATCTTCTTCACCTGCTGGAACTGCTCCAGCAAGTCGTTGAAATCCATTTTGTTCTGCATCATGCGCTCGGCGGTGCGGGCCGCGGCCTTTTCGTCGATGCGCGCCTCGGCCTGTTCGATGAGCGAGAGCACGTCGCCCATGCCGAGGATGCGGTTCGCCATGCGGTCCGGGTGGAAAACCTCGAGGTCGTCGAGCTTTTCGCCGGTGCCCGCGAATTTGATCGGCTTGCCGGTGACCGCCTTGACGGAGAGCGCCGCGCCGCCGCGGGTGTCGCCGTCGAGCTTCGTCAGGATCACGCCGGTGATGTCGAGCAGGTCGTCGAACGCCTTGGCGACGTTCACGGCCTCCTGGCCGGTCATCGCGTCGACGACGAGCAGGATGTCCGTCGGATGGACGGCCTCGCGGATGTTCTTCAGCTCGTTCATCAGCGCCTCGTCGATCTGCAAACGGCCCGCCGTATCGATGATGACGTAGTCGTTGCCGTAGTCGCGCGCGTGGCGCACGGCCGCCTCGGCGATCTTCACCGGGTTTTCGGCGCCCATTTCAAACACCGGCACCCCGGCCTGCCCGCCGACGACCTGCAGCTGCTTGATAGCCGCCGGGCGGTAGATGTCGCCCGCGACGAGCAGCGGCCGGTTGCCGCGGCCCTTGAGCATCTTCGCGAGCTTCGCCGCGTGCGTCGTTTTACCGGCGCCCTGCAGGCCGCACATCATGATGACGGCCGGCGGGTGCGCGGGCATTTTCAGCCGCTCCTCGCTGCCGCCCATCAGCGCGGTCAGCTCCTCGTTGACGATCTTGATGACCATCTGCGCGGGCGTCAGGCTCTCCATCACGTCTTCGCCGACGGCGCGCTCGGTGACGCGCTTCGTGAAGTCCTTCGCGACCTTGTAGTTGACGTCGGCCTCGAGCAGCGCAAGGCGCACCTCGCGCATGGCCTCTTTGACGTCGGCCTCAGAGAGCTTGCCCTTGTTTTTCAGTTTTTTAAACGCATTGCCGAGCTTGTCGGCAAGACCTTCAAACGCCATGTAAAATCCTTCCCGGCCGAAACGGCACTCAGTCTACCAGTTCCTTAGCGGAAGCGAGGATCGCCTCCACGTTTTGGCGGATGACCGGGTCACCGCCGTTTTCCTCGTTCTGCGCCTCGATCTGCAGCGCGCGGTCGCAGATGGCGGTCAGCTCCTCCTGCACCTTGCGGAAGCGCTTCGCAAGGCCGAGCCGCTCCTCCATCTCGAGAAGCTGCTGCTCCGCGCGTTTGATCGCGTCGCGCACGCCCTGCCGCGTGATGCCCTTCACCTCAGCGATCTCCGCGAGGGAAAGGTCCTCGTTGTAATAGCACTCGACGACCTCCCGCTGCTTATCGGTGAGCATGTCGCCGTAGAAATCGAGGAGGAAGGTGATGTGCAGATCCTTCGCCATAATCGTCTCCAATCCGGGCGCGGGTTCCTCCGCGTCCTTCTGTAAAGTTTTTTTCTTTACAGCCTCTGTATTATACAATAGCCCGCCGGGAATGTCAAGGGGGAGATTTTGGGGCTTTCCCCCGCTTTTTTCGCATGCACGCGCGCGCAGCAAATCCACCGCCTTTTTGGCGTAACCGTGCGTCCGGCTCAGCACGTTCAGCACGCTGAGCAGAAATTTCGCGAAACCGGCCATAATCTTCGCGGCAAGCAGGCACGCGCCGAACACAAGAAGAAAGCGCAGGAAATGGAAATCCACAATCTCATATACGCCCGGGGCGCGCTTGCATATGGAGACGCTGCTCAGAATACCGCCGACGAAACCGCAAAGAATAAGCAGGACAACCAAAACGCCGAATACAAAGTCAATCGTCAGAAACCAATAGAACAGCTCGTCGTCCGCCGCGGGATTGCAGCGCTCCCGCCGTCTCCGCAATCTCCATCCACACATGTGAACCTCTCCTTCCGCTTACGTTTTCTTTTAGTTTATCTCATTTAGAGATAAAAGTCAATTTACGGATTTGCATCCACGTAGAATAGAGTTGCTCAATGACATTTCACTTTTGGATGGGAGGGTTGACGGGTGCGTCTCAGGGATTTGCGTGAAGATCGCGATTTAACGCAGGCAGAAGTTGCATCCTATCTCTGCGTGAAGCAGAACACGTACTCGCAGTATGAAACCGGCACGCGCCAGCTCCCGATCGACCTCTTGATCCGCCTCGCACAGTATTACGGCGTTTCAACCGATTATATACTGGAGCTGACCGACAATCCCGCGCCTTACCCGCCAAAAAGCAAAAAGAAATGACCCGTGCGCCCGCCTTTACAAACCGGCGGGCGCATGCTATATTTAGCATGCTATATTTATTGGTATGCAAAGCGAAGGGGAGAAAACCATGATTTACTTTAACTGCGACTACACCGAGGGCTGCCACCCGAAGATCCTCGAGCGGCTTTCGGAGACGAATTTCCTGCAAACGCCGGGCTACGGCGAGGACGAAATCTGCGCTTCGGCGCGCGCGAAGATCCGCGCCGCCTGCGGGCGGGATGACGTCGACGTGCACTTCCTCGTCGGCGGCACGCAGGCGAACGCGACCGTGATCGCCGCCGCGCTGCGCCCGCACCAGGGCGCGCTGTGCGCCGAGACCGGGCACATCAACGTCCACGAGACCGGCGCGGTCGAAGCGACCGGGCACAAGGTGCTCCCGCTGCCCGCCACGGCGGACGGCAAAATCAGCGCGGAACAGGTCGAATCCGCATACTATGATCACGTGAACAACGATTCATTTGAACATATGGTGCAGCCGAAGATGGTCTACATCTCCCAGCCGACCGAAAACGGCGGCCTGTATTCGAAGGCGGAGCTGACCGCCCTGCACGAGGTCTGCGCGCGCTGCGGGCTGTACCTCTTCGTCGACGGCGCGCGCCTCGGCTACGGGCTGACGGCGCCGGAAAACGACGTTTCGCTCAGCGACCTGTGCGCGCTCTCCGACGTGTTTTACATCGGCGGCACAAAGGTCGGCGCGCTGTTCGGCGAGGCCGTCGTCATCGTGAACCCGGCGCTCAAGACCGATTTCCGCTACCACGTCAAGCAGCGCGGCGGCATGCTGGCGAAGGGCCGCCTGCTCGGCATCCAGTTCGACGTGCTGTTCACCGACAACCTGTATTTCGAGATCTCCAAAAAGGCCGTGCAGCAGGCGCTGCGCATCGCAGACGCGTGCCGCGGCGCGGGCTGCGCGTTCTTCGCCGATTCGCCGACGAACCAGCAGTTCCCCATTTTCCCGGACGCGGCGCTCGAAAAGCTCGGCGAAAAGTACGCCTGGTCGTACTGGGCGCGCGTCGATGATTTTCACAGCGCGATCCGCCTGTGCACGAGCTGGGCGACGACCGACGAAAACGTCGACGCGCTCTGCGCAGACATCGCGGCCGCCATGCGGTAATCTGCGGCAGCGCAAGCCAAATAAGCCGGGCAGGCAGCCGGAGCCGATCCGCCGCGCCTGCCCGGCTTTCTGTTTTTTTGAAAGCCGCAGCTTTTCCGGCTCACCGCGCGCTTTTCCCGCCGCCCCGACGCCCGCCGCGCGGCCGCCCGCTTTTCATCTTCCCCGCCGCTTTCCCCGCGCCGCGGCAAAGCGAAAAACGGCGCGGATTTTGCTGTTTTCATTTTCGGCGAAATGGTGTATACTGAAAAACAGACACTTCGATTCTGCTTTGCGTACAGGGAGGGCTTCTCATGGATTACCACATTGCCGTCTGCGACGACTGCGCCGCGGATGCGGATTTCGCCGCCGACTGCGCCGCGCAGTGGGCGCAGCGCCTCGGCTACACGGCGGAGATCCTGCGCTTTCCCTCGGCGGAGGCCTTTCTCTTCCAGTATGCGGAGGACAAGCGCTGCGACATCCTGCTGCTCGACGTCGAGATGCCCGGGCTCAACGGCGTGGAGCTTGCAAAGCGCATCCGGCAGAAAAACAAAGCGCTGCAGATCGTTTTCATCACCGGGTACACCGATTACATCGCCGAGGGGTACGACGTTTCGGCGCTGCACTACCTCGTGAAGCCCGTCAGCCGCGAAAAGCTCTTCTCCGTGCTCGACCGCGCGGCGGAGCGGCTCCACAGCGCCGAGCGCACGCTGCTGCTCGAGCTGCCGGGCGAAACCGTGCGCGTGCCGCTGCACGAGATCGACTACCTCGAGGTGCGGCAGAATTACGTGACCGTGCACGCCGGCGAGACCTACACGGTCAAAAAGACGCTCGGCGCGATGGAGCGCGAACTCGACGACCGGTTTTTCCGCGCCGGGCGCTCGTTCATCCTCAACCTGAGCCGCGTGCGGCGCGTGACGAAGAAAGAGGTCCTGCTCGCGAGCGGCGCGTGCATCCCGCTGCCGCGCGGCGCGTACGAGCCGCTGAACCGCGCGATCATCCAGAAAATGTAAGGGGGATTTCTCCGATGGCCTTCTTCACAAAGCGGCTGGACCGGCGCATCGCCGCCTACCAGCAGGAGCTGCTCGAAACGCATTATCGCGAGGTGGAAAACATGTACCGCGAAATGCGCGGCTGGCGGCACGACTACCGCAACCACATCCAGCTTTTGAAAATGTACGCGCAGAACGGCGACCTCGACGCGATCCGCGCGTATCTCGACGCGCTCGAGACCGACCTCACGCGCGTGGACACCGTCGTAAAGACCGGCAACCGCATGGCCGACGCGATTTTGAACAGCAAGATTTCGCTCGCCAAGTCGAAGCACATCCCGGTGCGGGCCGACGCGCACATCCCCGTCGCGCTCGCGGTCTCCGACCTCGACCTGTGCGTCATCCTCGGCAACCTGTTCGACAACGCGATCGAGGCGAGCCTGCGCCTGCCGGAGGAAGAGCGGATGATCCGCGTCTACATGGACACAAAGGGCGCCCAGCTCTACATCTCGTTCACGAACCTCGCGGCGGGCGGGAAGCAGAAAAAGGAAAACGGCCGCTTCCGCTCGACAAAGGGCGCCGGGCACGGCTTCGGGCTTTTCCGCATCGACAGCGTGGTGGGGCGCCTCGGCGGCTACATCCGCCGGGCGAGCGAGGCCGGCGCGTTCACCACCGAGATCCTGCTGCCGCTGGACGGCGCGCAATTCGTCCCCAAAAACTGACAATTCGTCCCCGGAATGCGCCGGGGGCGATTTTTTGCTGTATGCTATGGACAGAAACCACAGAAAGGGAGCAATCACCGTGAAAAAGACAAAAAAAGAGCGTCCGCGGTACAACATGGCGCAGAACGCCGGGTACATGATCGCGCTCGCATGGCGGGAGGAAAAAAGCGTGCTCTGGCTCTGCCTGCTGCTCGCGGCGCTGCACGTCGCCATCAGCGTGACCGAGCTCTTCCTCGCGCCGGCCGTGCTCGGGCAGGTCGAAAGCGCGGCGCC